>ENA-UOWG01002024-UOWG01002024.1-activated-sludge-metagenome-genome-assembly--contig:-NODE-2024-length-18508-cov-4.850322_pt1 | contig 18508 bp, 14 predicted proteins | sample MGYA00238147_ERZ761563 | MGnify/ENA primary metagenome ERZ761563 (study PRJEB28884, sample SAMN05720216) | anaerobic digester metagenome | isolation source: active sludge of municipal... | reverse complement strand
GCTAGAAGCTCAGCCCCGCGGCGAGCTCCAGCTCCGCCCCCGCGAGGCCGTCGGTCCGGGCCGGATTCCCGAGGCTCGCCGTGGCGGCCGCCTCGAGCCGGAGCCTGGCGTTGGTACGCCGGCCGAGCGGCCACTCGAGCCGGGCCGAGGCGGCGAACCACGAGCTCGACTTGTCTTCGCTGAGGATTTCCAGCCATTCGCCCGAAATCCTCAACGCGGCGCCGTCCGTGGACGCGACGCGGAATTTCGCCTCGACCTTGAGCGGCATGCCGAGCGCCAGGCCGTCGAGGAAGGAGCTTCCCGGTTCTCCGGCCCCGGAAAGGAGCGAGACGCCGGCGGCCAGGTTGAGGTAGTGCCGGAAATCGGCGAGCTCGAAAAGGTTGAGCACTGCCCGAGCCTCGAGCAGCCTGGCCGGTCCGCCTGAACCGGGGAAGAGGCGCTCGCCGTCCCAGAGCACCGAGGAGCTCTCGAACACGGTGAGGCCGAAGCCCGGATTCAGGAAAGCCGGGCGGTCCGTCGCGTCCGGCCGCGCGACCGTCTCGAGGTCCAGCACCGTGCCTGAGCTCCTGACGACGAGTCCGCCGCCCGACGCCGCGAGGGGCGAAAGTCCCGATGCCGTCTCGATGCGCAGTTCCGAATCGAGTAAAACCAGGCGGAGCTCGCGCTTGAGGGCGCTCTCCGAATCGTCGCCGAGCTCGCCGCGATAGAGCGCGGTGGACCAGGCGGCGAAGCCGACCGCGCCGTCGGCGCCGAGGCGCGCTCCGGAAGCGACCTTCCTGAAGTAGTAGGCGTTGCCGAAATATGCCCCTTCGGCTTCGAGCGCCCTGGCTTCGTCGCGTTCCGCGCGGACGCGCCGCGCGAGGCCGTAGAACGCGGCTTCGGGCCAGGACGAGTCGGCGTGGAGCCTGAGCCGGGAAGAAGCGAGGCGCAACGCCGCGATCTCGGGCGAGTTCTCGCGGCGCGAGCGGACCCGGTATCCCGCGCGCTCGACCAGGTCCCGCTCGAGCGCACGCGGGATGCCGTCCGATTTCGCCCAGGACGAGCGGACGGACTGCGGCACGGCCTGGAAGAGCTCGCGCTCGAAGGCGGCCTCGAGCCAGCGGAGACCGAGCTCGCAGAGTTCCCTCTGCTCCGCGTCGCCAAGACCCGCGCCTCCGACGCAGACATCAGCCAGGTCGGCGTAGGCTTCGGCCCGTCCGTCCGCGGCGCGCGCGATGAAGGGCTCGCGGAAAAGCCCGTCGCGCCGGATCTCCGCGCCGGCCTCGGCCAGCGAGCGGGCGAGGATGCCGTCGAGCTCCTCGCGGCCTTCCGGCGGAAGGAGGGTCCGCATCCGCCGGGCGAGTTCCGCGATTTCCCGCGCGGCCTCGCGCGCGTTTTCGCCGAGGGTCCTCTCCTCCGGTTGTGCGACGCCGTCGATGCGCCCCGCCAGGGCGAGGCGCGAGAGGACCAGCATGGGCGCGACTATGGCCTCGTCGAGTTCGATGCGCGCGTCCGGCTCGAAGGCCGCGTTGAGGGCGTCCACGAGAAGGCTCGCGCAGTTGTCGCCGAAGAAGCGGTAGGAGCCGGACCAGGCCAGCCGCTGCGCGTCGAGGCGTTCCGCGAGCCGCTCGATTTCCGCGCGCGACATGGAAAGGGGATAGCGGAGCACCGCGCGGTTTTCCATGACGACGCCGCGGAAGGCGAGTTCGGCGAAGGTTTCGACGCTCAGGGTCGAGCGGTAGCGGCCCGTGATGCCGCGCCAGGCGTAGAGGAAGCCGCGGACGCCCGCCGCGCGGTCGCGGGCGGTCTCGCCCACGAAGCCGTAGACGAGCGAATCCGAGCCGTCGGGGCGGTCGCCAGCGCGCCGAACGAGCAGCAGCGTGTGTCCCGCTATCGAGGCGATGGACGCGGACGAGGGGCTCGTCACCACGAGCTCGACGCCGGTGATGGTCGAAGGGTCGAGCCGCGCGGGCGCGGGTGGCGGGGAGGGCGGGGCCGGCTCCGCCGACGCGGGCGCGGTCGGTTCGGGCGACGCGGGTGGCGGCACCGGCGCGACGGCCGGGAACGCCGCCGGCGGAAGCCCGGCCGCTGCCTGCACTGATTCCACGACGCCGGGGCAGCGTTCGGCGACGAAGCGCGCCCGGTCGGGAAAGCGGTACGCGGCCCGGCCGCGCGCGTCCAGGAAGGCCGGTTCGAGCGCGAGCTCCGCCACGAAGGAGGCGAAATCGTCCGCGGGGGAGGTCGGGATTTCCGGGCCCGCGTAGCCGCGGGGATCGAGGTTGCCGGCCTTCCAGCCTCCGGTGAGGGTCCGCTTCCAGTTCGAGAACGCCTCCCAGTCGGCGCGGAGCGGGCGGGGCAGGGTTTCCCACCGAACCTTCGCGAGCTCGAGCGCAGCTGCGCGCGGCGAGGGCGGCCCGTCGTCCCCTGTTCCCGGCGCCGGGCCGCCGGCCGTTTCCCCGGAGACGGGCGGCGCGCCGGGATCCGGGAGGCGCTCGAAGCGGCCGGCCGCGCTTCCTCCGCCGAGGACGAACGCGCGCACGGAGAAGCTTCCGTCCAGCGCGATATCGAAGGCCTCGAGTGCCTCGACGAAGCCCGACGGATCGATGAAGCGGAGGAGGGGGCGGCCATCCTCCGCGTCCGTCGCGACGAGCCTGTGCGGAAAGGCCGAAGGCGGGGACGCGGGCGGCGCGCTCGCCCGCTCGGGATGCTCGGGCTCGAGGCGGTAGAGCGGCAAGCCGTCGGCCGTCGCTCCCGAGCGCCGGACGGACAGGGCTTGCACGACCGCGGAGCCGGCCGCCCGGTAGGCGTAGAGGCCGCCGAGATCGAGCAGGCCGGCTGCCGTACCGGAACGCGCCTCCGGCCCCGCGAGGGGCGTCAAGCGCCCGAGCTCGTCGAGGCCGCCGCCGCCCCCGGACTGGCCCAAGCCGATGGAACCGTCGCGGTAGATCGTGGCGACGCGGTCCCGGCGCGCGGCGCGCGGTTCGTCCGGCTCGCTCCAGGCGAGCCACCACTCGCCGTCGGACCGTTCGAGGGCGACGCGCGAAACCGAGCCCGAGTGATCCTGGTCGCCGAAAAGCCCTTCGCGCACGAAGGCCCAACCCGAGCCGGGCAGTTCGCGCACCGTCTCCACGAGCCAGTCGCCTTCGCCCGTCGGCGAAAAGCGGACGGCGACCCGGCCGGTCCGGGGATGGTCGAGCGACCAGACGCCCGAAAGCTCGGGAACCGGCAGGAGCCGCGCAGGCGCGAGGGGGACCCCGCCCGAGTACGCGAGCTCGACGGGAACGCCGCGCATGGGGTCTCCGCCCTCCGGCGCGAGCGCGAGGCGCGCGCCCGATTCGAAGGCCGCGACCCGGTTCGAGCCGAGCTCCCGCCCGTCCGCGGCCAGCCAAAGCAGCGCGGCCGCGCCGTCCCGTTCGGCCAATTCCGCGAACCGGGCCTCGCCGAAGAGTCCGTCGCGCAGCTTGCGGAGCCCGGTGTCCGTCTCGCGCCAGATCGAGACCTCCCAGCGAGGCGCCTCCTTGAGACCCTCCAGCAGGTAGAACTGGACGAGCACCTCGCCCCAGTCCTCGCGTGGGTGCGTCGTCCGCCAGAGGCCTGTCAGGTCGGGTAAAGGCTCCGTGCCTGCGGTGGTGCCGAGGATAGCGAGGATGAGGACCGCGAGCGCCCGGGTTTTACGCATGTGGCGAGGCTCCGTACCTCCACTATACCCCCGCTTCGCCCTCCGGCGGGACGGGTCCGGTCAGGTACTCGACGTTCACCTTCGACATCGAATCGAACAGGTTCCGCTTCAGCTTCGAGGAACCCTCGGTGAGCGCGGCCAGCTTGGCGCGGACTTCCCTGCGGCGCGAGGCCCCGTCGTAGCCGCAGGTGCAGGTGAAGGCGCCGAAGCCCCGTTCCAGCGCGCACGCGACGATCTGCCGCTCCTCGACCAGCGCCAGGGGACGGATGACCGAGAGCGGGTACTTCACGTAGCGTACGACGGGCGGCATGGTGGAGATCTCCGCCTTGTGGAGCATGTTCATGACGAGGGTTTCGACGATGTCGTCGAGATGGTGCCCGAGCGCGATCTTGTTGTATCCGTTGGCGAGCGCGTGGCGGATGAGCTCGGTGCGGCGCTGCGTCGAGCACCAGTAGCAGTTCATTTTCTCGCCGGCTTTCAGACGCCCGATCACGGGCACTTCGAGCTCGATCCATTCGATGCCCGCGTCCTCGTGGAGCTTCCGGATCGGGCCGAGCTCGGGCCTCGTCCCGACATCAGTCGCGACGTGCAGGGCCGCGAGTTCGAAGGAAACGGGCCACCAGCGGCGCTTGGCCGCCAGGTCGAGGGCGAGGGTGGTGGAATCCTTGCCGCCCGAAGCCCCGAGGAGTATCCGGTCGCCCGCTTCGATCATGGACCAGCGGCGGAGCGCGACCTCGACGAGCTTGGCGACTGTGGTGCTTGCGTTCTTCATCGGGCGGAGCCTAGCCGGACGAAGGCGGGCGGCGCAAGCGGGCGCGGCGCTGCCGAAAGCGGCGATGAGGACCGGCCCGGACCGTCCCGCGGCCTTGGCGCGCGAACCCGCGGCCTTGACTGAATAGAAGTAAAATAGTAAGGTATTAATATGACAAAGATGCTCATTTCAGGCATGAATGAGGGCGTACGATGCGTTTGAGCGCCCGTGCCGTTCATGGGCTCAAGGCCCTCGCCGTACTCGCTCGCGCGGGGGGAGAGGGCCTGACCCTGGCGGCGCTCGCGGGGCACACCGGCTCGCCGGCGGCCTACCTTGCCAAGCTCGTGGCGCCGCTCAAGTCGGCCGGCCTGGTGAGCGCCGCGCGCGGCTATCGGGGCGGTGTCTCACTCGCGCTCCCGGCTTCGCGCATAGCGCTGGCGCGGGTGCTCGAGGTCCTCGAAGGACCGCTCGTCGAACTCGACCCGGCCGGCGGCGTGCTCGATCCGGCCATCGAAGTGCTGCGCTCGGGGCTGGAGGGCGCGATGCGCTCGTGGGTCGCGGGCGTCACGCTCGAGGACCTCGCATCGCGGGGCGGTGCATGGGACTGGTCGATCTGAAAGCGTCAGGCGGGCCGGCGCAAGAGAGGCCGGCTGCGGCGGAGACCCAATTGGTGAAGGAAAGCGGAAAGGTGCCGGCCCCGGGCCGGTGAAAAGGAGAAGGCAATGGCACTCTTGAAATCGATACTGGAAGCCGTCGGGAACACGCCGCTCGTGGAGCTCGGCCGCATGAACCGCACCGGGGCGCGGATCCTCCTCAAGATGGAGAGCCTCAATCCCTTTTCCAGCGTGAAGGACCGCGTCGGCCTCGCGATGGTCGAGGATGCCGAGGCGCGCGGCCTGCTCGGCCCCGGCTCGGTCATCATCGAGCCGACGAGCGGCAACACGGGCATCGCGCTCGCGGCGGTCGGCGCGGCGCGCGGCTACCGCGTCGTCCTGACCATGCCCGACACCATGAGCGTGGAGCGGCGCAGGCTGCTCGCGGCTTACGGCGCCGAGCTCGTCCTCACCGAGGGCGCGAAGGGGATGAAGGGCGCCATCGCCAAAGCCGAGGAGCTCGTGGCAGCGACGCCGGGCGCTTTCATGCCCATGCAGTTCGCCAACCCCGCGAACCCCGCCATGCACGAGCGGACCAGCGCCGAGGAAATTTGGCGCGATACGGGGGGAGCGGTCGACGTCCTCGTCGCCGGCGTCGGCACGGGCGGCTCGATAACGGGAATCTCCCGGGCTCTCAAGGCCAGGGCGCCGGGTTTCCGTTCGGTCGCGGTGGAGCCCGTCGATTCGCCGGTGCTCTCCGGCGGCGCGCCTGGCCCCCACAAGATCCAGGGCATCGGCGCGGGCTTCAAGCCGGACAACTATGACGCGGCCCTCATCGACGAGATCCTGAAGGTCCGCCACGAGGACGCGGGGGAGACCGCGCGCCGCCTGGCCCGGGAAGAGGGTGTGCTCGGCGGCATTTCGGCCGGCGCCAACGTGTGGGCCGCGCTCGAGCTCGCCTCCAGGCCGGGCATGGAAGGCAAGACCATAGTAACGATCATCTGCGATACGGGCGAGCGCTACCTGTCCACCTGGCTTTTCGACGGGGCTTGATCCGGAGGAGTCCGTCCGGGAGCGCGAAGGGAGCTCGGGACCTCGTGCCCGTCCCGCTTCGTCCCGGCTCAGTATGGCATCATACTTGACAAAAATGGTAATGTAATGGCAGACCTCATTGCCATCACTCATGCATACGGAGGTCCGGGATGGAAACCTTGTTGCCGGGCATGGTCGTCGGATTCCGCGAAGGCCTCGAAGCCTTTCTCGTCGTCGCCATCGCGCTGCGCTTCCTCGAACGGAGCGGTCGCGGCGATTCGCGGAAGGCCGTGTGGGCCGGCGCCGCGTCGGGCCTGGCCCTGTCGTTCGCCTTCGGCGCCGCCCTGTTCGCGGCCGCCGACGCCCTCGGCGGAGCGGGCCGGGCCGTCAAGCTCTGGGAAAGCGGCGCGAGCATCGCCGCGACCTTGCTCGTCGGTACTTTCATAGTCTGGATGATCCGCCACGGCGCCGAAATGGCCGGAGCCGTCGAGCGCGGGGTCGCAGCCAAGGCGGGGGGGCTCGGCATCGCCTTTGTCATCCTGGCCATGGTACTCCGTGAGGGTGTCGAGATCGCGCTCTTCGCGTTCGCCGGCACCTACCCGCTCGCGGGAATCGCGCTCGGGCTCGTCGGAGCCCTCGTGCTCGTGTACCTCGTCTTCGCCTCGCTCGTCCGGGTGAACCTGACGGCCATCTTCAACGCCACGCTCGTCTACCTCATCCTCCAGGCGGGCTTCCTGCTCGGCTACGGCATCCACGAGGGTCTCTCTGCCCTGAAGGATTCCGGCGCGCTCGACCCCGCCTCGCCGCTCCTCGCTAAGGCCTTCGACCTCTCGACGACCATCCTCGACCACAAGCAGGGCCCGCTCGGCCTGCCGCTCTACGCCCTGGTCGGCTGGTACTCGCGCCCAGAGTGGGTGCAGTTCGCCGCGCAGTACCTTTACACCTTCGCCCTCTTCGGCTATTGGGCCGCGAGCGCCGCGCGGCGCCGCGCGCGCGTCTGAGCCGGCATCGTTCGCGCGTGGGCTGAACCGTTGACCCCGGACTCCGCGGGCAGGATGCGCCCTGCCCGCGGCGATCCGGTCGGCCGCGTGAACCTTCCCGCCTTCGCTTGACTGATCCCTACCAAAGCGATAATCTAATCCTACCCCACCCCCACCGGGGGAGGGGGGTCAAGCTGGGATGTGTCCCTCGGGAGGAGTCCCTGCGAGGGGCTGTCCCTGCGGGTCCGTGACCCGGCGAGCCTGTCGAAAGTTGCCGCTCGCGGCCGAGTCGAGGAGAAGCTTTTGGATCACACGTCCTGCCGGAGCGTCGAGGCGCTCAACCTGCTCAAGACCGCGCGAGGCCAGGTGGACGCCGTCGTCCGCATGATCGAGGACGACCGCTACTGCATCGACGTGTCGAAGCAGGTGCTCGCCACGATGGCCCTGCTCAAGAAGGCGAACCTGCTCGTGCTCAGGCAGCACATCGACACCTGCGTCAAGGACGCGATCGAGTCGGGGAACGGGCAGGAGAAGATGGACGAGATCGCGCTCATCCTCGAGCGCTACCTCGGAAACTGAACCCCGCGGATGCGGGGAGGATGGAAACGCGATGATCAAGGCGCTGGACCTGAAGATACAGGGCATGACCTGCGCGGCCTGCGCGCAGGCTTCCGAGCGTGCCGTGCGAAAGCTCGGCGGAGTCGCCGAGGCCTCGGTGAACTACGCCACGGAGCGGCTCACGGTCTCGTTCGACGACGCCGCGACGGGCGTCGACGACATCAAGGCGGCGGTGGCGAAGGCCGGCTACGAGGCCGTGGACGATCGTTCGGAGAAGGAAGCCGTCATTCCCGTCGGAGGCATGAGCTGCGCGTCCTGCTCCGCGGCGGTGGAGCGCGCGCTCTCGCGCACGGCCGGCGTCAAGCTGGCCTCCGTCAACCTGGCCACCGAGCGGGCGACCGTCCGCTACGATCCGGAGGTGACGCGCGTTTCCGCGCTCAAGGACGCCATCCGCAAGGCGGGCTACGAACCCCGCGCGCTCGAGACGGCCGAACGCGTCGACGCGCACCGGGAGGAAAAGGAGCGCGAGATCCGCTCGCTGAAACGCCGCGTCCTGGTTTCCGCCGCCTTCTCGATCCCGCTCTTCTACCTGGCCATGGGCATGATGCTCGGCTGGCCGGTGCCGGCAGCGCTCGACCCCATGCACCAGGGCCTCCGCTTCGCTTTGGTCCAGCTCGCCCTCGTCGTCCCCGTCATGATCGCGGGCGCACGCTTCTACCGGGTGGGCTTCAAGGCCCTCTGGCGCCGCGCCCCCAACATGGACTCGCTCATCGCCATCGGCACCTCGGCGGCCCTGGCCTACAGCCTCTGGTCGACCGCGGGCATCGCGCGCGGCGAACACCAGCTGGTCGAGAGCCTCTACTTCGAGACGGTGGGCGTCATCATCACGCTCATCCTGCTCGGCAAGTGGCTCGAGGCGGGCTCGAAGGGCCGCACGAGCGAGTCCATCAAGAAGCTCATGGGCCTCAGGCCCAAGACGGCCACCGGCCTCCACGACGGCGTCGAGCAGGAGCTGCCCATCGAGGAGGTCGAGGTCGGCGACCTCGTGCTGGTCCGGCCGGGCGAGAAGATTCCCGTCGACGGGGTCGTCGTCTCGGGCTCCGGCGCCGTGGACGAGTCGATGCTGAGCGGCGAGAGCCTGCCCGTCGACAAGGCGCCCGGCGACCGCGTGGTGGGCGCCAGCCTCAACAAGCATGGCGCCCTCACGGTCCGCGCCACCGAGGTCGGCGCCGACACGGCGCTGGCGCGCATCGTCAAGCTGGTGGAGGACGCGCAGGGCTCGAAGGCCCCCATCGCGCGCATGGCCGACGTGGTCTCCGGCTATTTCGTGCCGGCGGTCTTCGTCATCGCCCTCGCCGCCGCGGGAACCTGGCTGGCCCTCGGGCACGGCGTCGTCTTCGCGCTGACAGTCTTCGTGGCGGTGCTGACCATAGCCTGCCCCTGCGCCCTCGGGCTCGCGACGCCCACCGCCATCATGGTGGGCACGGGGCGCGGCGCCGAGTCGGGCGTCCTTTTCAAGTCGGGGGCGGCCCTCGAGACCGCGCACGCCATCGACACCGTGGTGCTCGACAAGACCGGGACCATCACCAAGGGCGAACCCGCGCTGACCGACCTCGTCCCCGCTCCCGGCGTGGACGGGGACGAGCTCCTCGCGCTCGCAGCCGCGGCTGAGAAGGCCAGCGAGCATCCCCTGGGCGAAGCCGTCGTGAAGGCGGCGGCCGGGCGGGGCCTGTCCCTCGCCGAGGTCGCCGATTTCGAGGCGGTGCCCGGCCACGGCATCCGCGCGACGGTGGGCGGCCGCGCCGTCCTCATCGGCAACGCGCGCCATCTGGCCGCCGCGGGCGTGGACGTGTCCGGGGCGGCGGCCGCGGTCGAGCGGCTTTCGGGCGAAGGCAAGACCTCCCTCATCGTGGCCGCCGACGGCCGCTGGCTCGGGCTCGTCGCCGTCGCGGACACCGTCAAGGAATCGAGCGCGGCGGCGGTCGCCGCCCTGAAGGGCATGGGCATCGAGGTGGCCATGATCACGGGCGATTCGCGCCGCGCCGCGGAGGCCATCGCCCGTCAGGTCGGCATCGAGCGCGTGCTCGCCGAGGTGCTGCCCGCGGACAAGGCCGCCGAGGTGGCCAAGCTGCAGGCGGAGGGCCGCAGGGTGGCCATGGTGGGCGACGGCATCAACGACGCCCCGGCCCTGGCGCGTGCCGACCTGGGCGTCGCCATCGGCTCGGGCACCGACGTCGCCATGGAGAGCGCGGACGTCGTCCTCATGCGCTCGGAGCTCACCGACGTGCCGACGGCCATGCGCCTCTCGCGCGCGGTCATCCGCAACATCCGCCAGAACCTCTTCTGGGCCTTCGGCTACAACGTCCTCGGCATTCCCGTGGCCGCGGGGCTCCTCTACGCCTTCGGCGGCCCCCTCCTCAACCCGGTCATCGCCGCCGCGGCCATGGCCCTCTCGTCCGTATCCGTCGTCACCAACGCGCTCCGGCTCAGGCGCTTCAAGGCCGCCGCCTGAGGCGGGCGGCCTGGGCCCCGGGCGGCGCATGCCGTCCGATTCCGCATCCGTCGGAGGAACCGACATGAAGAAGATCCTGAAGATCGAAGGCATGAGCTGCGGCCACTGCGCCATGCGCGTCAAGACCGCCCTGCTCGGCATCCCCGGCGTCAAGTCGGCGGAGGTCACCGTCGCGGACGGCAAGGCCGTCGTCGAGGGCGAAGGCTTCCTCGACACCGCCCTCTCCGCCGCCGTCGCCGAGGCCGGCTACGTCCTCAAAGGCGTCGTCGGATAAGGGCGCACAGCGGAAGGAACCACGGAGACACGGAGGCACGGAGGGGAACGAGGGGAAAGGGAACGTTCAGGGAAGCGTGGTTAACGTGCTTCCTTCCCCGGCTTCCACGAATGCGAAGAGGCGGCCGAGCGGCCGCCTCTTCGTCTTGGTGCCGGGAACGGGACTTCCCTCCGGCTCCGCGCTTCGTGCGCGGGAGCCTCCGGGCCGCCTCGCGGACCGACGCGCGCCATCCTTGGCGCGCTTTCCCCACCCGTCGCTCACCGGTTCGCGCCGGTCGGGGGTCCGCTCGGTTCAAGCCCCGTTCCCGGCTTCGACGAATGCGAAGGGGGGCGGCCTGGCGGCCGCCCCCCTTCGTCTCGTTGCCGGGAACGGGACTTGAACCCGTACGCCTTGCGGCAGGGGATTTTAAGTCCCCGGTGTCTACCGTTCCACCACCCCGGCGCGCGCCGCCATCCGGCGCGGGACTTTTATAGCCCGCCGCGGGCCGCGGGTCAACGCCTCGGGTCCTCCGCCGGCCGCGCGCCGCCGAACGCCACGTAAGCCGCCGTGAACAGCTTGAGCTCGGGACGCGACAGGTTCGCGTCGAGCACGGCTTCGGCAAGAACGATCTCGGCGCCCGCTTCGACGTCGAGCGCGAAGCAGAGGCGGGCCATGGGCGCCCCGTCGTCGGCTCTGGCGAAGAGCGCGTCGAGCGCCTCGTCGTATCGGACCGCGTCGTCGCGGTCGGGCGGGGGCGATTGTTCGCGGAACGCGGCGCGCAGGGCGTCGAGCGCCCCGTCGCGGTCCTCCCGGAACAGCCGGAAGACCGGGTAGAACCCCCCCAGCAATCCCACGAGCGAGGCGATGGCCAGCACGAGCTCGTCGCTCGCGAAGCCCGGGCCGCCCTGCCTGCGCAGCGATGCCACCAAAGCCGGCACCGCGCGCCGGTCGCCGAAGATCTCGAGGGCGCTGGCGCAGGCGATGCGCACGCGCGGGTTGTCCGTCGCTGTCAGCAGTCGCTCGACGAGTTCCGCGCTCTCCGAATCACCCAGCCGCGCGAGCGCGATGATTGCCGCGCCCGAGAGCATGTAGTCGTCCGAGGCCGCCGCCTCGCGGAGCAGCGGGACATGCCTGGCCCCGCCGCGCTTTCCGAGTATGCGCGCCGCCACGTAGGCGGTGGTGTAGGGATTGCGCTCGATCTCGTCCGCCAGCGCCTCCAGGGTCCGCTCGTCCACCCGCTCCAGGTTCTCGAGCGCCAGCAGGGCCTCGATGCGCACCTCGAAGCGGGGCGAGGCCAGGTAGCGCCCCAGCTCGCGCGAGGATCGCGCGTTCGCGAGCTCCCCGAGCTCGTGGATGATGCGCACCTCCTCGCCCGGATCGTCCGAGCGCTCGAGGCGGCCGAGCAGGTCGAAGGCCTTGAGGTCGCGCGGCGAGAAGAGCACGCCGAGCGACTCGCGTATCGGCAGCGCGTCGAGCGAGGTCAGGCGCCGCGTCAGCAGCGCCCCCGCGCCGAGCACGAGGGCGCTCGAGGCGAAGAGGGCCCGGTAGGCGTCCGCGACGCCGACGCCCGCGCCCTTGAGCGCGTCGAGCAGGAAGCCGCCCGCCGAGGCGCCGAGCGTCCCCCCGAGGCCGAACGCGACGAAGTAGACGATGGACAGGTCGAGCGTGCGCTCGCGCGGCACCAGCGCGAAGTGGTAGGTCTGCCCCGCGTTCTCCGCGCCCGCGAGGCCGAAGCTGGCCAGGAAGGTGACGCCGCCCGTGAAGAGCGCCGCGCCGAGCGCGGTCCCGAAGCCGGGCGAAACCGCCACCGGGGCCAGGGCCAAGGCCGCGACGGCGCCGAGTATCGCGTAGAGGGGCTTGGCGCCGAGCCGGTCGATGACGCGCTTCATCACGAGCCCCACGCTCACCGAGCCGAGCGAGGCGAGGAGCGACCACAGCATCACCAGGTCGTCGCCCTGCGAATACACGCTCTTGGCCCAGACCGGCAGGAAGCTCCGCGCCGCCCCCGAGGCCACCGACACCGGCAGGAACACCGCGAGGAAGGCGCGGTACCCCTTGTCGCGGAACGAGTCGCGCGCCGTGCGGAAGGCCGAGGAGCCCGCCGCCGGCCGGTATGCCTCCGGCTCCGGCACGCGCGCGAGCAGCATCGTGCCCGCCAGTCCCACCGCCATGCCGGCGCCGACCAGGGTCGCGTAGAGCCCGGCCCCCGCGTCGCGTCCGAGCAGCAGGGCCGCCGCGAGGCTCGTCCCCATGCCCGCCACGTTGGCTATCACCTGCACCGTCATGATGAAGGACCCGCGGTCGCGGCCCTCGCCGAGGTGGGCCAGCACCGGGTTGTTGCCGATCATGCCGATGCCGCGGAACACGTTGAACAGCGCCGACCCGAGCAGCACCGCGCCGATGGCCAGCCCGTCGTGCCCGGCGCCCGAGAGGAAGGGCGCCGCCAGGATCGGCGCCATGCCCAGGTAGCGCGCCGCCCAGCCGAAGGCGTAGACCCCGACTATCCGGTGGCGGCGCACCAGGCGCTTCCCCAGCGGCATGAAGAAGAATGTCGCGTAGCCGAACGCGTTGAGCAGGCCCAGCTCCGTCCCCGTCGCCCCGAGCCGGAGCGCCAGCAGCGTCACGAAGCTTCCGGACAGCAGCGCGAACGAGACCGAGTTGAGCACGTTGAACGCGTAGTACGAACCGCGCGCGCGCCGCCTCGCGGCCTGTGAAAGCTGTGCCATGGGTTCGAGTCTAGCGGCGGAAAGCGGGAGGCGCAAACGGTCCGATACCGACCGGGGGGGGGGAAGGCAGGGGCGCCCGCGGCTCGCCGGAGGGCTCGCCGCGCCGGGCTTTCCGCCCGGGCGGTCGACGAGCGGCCCCCTTTTCGCGTATCATTCGCCGTCAAACGACCATCGCGGAGGAATCCACAGTGACGAACATCCAGGCCGAGCTCGCCGCCGCCTTCTCCAAGGCCATCGCCGCCGCCTTCGGGCCCGAGGCCGCCGACGCCGACCCCCAGGTCAAGTGGGCCGCCGACGCGCGCCACGGCGACCTCCAGGCCAACTTCGCCATGGGCCTCGGCAAGCGTCTCGGCAAGGCTCCCCGCGAGGTGGCCGACGCCGTCGTCGCAAAGCTCGCGCTCGGCGACCTGGCCTCGAAGCTCGAGGTGGCCGGCCCCGGCTTCGTCAACGTCACCCTCGCCCCGGCCGCCCTCGCGCGCCTCGTCGCGGAGCTGTCCGCCGACGGCCGCATCGGGGCCGCCCGCGCCGCGAGATCCGAACGCGTCGTCATCGACTACTCCGCCCCCAACGTCGCCAAGGAGATGCACGTCGGCCACATCCGCTCGACCATCATCGGCGACGCCCTGGCCCGCGTCCTCGGGTTCCAGGGCCACGAGGTGCTGCGCCGCAACCACCTGGGCGACTGGGGCACCCAGTTCGGCATGCTCGTCGAGCACGTCCGCGAGCTCGGCTGGAAGCCGGGCCAGAAGCGCGAGATCGGCGACTTGAACGCCCTCTACCGCGAGGCCAAGGCCCGCTTCGACGCGGAGCCCGATTTCGCCGAGCGGAGCCGCCTCCGCGTCGTGGCGCTCCAGGGCGGCGACGAGGAGACCGTCGCGCTCTGGCGCGAGCTCGTCGAGGAGTCCAAGCACCACTTCGCCGAGGTCTACGAGACGCTCGGCGTCCTCCTCGACTCGGGCGACTACTACGGCGAGAGCTTCTACAATCCCATGCTGGGCGACGTGGCCGCCGAGCTCGAGCGCTCCGGCGTCGCCACCGTGAGCGACGGCGCGCTCTGCCTCTTCCTCCCGGCCTTCAAGGGCAAGGACGGCAGTCCCGTCCCCCTCATCGTGCGGAAGGGCGACGGCGGCTACGGCTACGACACCACCGACCTCGCGGCCATCCGCCACCGCATCCGCGACCTCAAGGCCGACCGCCTCGTCTACGTCACCGGCGCGCCGCAGAAGCAGCACTTCGCCATGATCTTCGAGGGCGCCCGCGTAGCCGGATGGCTCGCAGAGGGGGTGCGCGCCGAGCACGTGCCCTTCGGCTCCATCCTCGGCGACGACGGCAAGCCCTTCAGGACCCGCGCCGGCGAGAGCGTCCGCCTCCAGGACCTCCTCGCCGAGGCCCTCGAGCGCGCCTACGCCATCGTCGCCGCCAAGAGCCCCGACTTCAGCGAGGACGAGAAGCGCGCGGTCGCCCGCGCGGTGGGCATCGGCGCGGTCAAGTACGCCGACCTCTCCAACGACCGCATCAAGGACTACGTCTTCGACTGGGACCGCATGCTCGCGTTCGAGGGCAACACCGCCCCCTACCTCCAGAACGCCTACGTCCGCATCATGAGCATCTTCCGCAAGGCCGGCGTCGAGCACGCATCGGTCCTCGGCCAGGCGCCCTCCGTCGACGCCCCCGAGGAGCACGCCCTGGCCCGCCACCTCCTCGCGTTCGGCGACGTCGTCGAGCAGGTGGCCCGCTCGCTCGAGCCCCACCGCCTCTGCACCTGGCTCTACGAGCTCGCCGCCAGCTTCCACCACTTCTACGAGAAGTGCCCCGTCATGACGGCCCCCGACCAGGCCACGCGCGAGGGCCGCCTCGCCCTCTGCGCCGCCGTGGCCGAGGGCCTCGAGCGCGGCCTCTCGCTGCTCGGCATCGCCACCGTCAAGCGCATGTAGCGCCGGGACGGGGAGGGGAGCTCAGGAAGGGAAGGGACGAAGAAGCGGGCCGAGCCCTCCAGCTCGCCGTTCCCCTCCCCGCGGGCCCGCCTTCGCGCCCGGTGCATGCGCCGCCAAAAGTTTCCGCAGCCCGCTTCCGCCGCGCCGCCCTGTCCTCAGGCGGCGCCTTCGTTCGCGGCGGCATCAGCTTTCGAGGACGATGCGGCGCCGGAATTCGCGCCAGGCCATGGCGTCGGCCCCCCCGCGCGCGGCGATCTCCAGCAGCTTCCGGTCGTCAGTCACCAGGACCGCCTTGGCCGCCCGCGCCGCCTCCAGGATGGAAAGGTCGGCCGCGTCGCCAGCGCTTCGCCCGGGCTCGGGCGGCGGCGCGGCCACCTTCGCGAAGAGCTCCTCCGTCAGCGCGAGCAGTTCCGCCCGGCGCGCTTCGTCCGGGGTCGCCGCGAGCTGCCCCGCCACGACGGGCGCGACGAGGAGCCGCAGGTCCCGCCGCTCGGCGAGCGATCCCGCCGCCTCGCCGTCGTCGAGCAGGCGGTCGACGGCGCAGGCGTCGAAGAGGAAGCGCGTGGGCCTCCCGGCGCTCCCCCGTCCTCCATCCGGCCGGCGCGCCGCGGCGCCGCCCTTCCCGCGCGGCTTCACGAGTTGGCGCCCCTGAGCGGGACGAAGCGGACACCTTCCCACGAATCCACGCGCCGGCCGCCGGGCGCGCGCGGGTCGAGGGTGACGCGGACCAGGGCGCCCAGGGTCTCGGGGTAGAGGAGAATGCCGCCCGGCGCGAGCCTTTCGACGAGCCGTTCCGGGTCGAAGCCGCGGCGCACGCCCGCCGAGAGGAAGATGCGGTCCCAGGGCGGCAGCTCCGGCAGGCCGAGCGAGCCGTCGCCCGCCACCACCCCGATATCCCGGCGGCCCGCGAAGCGCTCCGCGAGGGCCGCGGCCAGGCCCGGCAGGATCTCGCAGGCGCACACGAAGCCGCCGGGCTTCACGAGCTCCGCCGCCACGGCCGCCGCCCAGCCCGAGCCGGCGCCGACCTCGAGCACCCGGAGCCCGGGCTCCAGGCGGAGCAGGTCGAGCATGAAGGCCACCATGCCCGGCTGCGAGCAGGTCTGTCCCCCGCCGATGGGGAGCGGCGCGTCGATGTAGGCTCCGGAGCGTTCAGCGGGCGGAAGGAACACCGCGCGGTCCACGCGGGCCAGGGCCGCTATGACCCGGGGATCGCGGGAGCACCCGCCGAGGTAGGACCGGGCCGCGCGCGCCACCTCGTCCGCCAGTTCCCTCGCCCCGCCCATCGACTGCCTCCGCGGAACCCGGCCGACCGGCCGGTCCGCTACTTCTTCTTTCCGAAGTACGTGTTCTTCACCCAGGCGCGGTTCAGCCACAGGTGCGTGGCCACGAGGACGGCCAGCAGGTAGCCGGACACCGGATGGGCGACGCGGAAGAGCTCGTACGGGATCGGATACCCGAAAAGCCCCTGGACGATGCCCGATACGGCGAGGGAAAGGAAGACGAGGGCGAGCAGGACGTTGACCACCTTGAGCGCGTTTTTCGCTGCCATGTATGCCTCCTTGGAGTTATCGCGGCCGGGCGACGGCCGCCTGTACGGTAACATCGTCATTGAAGGCACCGGGCGGCAAGCCGTCCGTGCGCGCGGCGGGGTCTCAGTGCGGGCTCGCGAGCTTCCGGTATGGTACCGCTACCCGCACGAAGCTTCGGCCGTCCGCGCCGGTTCCGGTCTCGAGCGTCCCGTGGAGCTGGTCCCGGATCAGGGTGCCCGCCAGCTCGAGGCGATCACGCTCCGCACCGCCCGGTCCGCCTTCGATTCCGAGCGTAAAACCACCCTCTCCGTCGCCTTCAAGCCTGATCAGGCAGGGTGCGGCGGGGTCGAGGCCGGAGAGCAGCTCTCCGAGCGCGAGGCCGAAGGGAGTGGCCACGTCGAGCGAACACTCGACCGCATCGAGTTCGAGTCCGAGCTCGGGGCCGGTCGACGGATCGGGCCGGACCCCTGCCGGGCCGCGCAAGGCGAAGGGCGCGAATTCGCGGACGTACTCGTCGAGGCGGATACGGGCCAGGTCCTTGCGTTCCTGCAGACCCCGGTGGACCAAGGCCATGGCCTGTATGCGGGTCTCGAGTCCCGAGAGGACCTTGAGCACGGCGGGTTCGGCGGTTTCGCGCATCTCGATCCGGAGCAGGCCGAGCGTGATCTGGAGATTGTTCCGCGTGCGGTGGAAGAGCTCGCCGATCAGGACGTCCTTTTCCCGCAGCGAGGCCTGGAGGGCGGCCTCGCTGGCCTCGGCCCGCGAGCGTGCGGATTCCACCCCCGCGTAGGATTCGCGGAAGCGGCGCTCGAGCCGGCCGTATTCCTCGAGGAGGGCGTCGATCTCGTCGGCGCGGCGCCCGCTCCGGGGGGGCGGCAGCTCGCGCTCGACCTTGACGTCGAAGCGCGCGAAGTGGTTCGCCGCCGCGACTATACGCCTCGCGATGCTGCGGTCCGCGAGGATGAAGAGGAAGGAGGACACGAGGACGACCAGGCTCGCCAGGAAGGGCAGGTCGCGGGCCAGCGATTCTATGAAGACCTCGCGGATGCGGTGGGTGTCCCCGGCGACCGTCAGCTGGCCGAGTTCCAGCGTTTGCCCACGGAATTCGTAGTAAAGTGACGCCCTCCGTTCGCGGACGCGTCCCGCGAGCCGCGCTCCCGCCTCCGCGAAGGGTTTCTGCAGGGTTTCGACGGAGGCCCAGGCAATGAGATCGAGATTGGTCAGCGCTTCCACCTGGGCTTCGACCAGGTCCTTGTCGAGGGTCCAGAGCGCGCGCGACAACGGGTCCGCGTACGAGGCGACCGCCTCGTCGAGGGCTTCCTCGAGCTCGCGTTCCGCGCTGACATAGTTCGACCCTGCTCTGATGCCCATGACCAGCAGGGTGGTCACGGCCGAGAAGGCCAGGGTGGCCGCGAACAAGCGTCGCCCGAGCCGGCCTCGGGCACTCCGACCGCTCACGCGGGCGCTCCGGCGGCGATGGTGCCCGGAGCCGCGTTCCCGGCGCGTGAGGATGTCCGGGGAGCGAAAAACCGCGCGCGCTTGCACATGCCACCAGTATAGGCGACGATCGGCGTCGCGCAACGCGGATTTGTCCTTCAGCGAGCAGGCTTGGCGTCTGCGTCCGGCTTCCGGGAGGGAACGCCTTTTCTGCGGTATCGCGCGTTCCGCGCGCCTGCCAACCGAATTCTTGCCCAAAGCGCCGGAAAGGCGCACCGCCCGCTAATCCGGCAGAGAGGATGAGGTATGCGCGAGAGCGCATACGACAATCCCTTCCACTCCGAAAGCGCCGGCAGGCGCATTCGGCTTCCGGTCGCGCGCATCCTGCGCGCTCCCTCCAGCCCGCCGCGGCGTTCGCGGTCGCCGTGGTCGGCTGGGTAAAAGAAAAGCGGCTGTACGCGGCTCCGCCGCGTTTTCGGTAGGGAATCGATTGACGTGGTCGCGCTCAGCGCGACCTCCTCATGCGTCGCTTCGCGCCGCTTTCG
>ENA-UOWG01002023-UOWG01002023.1-activated-sludge-metagenome-genome-assembly--contig:-NODE-2023-length-18527-cov-3.671719_pt1 | contig 18527 bp, 15 predicted proteins | sample MGYA00238147_ERZ761563 | MGnify/ENA primary metagenome ERZ761563 (study PRJEB28884, sample SAMN05720216) | anaerobic digester metagenome | isolation source: active sludge of municipal... | reverse complement strand
CAACAATCCCGCCTCGTAAGGTGCTTATTGATACAGGAGAGTAATAACCAGGAAACCGAACAAAGCCGATGGACAACAGGAAAGATATTTTGTGGCGTGTTTACCTCATCTACGTGGGGATGTTCCTGCTTGCCCTTACCATCATCGGCCGTATCCTGTACATTCAGATTGCCGAAGGCGACAAATGGAAAGCAAAAGCTGAAAAGCTTACAATGAGGTATTTCAATATTGAAGCAAACCGTGGAAATATTTACGATGCCAATGGCGAATTTCTGTCCACTTCAGTGCCCATTTTCGAAGTTCGCATGGATGTTGCCTCTCCATACATTACCGATGAAATATTTGCTGCCGGAATTGATTCGCTTTCATATAAACTTGCTACTTATTTTGGCGACCGCTCAAAACGGGAGTACAAACTGTTGATTTCTAAGGCGAGGTCTGAGAAAAACCGTTACCTGTTACTTAAACGGAATGTGAATTATGATCAGCTTAAAGTGCTGAAAACCTTTCCGATTTTCAGAAATGGGAAAAACAAAGGCGGCTTAATCGCACATGCGATTGATCGCCGCATTCAACCTTACAACCACCTTGCGTTCAGAACTATAGGATGGGATAAAGAAGGAAAGAAAAACGACCTTGGCCTCGAGGGAGCATTCAGTACAGAACTTGAAGGACAAAGCGGGAAAAGGTTGATGCAGCGCATCGCTAATGGCAACTGGAGGCCTCTGAATAATGAAAATGAAATCGATCCGCGAAGTGGCAATGATATCATCAGCACAATTGACATTCATCTGCAGGATGTTGCCGAAGAGGCGTTAATGAAACAGCTTATCGCAAATGATGCCGACCACGGGTGTGCCGTATTGATGGAAGTTAAAACCGGCCGGGTGAAGGCTATTGCAAATCTCGGGAAAAACAAGACCGGCGTATACGAAGAAAAATATAATTACGCCATTGGCGAAGCCTCCGAGCCGGGTTCTACATTTAAGCTCTTCTCGCTATTGGCAGCACTCGAAGATGGCAAAACCGACCTCGACGAAAAGTATGACTGTACTGGAGGGGTAACGCATTACGCTAACCGTACCATGAAAGACTCACACCTGGGCACGGGTGTGCTCACTGTGAAGCAGATTTTCGAGAAATCATCCAATGTAGGGGTCTCAAAAGTTATTTACAAGGCCTATTCGTCTAACCCTCAGGCATTTATTGACAGGCTGTACAGCTTCTCGGTCAATAAACCACTCAACCTCGAAATTGCCGGCGAAGGAATGCCCAGGATTAAAGATACACATGCCCGTTCATGGTCAAAAGTATCGTTGCCCTGGATGTCGATAGGCTACGAAGTCGCCCTCACTCCGATGCAGATACTCACTTTCTACAACGCGGTAGCCAATAACGGAGTTATGGTGAAGCCCAGGTTTGTTGATGAAATAAGGCATTCGGGCGAACCCATAAAAGTATTTGAACCTGTTGTGATTAATCCTAAGATAGCTTCAAAAAGAGCCATTGATAAGGCAAAAATCATGCTCGAAGGAGTTGTGGAGGAAGGTACAGGTTCAGTGCTTAAAAATCCTGTTTATAAAGTAGCCGGTAAAACCGGTACAGCCCAGATTGCCATGAACAATGCAGGTTACAACCGTTCGAGTTACAAGGGAACCTTCGTGGGATATTTTCCTGCTGAGAATCCCCGCTATTCGTGCATCGTAGTTATCAATAACCCGACAAAGGGCGTGTATTACGGCGGAGCCATCTCGGCGCCCGTATTCCGCGAAATTGCTGACAGGGTGTATGCATCCGATATGGAAATGGGCTTTACCTGGAATGATACGGTGAAAGAAAAATCCAAAGTACCTGTATCCGGAGGCTTTGGCAATGATCTGGCTACGCTGGGCCGATGGCTGGGCTTTACTCCCGGGTTAAAGCTGAATAACAACTGGATTGTAAGCGACAGCACAGGCATCAAAATAGCATCCTACAATGCCGGAAACGGAATTGTGCCCAACGTCAACGGCATGGGAATGCGCGATGCTGTTTACCTGCTCGAGAAACATGGTTTTAAAGTTCTGACATCGGGTATGGGGATTGTACGGAAGCAGTCGCTCAAACCAGGCAGCAAGGCGCTCCCGGGCAGCGTAGTTGAACTGAAACTCGAAATTTAATACTCCTGGATTACGAAAATGAAATTACTGAGCGAATTAATCGAAAAAATGAAGGTACTGACAATAGTCGGCAATAGCAGGATTATGATCAGCAGCCTTTCATTTGATTCGCGTAAAATACAAGCCGGCAGCCTTTTTGTTGCCGTTAAAGGCCTGCATGCTGATGGCCACCAGTATATTGCCGACGTGGTTAAAGCCGGGGCTGTGGCTGTGGTATGCGAGGAAATACCGATCCAGAGGATCGAGGGAATTACATACGTGCAGGTTAGCGATAGCGGCTATGCCCTCGGTCAGGCTGCTTCTGCCTGGTTCGGTTTTCCGTCAGCTAAGCTGAAACTTGTTGGTATTACGGGCACTAATGGTAAAACCACCACTGTTACGCTGCTTTTCAACCTCTTCAGGAAACTGGGCTATCATGCCGGGCTGCTTTCAACCATTTCGAACCGTATTGATGATGATGTAATCGCTTCCACACATACCACACCGGATGCCTTGCAGCTCAATGAGTTGCTTTCGGTTATGGTTGAACGAGGTTGTGAATATTGTTTCATGGAGGTGAGTTCACATGCGGTTGTTCAGAATCGTATTGCCGGATTAACATTTGCAGGTGGCATTTTCAGCAACATAACACACGACCATCTCGATTTCCACCACACCTTCGATGAGTATCTTAAAGCGAAAAAGCGCTTCTTTGATGAACTGCCGCCCGAAGCATTTGCACTATCAAACATTGATGACCGCAATGGCAGGGTGATGCTTCAAAATACAAAAGCACAAAAATCAACATACAGCATCAGTGCATTAGCCGATTTCAAAGGCCGCATCATTGAAGCACCTCTCGACGGCCTTCATCTAGAAGTCGACGGAATCGACGTTTGGTGCAAGCTTGTCGGTCATTTCAATGCTTATAACCTTCTGGCAGTTTATTCAGCCGCCCAGCTGCTTGGCGCTGAGAAAATACAAACACTTACCATATTAAGCACTCTTGGCTCTGTCGAAGGCCGGTTCGACTACCTGAAATCGAATTCCGGAACCATAGCCATTGTGGATTATGCCCACACACCCGATGCACTGCAGAATGTACTGGATACCATAAAAGATCTGCGCACCGGTAACGAAACCCTCATTACTGTAGTAGGATGCGGAGGCGATCGCGACCGTACAAAGAGGCCGGTAATGGCCCGCATTGCTTCACGCATGAGCGACAAAGTCATCATTACATCCGACAATCCGCGCAGTGAAGAGCCCGAGGCCATCATCAACGAAATGATGACAGGCATCGAAGCCGAATATTCACGTAAAGTGCTCACGATAACCGATCGCCGCGAGGCTATCCGCACTGCTTGTGTTTTATCAAATCCCGGCGACGTGATACTTGTTGCCGGCAAAGGGCACGAAAAATACCAGGAAATCAAGGGCGTTCGTCACCATTTCGACGATAAGGAGCAACTCGCGGAATTCCTTCTGGATGAGGACCTTGTAACTGACAAACCCAATTAAACCATGTTGTATTACCTTTTCACATATCTCGATAAAGCGTACGATTTTCCCGGAGCAGGCATGTTCCAGTACATATCGTTCAGGGCTGCTTTCTCGGCAATCCTGTCTCTGGTTATTTCATTATTATATGGAAAAAAAATTATTAACTACCTCAGAAAAAAGCAGATAGGTGAAACCATAAGGGAACTCGGTCTCGAAGGTCAAACACAAAAAGCTGGTACTCCCACCATGGGCGGCCTTATCATACTTGGTGCAATACTTATCCCAACCCTGCTTTTCGCCAAACTCAATAATATCTATGTCCTGCTGATGATTTTTGCCACTGTTTGGCTTGGCTTCATCGGCTTCCTCGACGATTACATCAAGGTTTTCAGGAAGAACAAGGAGGGTTTGGCAGGGAAATTTAAAATTCTGGGACAGGTGATTGCTGGTCTCGTCATTGGCGGGACATTGTATTTCAGCGACAGTGTTGTAATTCGTGAAAAACTTCCCGAAAAGAAGGACCGCACCACTTCCGAAATTTCTGCCTTTGAGCGTGAATCAAGCCATATCGTTAAGTTTTCTCCAAAGTCAGAGAAATCTCTAAAAACCACTATCCCGTTCTTCAAAAATAATGAGTTCGATTATAAGGTACTGATTGACTGGGCCGGCGATAAAGCTGGTAAATACGCCTGGTTTGTATTCATCCTTATCGTGATCTTCATCATCACGGCAATTTCGAACGGCGCCAATCTCACTGATGGCATGGATGGCCTGGCGACAGGCACCTCAGCCATCATTGGCATTACCCTCGGCTTGCTGGCATGGGTGAGCGGCAACATTGTTTTTGCCGATTACCTCAACATCATGTATATCCCCAATACCGGTGAACTGGTGGTATATATGAGTGCATTTGTCGGGGCGTGTACCGGATTTCTGTGGTACAACTCATACCCGGCACAGGTTTTTATGGGCGACACCGGCAGCCTCGCACTCGGCGGAGTAATCGCAGCATTTGCCTTCATGATAAGGAAAGAGTTGCTCATCCCAATCCTTTGCGGAATATTCATCGTTGAAAATCTTAGCGTGGTGATACAGGTGTCGTGGTTCAAATTCACAAGAAGAAGATATGGCGAAGGACGAAGAGTGTTCCTGATGGCACCGTTGCATCATCATTACCAGAAACAGGGCTACCATGAATCGAAGATTGTGCTGCGTTTTCTCATTGTTGAGATTATGCTTGCCATACTGACATTTATAACGTTGAAGATCAGGTAATAAAAAGAATGTGAGCCAGAAGATAGCCATACTTGGAGCAGGCGAAAGTGGGGTAGGAACAGCTATCCTGGCTCAGAAAAAAGGTTTTGATGTATTCCTATCGGATAACGGAAAAATCAAGGAAAAATACGCCAGCGTTCTTTTACATCATGGAATAGCATACGAAGAAGGCATGCATTCGACTGATAAGATACTGGATGCGGTTGAAATAATCAAAAGTCCCGGTATTCCTGATGTAGTGCCAATCGTGCAAAAGGCTGTTGCCGTTGGAATACCGGTGATATCGGAACTTGAGTTTGCAGCCCGGTACACGCGTGCAAAAAAGATTTGCATAACCGGAAGCAACGGTAAAACTACAACCACTCTGCTCACCTACCACATACTGAAAAATGCCGGGCTTAATGCGGGATTGGCAGGTAACGTCGGGAAAAGTTTTGCCCAGCAGGTAGCCGAAAATGATTTTGATTGGTATGTGTTGGAAATCAGCTCGTTTCAATTGGATAACATGTTTGATTTCAAAGCCGAAATAGCTGTACTCACCAATATCACCCCCGACCATCTCGACAGGTACGAACACCAGTTCAGCCGCTACATTGATTCTAAATTCCGCATTACCCGCAATCAAACAAGCAATGATGCCTTCATCTGTAACCTGGATGATGAAGTAACCGCCGCCGAGATTTCCCGAAGGCAGATTGCAGCTACCGTTTATCCTTTCAGCTATTCCATGCAGCCTGGAACATGTGCATTTGTCAATAAAAACGAACTAACCGTCAATATTTATAACGACCCTTTCACTATGACTTTGGAAGAATTAGCCCTCCAGGGGCGTCACAACATCTACAACTCGATGGCAGCCTCCATTGCTTCGCGCCTTACTGAAATCCGCAAGGAAACGATAAAGCAATCGCTCAGCGATTTCGAAAATGTTGAACACCGCCTCGAATATGTCGCCCGTATTCATGGCATTGATTTCATCAATGACTCAAAGGCGACAAATGTAAACAGCACCTGGTTTGCACTCGAAAGCATCGAAAAACCGGTAATATGGATAGCCGGGGGCGTTGATAAAGGCAATGACTACAGCAAGCTTTTCGAGCTTGTAGCCGCCAAGGTCAAAGCCCTAATATGCCTGGGCACTGATAACACTCCCATCATCGAAGCATTTGCCGATAAGGTGGGAGCCATTTATGAGACCCAAAGTGCAGAACAGGCCGTTTTGATGGCATATTCAATTGGTAAAATTGACGACGTAGTGCTACTATCGCCGGCTTGTGCCAGTTTCGACCTGTTTGAAAACTACGAAGACCGCGGTAACCAGTTCAAGAAAGCTGTTCGCGGATTGTAATGAATGGTTAATTTGTTGTTTTTACAACCATGTAAAATAATAGAGACTGATGGGCAAGCTGTTTCAAAATATTAAAGGTGATAAGGTGATATGGGGAGTGGTGATCATTCTCACGGTCTTTTCAATATTGGCGGTTTACAGTTCAACAACCACGCTGGCCTATCGCACCAGGCAGGGCAATACCGAATATTACCTGATGAAACACCTGAGCATTCTTGTTTTTGGTTTCCTCCTCATGTACCTGGCCCATAAAGTGAAATATATCTATTATGCCCGTATTTCGCAGCTTGCAATGATATTTTCGGTTCCTCTGCTGCTTTATACACTATTGTTCGGGGCTTCGATAAATGAAGCATCACGCTGGACAACTCTTCCCGGTATCAACATCATGTTTCAGCCTTCCGATTTTGCCAAACTGGCGCTCATCATGTTTGTAGCCAGAATGCTTGCCAAAAGGCAGGAAAACATCAAAGATTTTAAATCTGCTTTTGTTCCCATACTAATACCCATACTCATAATCTGCGGACTTATCTTGCCTGCAAATTTTTCGACTGCTGCATTGCTTTTTGTAACATGCATCGTTCTTATGTTTATCGGACGGGTTAACCTGCGCTACATTGCTGCCATGATAGGAATAGGGGCGGTTGTTCTTACCCTGTTCCTGTCATTCCTGTATTTCTCTCCAAAATCAAGTGGCCGCCTCGGGACATGGCAAAACCGCATCGAACATTTTGTGAATGGCGACAGCGAAGAAAACTACCAGGTTGAACAGGCAAAAATTGCTATCGTTAATGGTGGTGTGATAGGTAAACTGCCCGGCAGCAGCATGCAGAAGAATTTTCTTCCCAACCCTTTCAACGATTTTATCTATGCCATCATCATCGAAGAATATGGCATCCTCGGCGCCCTGATCATTTTGCTGATGTATATGATCCTGCTTTACAGGGGAATTCGCATTGTAGCCAAATCTCCTGGTAATTATGGCGCTTTCCTGGCCATTGGGGTCACATTCAGCCTGGTTTTCCAGGCAATGATTAATATGGCAGTCGCTGTAAACCTTGTACCGGTTACCGGACAACCATTGCCGCTGGTAAGTATGGGCGGAACAAGCATCTGGTTTACCAGTATTGCCATCGGGATTATTCTGAGTGTTAGTAAAGAACAGGAGTCGGGTGAATTGCCAAACGAAATGGAACATGCAACAGCTTAAGAACATGCGCGTGATAGTGAGCGGGGGAGGCACCGGGGGACATATTTTCCCGGCTGTTGCAATTGCCAATGCCATAAAGGAAGCAGCGCCGGCAGCCGAGATTTTATTTGTCGGGGCAAAAGGTCGTATGGAGATGGAAAAAGTACCTGCTGCCGGTTACCCGATTATGGGATTGTGGATTAGCGGGCTTCAACGCAGGCTTACTATTGATAACCTGTCATTTCCGTTCAAGGTGGTATTCAGTTTTCTTAAAGCACGGCAGATCATCAGGGAGTTCAAACCCGATATGGCAATAGGCACCGGAGGCTATGCTTCGTGGCCAACCTTAAGTGCCGCAGCAAAAAAAGGAATACCCACATTTATTCAGGAACAAAACTCATTTCCCGGCATTACAAACAAGAAGCTTGCGAAACGTGCAAAACTGATTTTTGTTGCCTACAACGGCATGGAGAAGTATTTTCCGGCAGATAAGCTACGATTGTTTGGTAACCCCATAAGGCATGATATTGCCGGTAACAATATCTCCAGGAACGAAGCTTCAGCCTTTTTTGGACTTGATGCCGCGAAGAAAACACTGCTCATTGTAGGAGGCAGCCTCGGTGCACTTACCATCAACGAGAGCATCAGTGAAGGGCTGAAATTATTCGCTGACAACAATATACAGGTACTCTGGCAAACCGGTAAATCCTATGCCGGCAAAGCCGCTGCAGCCGTAATCAGCGCATCGGGTGCAAAGCAGGTGACGCTGCCATTTATTTCGCGCATGGATTTGGCCTATGCTGCGGCCGATTTCATCGTATCCCGGGCCGGAGCCATTGCTATTTCGGAAATCTGTGCCGTTGGGAAGCCTTGCATCCTCGTGCCTTCGCCCAATGTTGCCGAAGACCACCAGACAAAGAACGCCATGGCTCTTGCCGAAAAAAATGCTGCCTTGGTGGTGAGCGATCAGCGTGCAAGAAACGAGCTGGCTGATGAAATTATCAAGCTGGCGGCAGACGAAAGCCTTAAACTAAAACTCAAAACTAATATTTCAAAACTGGCCCATAAAAATGCTGCTGCTGAAATAGCGGCTGAAATACTCAAAACGGTTAGAACGAAACATTAATCAGGCAAAACGTTGGATATCAGTAAAGTGGCATCGGTGTATTTTCTTGGAATCGGCGGCATTGGAATGAGCGCCCTGGCCCGCTATTTCAGAAGCCTTGGAGCGCAAGTTTCGGGATACGACCGCACACCGTCACCGCTTACGACAGCTCTGCAAAATGAAGGAATGGATATCGCTTTTACCGATGATGTGAGTCTTATTCCTCCGGGTATCGATATGGTTGTGAATACTCCTGCCGTGAAGCAGGACCACCCGGCATATGAATATTTCAGGGAATCTGGCATACCAGTGTATAAAAGAGCTGAAGTACTCGGAATGATATCAGCTCAATACAAAACCATTGCCATCGCCGGAACCCACGGAAAAACCACAACCACAACCCTCACAGCACATATACTCACACATTCGCATATTAAATGCCAGGCTTTCCTCGGTGGCATTTCGAGAAATTATGACAGCAACCTGCTGCTCGATGACCATTCGCCTTTCCTTGTAGCCGAAGCCGATGAATTCGACAGGTCATTTTTGCACCTGCATCCGCATATTGCCGTTATCACAAGTGTTGATGCCGATCATCTTGACATTTACGGCAACCATGAATCACTGCTTGAATCATTTACAAGCTTTGCCGGTAACATAAAAGAAGGAGGAACACTGATCATTAAACGGGGACTTGAGTTGCCGCTCAGGCTGAATGCGGATGTTAAGGTGTTCCGTTACTCTTCAGGAGGCGTGTGCGACTTTTATCCTCAGAACCTGCGGCTCGAACATGGATTATACACCTTCGACCTGCGTTACCCGGAAGGTTTGATACCTGGTCTTACACTTGGTGTACCGGGATTTTACAACATCGAAAATGCAGTGGCAGCTTCGGCTTGTGCGTTGCTGAGCGGCGTTTCGCAGCGTGAGCTGCGCGATGCACTCGCCTCTTTCAATGGTGTTGAAAGGCGCTTTGATATCCGGATAAATGAAGGTGGCCTGGTTTATCTCGACGATTACGGCCATCACCCCGAAGAGTTGAAAGCATGTATTTCTTCAATAAGGCAAATGTTTCCGGGGAAGAAAATTACTGGTATTTTCCAGCCGCACCTCTATACCCGCACCCGCGATTTTGCCACGGAGTTTGCCGAAGAGCTCAGCCACCTTGATGAAGTGATCTTGCTTCCCATTTACCCTGCAAGAGAGACCCCTATTCCAGGTATAACATCCGAATGGTTGCTCGAACTCATCTCCAATCCTGATAAAAAACACGTGGGCAAGTCAGAGATACCTGCCTGCCTTGATCCGGGTTCACTCGAAGTGCTTGTTACTATGGGCGCCGGCGATATTGACACATTGGTAAAACCTATTGAAGATTATTTGAAACAATTTCTTCATACAAATCAGTACAAGCGATGAAACTGTTTCTCAAAATATTGCTGATCATCGTCTGGACAGCCCTGGTTGCCGGAGCTATTGTGCTTATGAGCTTCGCCAATAAGAGCCACGACCTTGAACGCTGCCAGGGGCTCGAAGTAAAAATTGATTACCCTGGTGACGGACGACTGACAACTCCCGACATCGTGAAATCACAGTTGGTGAAGGAATTCGGCAAATTTGAGAATAAATTAATCAGTGATATCTCAGTTGAAAAAATAAACCGTTTTCTTGGTCAAAATCAATATCTCAGCAAGTGCGATGTTCATCTCACAGTCGAAGGGCTTTTAGTAGCCAATGTAACACAAAACGACCCGATACTCAGGGTAATGACCGACGGTGGCAAAAGCTACTATATTGACAGTGAAGGGAATATCATGCTGGCGAATCCGGTTTTTCCTGTCAGGGTAATGGTAGCAGGCGGTTTTATAAACATGGGAAACAACCCTCAAGGTAAGAATATCAGCTCTTTCTCAAAAAGCACAAAGAATATTTCCCAGGGTTTGATCAACCTGCTTAATTGCCACAAAGTTTCGCAGGCCATTACTCACGACAGTATTATGATGGCTTTAACAGAGCAATTGTTCGCTGAAGCTGACGGGAATATTAAATTGCTGACAAAGACGGGACATCATATTGTAAATCTTGGCAATGCCGACAATCTGGCGGAGAAGTTCCTGAAACTCGAAACTTTTTATCGCTCGGTGATGCCTAAAGTAGGATGGGATCGATACAAATCAATCAACTTAGCTTATAAAAACCAGGTAATCTGCACAAAATAAACCACTATGGAATCTGATATAATTGTCGGACTCGACATTGGAACTACCAAAATCGCCGCGATCGTTGGTCGGCGTAACGAACTCGGGAAAATAGAAATACTCGGTCACGGACGTACCGAATCAATTGGCGTCCACAGGGGGCTCATCACCAACATAAGCGATACGGTACAATCCATTCAGCGTGCTGTAACTGAGGCTGAACAACGGTCGGGGGTAACCATTAAAACCGTTAATGTAGGTATTGCAGGGCAGCACATCCGGAGTATTCAGCATCGCGGATATATCATTCGCAGAAATCCCGAAGTGGAAATTACACAGGAGGAACTGGACAACCTCACCGCGAGCATGTATAACCTGGCAATGAATCCTGGCGAAAAGATTATTGACGTGATTCCACAGGAATACACGGTTGATGGCGAAAGTGGCATTAAGGAACCCAAAGGCATGATGGGGCACCAGTTGGAGGCCAATTTTCATATCATCACAGGGCAGATGACTGCGGCCATGAACATTCGCAAGTGCATCGAGCGTGCCGGCTATTTTGTCGAAAATATGATTCTCGAACCGTTAGCTTCTGCCGAATCAGTATTGAGCGATGACGAAAAAGAAGCCGGGGTTGTGCTGGTTGATATCGGAGGAGGCACCACTGATATTGCTATCTACCTCGATGGTATTATCAGGCACACAGCCGTAGTGCCTTTCGGTGGTGAGATCATTACTGAGGACATTAAAACCGGCTGTGCCATCATGAAGAAACATGCCGAAGACCTGAAAGTGAAATTCGGATCTACGCTGGCACGCGAAAATCGCAACGAAGAAGTAGTTGCCATCCCGGGCCTGCGCGGGCGTCCGCCAAAAGAAATAACACTGCGCAACCTTGCCAGCATCATACAGGCAAGGATGGAAGAAATACTCGAATACGTCTTTAGCGAAATTAAGAATACTGGCCTCGAAAAGCGACTTATAGGCGGGATAGTTATCACTGGCGGCGGCGCACTGCTCAAACATACCGAGCAGCTCACTGCCTTTATTACCGGCCTCGATACGCGTATAGGATATCCAAACGAACACCTTGCAAGTACCGCCGGCGATGAAATAACGAGTCCCATGTATGCTACAGGAATAGGATTGGTTATGCTTGGTATGCAGCGCAGCGAACGTGCCCGAAAACTCATACCTCAGCCCGTTGAAGAAGATAGTGGCGATGAAAATAAAAAAGGGAAAAAGAGAACTAAGAAAACCGAAACCCAGAAACCTTGGACCAAAGGCAAAGGCTTTATTGATTGGTTCAGGGATTTCTTCGACGACGGTACTTTGAGTTAATAATTCACAACCATTTTGTTAACAAAATATTATCAGGTTATAAATAGCCACAGTGTTAAACAACTAATTTCGGAGGAATAAAAATGCTCGATATGCTCAAATTCGACCTGCCTAAAGAACAGGCCAACATTATTAAAGTGATAGGCGTAGGCGGTGGTGGCAGCAATGCCGTTACTCATATGTTTAAACAAGGAATCAAAGGTGTTGATTTCTTCATTTGCAATACTGATGCCCAGGCACTCGCTATCAGCCCCGTTCCCAACAAAATTCAACTTGGTGCTACAGGCCTTGGAGCAGGTTCGCGCCCTGATGTGGGACGTGAAGCCGCATTGCAGAAAGCCGACGAAATTCGTGAAATGTTCCTTTCCAATACATCAATGCTGTTTATTACAGCCGGAATGGGTGGCGGAACAGGAACCGGAGCCGCTCCGGTGATTGCCCAGGTTGCCCGTGAACTCGGCATACTTACCGTTGGCATTGTCACAAAACCGTTTGCTTTCGAAGGCCGCAAACGCGACCAGTTTGCCGATGCAGGAATCGAAGAGCTAAAGAAATATGTTGATACAATTCTTGTCATATGCAATGATAAACTCCTCGATCTGCAGGGCGATCTTAAACTCAGCCAGGCATTCGGCAAAGCCGACGATGTACTTACCATTGCAGCTAAAGGGATTGCCGAAATTATTACTGTTACCGGACGCATCAATGTTGACTTTGAAGATGTTAAAACCGTTATGCTTAAGAGCGGCAAAGCCATCATGGGAGCCGGAATGGCTGAAGGGCAAGACAGGGCAATTGATGCTGTGCAGATGGCACTCAATTCGCCACTCCTCGATGATACCGATATAAAAGGCGCCGACAATATTTTGCTCTACATCACATCGGGCAAAAACGAATTATCACTCGAAGAGCTCAATGAGATCACCAATTACATTACCGATCAGGCAGGGCAGGAAGCCAACCTGATATGGGGTGACAGTATTGATGATACACTGGATGACGAAATATCCATCACATTGATTGCCACTGGCTTCGATAAACGCGACAAGATTGTTCATAACATCGATGGTTCCGAACAGTACAAACCAATGATGAACCTGCCGGTGAACAAGTCTTCAGAAATACAGGAAGTTACACTTGTTTCAAAAGAGAATATTCCGGCTGAACCTATTGAACCTCCCCAGCGTATCTCAGTTGCTGCACCCGATCTTACCGTCCCATCGTTTGAAACATCGCAACATGCAATCAAACCTGAAGAACAATTAAGGGAGGTAGATGCAGAGCCGGAAATACTTTTCAGGCCTGCTTCCCCGGTAAAACAGGCTCCCGAACTTGAGATCACCAATCCGGTACTTGAAAGCAATCATCAAACGGATACCGAAGTTAAAAAAGCTGCGCCTCCGGTTGAACATGTTCAGCAGGACCGTATTTCGAAGCTCAAAGAAATGAGCATGCATCTGAAGAAACCGGGCAGTATTGAAGAACTCGAACGCCAACCGGCTTATATGCGCCGCGGCATCGATCTTCCCGATGCTTCATCATCAAACGAGAACGGGCAGTCGCGTTATACCGTTGGACTCGACGGCAGCCCTCAGTCAGGACTCAGGGAAAACAACTCTTTCCTTCACGACAACGTTGATTAATACAAAATAAATTCCGTTATGGAACTTGAAAAACTTATCAACGACGATATAAAGCAAACCATGCTTGCCCGCGATAACCGCAAACTCGAAGCCCTGCGGGCTATCAAGGCTGCTTTATTGCTCGAAAAAACCGGTAAAGACCTGAACTGGAATGGAGAAATACCCGAAGAAGTTGAGCTTAAGCTTTTGCAGAAGCTGGTAAAAATGCGCCGCGAAAGTGCTGAACTCTATAAAGCACAAAACCGGCCCGATCTTGTTGAAGAAGAATTGTTTCAGGCTTCGATCATTGAAAAGTATTTACCTGCTCAAATGGATGAAGCTGAAATTGAAGCTACTGTCAAGTCGGTGATCAACCAAACCGGTGCTCAAACAATGAAAGATATGGGCAAGGTTATGGGCATAGCATCAAAAACCCTGGCAGGCAAAGCCGACAATAAAACCCTTTCCGAAATTGTGAAACGACTGCTTGGTTCCTAAACCTTGTTAACTTGTATTTACGTGTAAAAGCCCTGTCAGTCGATGGCAGGGCTTTTTACATAAAATAACCGCCCCTTTGCGGAGGCGGCTTTAAGGGAAATGAAACTCAATTATGCTCCTAACTGTAAGCGGTAGAAGCTTTTAACAGTGAGTTCTTTATCGGTTTTCTGTATAAACTCGCGAACCGAAAGTTTGCTGTCGTTAATGAATTCCTGGTTGAGCAGGGTGCTTTCCTTGTAAAACTTATTGAGCTTGCCAAGAGCAATCTTTTCGAGCATCTCTTCAGGTTTACCTTCGGCACGAGCCTGTTCCTTGCCAATTTCAATTTCGCGGGCAATTACATCTTCAGATACATCGTCCTTATCAACAGCGATGGGGCTCATAGCAGCTGCCTGCATGGCAACGAATTTACCAACCTCGTCAAAGCCAAGAACATTGGCTTTGTTGAAACCTAACACTGTGGCAAGCCTGTTGCCAAAATGGTTGTATGCAACAACAGCAGGAGCTTCGATACAATGATAGTGGGCAAGTTCCATTTTTTCGCCGGTTTTACCGGTAAGGTCGGTTACACCTTCGGCAACAGTGCGGCCGTTAATCGTCAGCGACTTCAGGGCATCAAGGCTGGCGGGTTTAACTTCGATGGCCAGGTTGATGAGCTTATGGGCGAAATCAACAAATTCTTCATTTTTAGCTACAAAGTCAGTTTCGCAGTTCAGCATAATGATTGCACCAAACGTTTTGCTTTCGTTCACTTTTGCGATAACGATTCCCTGGTTGGCATCACGGTCGGCGCGTTTTACGGCCAGTTTTTGTCCTTTTTTGCGGAGAATATCAATAGCCTTGTCGAAATCGCCATCCGATTCTACCAGGGCGTTTTTACAGTCCATCATTCCGGCGCCAGTCATCTGGCGCAGTTTGTTAACTTCAGCAGCAGTAATAGCCATTGTATTATGTATTTTGTGTTATTGATAAGGGACGCATTGGCTTGCGTCCCTCGAAATTTGTTACTTGTTTTTCAGAACCTCTTAAGGCCTGCTTTTGCGGGGAGCTCCGCCACCGGGCTTACGTGCAACAACTTTGCGGGGACGCTTGGCACGTTCTTCACCTGATTCTTCGGCAGCCAGACGTTTCTTACGTGCTGCTTCGCGGGCTTCATCATCCATATCTTCTTCCTCTTCTTCGGCTTCCGATACAATGCGAACTCCATGCTCATCATATTCTTCATGCTCGTCGTCGGCACGTTTATCGCGGTCGAGTTTACGTTCGGCAAGTCCTTCTTCAATGGCTTCAACCATTTTTTTAACAACCAGCGCGATTGATTTTGAGGCGTCGTCGTTGGCCGGAATGGGAAATTCAACAAGATTTGGGTCGCTGTTGGTATCAACGATGGCGAAGGTGGGGATATTAAGTTTTCGAGCTTCGGCAACGGCGATGTGTTCTTTCATAATGTCAACAACGAAAACTGCCGAGGGTAACTTGTTAAGTTCAGCAATTGAGCCAAGGTTTTTCTCCAGTTTGGCACGTTCGCGGGTAATTTGAAGGCGCTCACGTTTCGAAATGTTGTTGAAACTTGGGCTGCTCATCAGTTTGTCAATCGACGACATTTTTTTCACCGCTTTGCGGATGGTAGCAAAATTGGTAAGCATACCGCCAGGCCAGCGTTCAGTAACATAAGGCATGTTGACAGGCTTTACAAGCTCGGCAACAAGTTCTTTTGCCTGTTTTTTGGTAGCAACAAAAAGCACTTTCTTTCCGCTTTTGGCGATCTGTTTCAGCGCGCCGGCGGCTTCGTCAATTTTGGCTATGGTTTTGTAGAGGTCAATAATATGAATTCCGTTGCGCTCCATAAAAATGTACGGAGCCATGTTGGGATTCCATTTGCGGCGCAGGTGACCGAAGTGCGAACCTGCATCCAGTAGTTCATCAAAGGTGGTTCTTGCCATTTTTGTTTTTCTCCTGATTTATTAGTTTACATTCTGTAGAAGGCAATTGCCAGGTAGTCCGCGCATAAAGCGAAGTCCTGGCAATTTAGATACTAAACTTCCTTCACACACATATTTTTTAACGCTTGCTGAACTGGAAGCGTTTACGGGCTTTTTTCTGTCCGAATTTCTTACGTTCAACCATACGGGGGTCACGCATAAGGAAACCTTCCTTTTTAAGTGCCGGACGTAATTCGGGATCAACTTCGCAAAGTGAACGGGAAATTCCGTGGCGGAGGGCTTCGGCTTGTCCTTTGATGCCACCACCGTCCAAATTAACAGCAACATCGAATTTTGCTACTGTGTTGGTAACAACAAATGGCTGTTCCACAATGTTTTGCAGAATGGCTGTGGGGAAATATTCCTTGTAATCCCTGCCGTTAACAGTGATGATTCCGTTTCCTTCCTTGAGATAAACCCTGGCGACGGCACATTTACGCCTGCCGACCGTTTTTGTATTCTCCATGCTGGTTATTTAATTTCGTGAATATTGATCAGTTTGGGTTGCTGAGCCTGGTGATCATGCTCTGAACCGGCAAATACGCGCAGGTTACGGAACAGATCGCTGCCAAGGCGGGTTTTGGGCAACATGCCGCGAACGGCTTCTTCAACCAGGAAGGTAGGCTTTTTGCGAAGCATTTCTTTGGCTGTACCTATCTTTTGGCCGCCGGGATATCCTGAATAATGAATGTATTCCTTTTCATTCATTTTGGCGCCGGTAAGGCGAACCTTGTCGGCATTGATGATGATCACGTTATCGCCACAATCGAGGTGGGGAGTATAATTGGTTTTATACTTTCCGCGAAGGATGGCTGCTACCTTGGTAGCCAAACGTCCCAATACTTCATTTTCGGCATCCACAAGAACCCACTCCTTTTTTATTTCGCCGCCTTTTGGGGTTTGTGTTTTGTAACTCAATGTATTCATCGGTTTCTGTAATAAGCTGTTAATCAAAAATCTCCCTCTTTCTTCTGAAAAGGGGTGCAAAATTATGACTTAATTTCCGATTAACCAAAATTTGCTAACAATATTTTGTTGGTAAAAACCCGGGACATTTTTTGACGTCTGAAAAATCGATTTTACATTCAAAAAAAGATTTATATTTGCAGCCGCTAAACGGATCGGGGTGTGGCGCAGTTGGCTAGCGTACTTGCATGGGGTGCAAGTGGTCGTCAGTTCGAGTCTGACCACTCCGACAAAAACAACCAGGCTTCTGAAATTTCGGAAGCCTGGTTTGTTTTTACCGGTTAAACTTCTGACAGTCAAAACCTTTTTCTCTTCTTACCTTCTTTAGGGTTACGATCACCAAAAAAAGGATCATTATCGGATTTCCATTTCCTTTTGCCTTCCTGCCTGGGAAATCCCTGATCGTTTGAATTCCTTGGTTTATAATCGGTACGGGTACTTCCCCCTGATTTTTTTCTGGTTCGCTGCCCTTCAGCTACATCAACCCTCACGGGCCTGTTGTTATAAAACTTGCCCTTGAAAGATTGTGTGAACTTATCAATATACCGGCTGTCAATTTCAACAAATGAAAAAGTATCGCCGATTTCTATTTTGCCGATTTTCATGTCGCGTACACTCACGAAGTCATTGATTACACCGATAAGTTTTGGTGGAATGAGCCCGTCCTTCCGTCCAATGCTCATGAAAACGCGGGTGAAATTGTTAGCTGACTGGGCTTCGCGGCTTTCGTCCACATTCAGGTCGCCGGCATCGCGGTAATAGTCGAGGAACCTGTTAAACTCAACCGATACAAACCGTTTGATCAACTCTTCCTGCGACATCCACTTGAGTTTCTTATAGATTACCGGGAGAAATTCCTCAACTTCTTCTTCGTTCACCTCAACATTTTCCATTTTCTCAATAACATGGTAAAGTTGTTTCTCGCAGATTTGGTGTCCCGAAGGGATTTTTGCCTGCGAGAACTCTTTGCCAACCTGCTTCTCGAGCAGGCGAATTTTATGTTTTTCCTTCAGGTTAATGATGGAGATGCTGATTCCCGATCTGCCTGCCCTGCCGGTTCTTCCGCTCCTGTGAACATATATCTCCAGTTCATCCGGCATGTTGTAATTAATCACATGAGTGAGATCGTCAACATCAATACCGCGAGCTGCGACATCTGTGGCAACCAGCATCTTTAAATGCCTGATCCTGAATTTATTCATTACATAATCGCGCTGGCTTTGGCTCAGGTCGCCATGCAAAGCCTCGGCGCTGTAGCCGTCGCGGATCAGCGAATCGGCAATCTCCTGCGTTTCCTGGCGTGTGCGGCAAAAAACAATGCCATATATGTTTGGATAATAGTCGGCAATACGTTTCAGT
>ENA-UOWG01002020-UOWG01002020.1-activated-sludge-metagenome-genome-assembly--contig:-NODE-2020-length-18573-cov-8.670591_pt1 | contig 18573 bp, 27 predicted proteins | sample MGYA00238147_ERZ761563 | MGnify/ENA primary metagenome ERZ761563 (study PRJEB28884, sample SAMN05720216) | anaerobic digester metagenome | isolation source: active sludge of municipal... | reverse complement strand
GTCATGGGATACGGATTGCAGTTGGACGACGATATCAGGCCGAAGGCGATACAGGACACGATTATTAAGACGGACGACCCGATACCAAAGACGCCGGACAATATCGACAAGGCGGCCAGCGGTGCGCCGATGGAAGTGCCTACAAACGGGACCGGGGCCGGGACGGACGAGGAGAAGAAGAACACAAAAGAGGCCGCGTGGAAAGCCGGCGCCGGGGTATTGGGCGACGCTTTGAGCGCAACGGCGCTGCTGTTGGGCGGGGACAAGGGCAGCCGTTACGGCGGGGATATGCCCAGCGCCGCGCAGGGCGACGTCCCTTACTCGGCAAGCGATTTAGAGGGGCTGGATCGTATGAGCTTATCGCCTGACCAGCGGGCGTCGCTGGCGTTGTCTATCCTTTCAACGGCAGGGGGTATCCGATGAGAGCCGGCGGATTTCTGGATATGCTAATCGGCGGGCTGCTGGGCGGGGACGATGGCGGTCCGCCGCCGATAAAGAATATGCCGCCGCCGCCGCAGGTGCAGCAGGTGTTTAACGGCTCGAAGGCGAGCTTGCCGGGAGTTCAGAATCGGCCGGATTTAGGATCGGGCGACGACCGGCAGCGGTTGGCGCAGGATATAATGAAAGGCGGTGGGCTATGAAGGCGGGCGGAATCGCTCCGATAGTGCTTGCAGCTCTTATCGGTGGCGGGGCGCAATTAGCATCGACCGCTATTAACGCGGCGACAAAGCAAGACCCGGCGCAGCCGGCGCAGGGCGCTATGCCTACGGCGCCGCAGGTTACGCCGGTTGCAAGCGAGCGCGCGCCGTTGCCGGGGTTGCAGTCGCGGCCGATGGAAAACGACGATGGCGACGAGCGCCAGCGGTTAGCGACTTCGATTTTAACGTCAGGAGGTTAGCGTGGCATACGATGATATGAGAAACAGCGCCCTCATGCCGTGGCTTAGCGATCCAGAGACATACAGGAAGTTGCAAGCGGAACGGGACGAGAAAGTGCGGCAGGCGGAGGAGGGCAAGAAAATCCCGCAGCTAGAGGAGTATCTTCCGAAGCTGTCCGAGGAAATGTATGGCTCGTGGCGCGAGTATATGGACGAGGCGCGCAAGGCGCAGCCGGAGATGCAGGACTACTCCGGCCAGCTCGGGCCGGCCTATACCGCGTTTGATTGGAAAACCCCGGAATATAATAGCGCGTCGTATAATCCATATCAGTTCGCTGGGCCGGACTATCAGGGCGCGGCGAAGATCGACGCGGTGGAGGACATATCGGGAGTGCCTGACGAGATTTGGGAGAAGGCGCTGGCGACGCGCGAGGGGCGTATTCGCAAGGGGTTCGAGGGGCAGCAGCAGCAGCTCACGGATGCCGTAAAGGGCGGCCGGATGAGTGCGTCGGCCATTGACCGAATGTTGCAGAACTTGGCGACGAATCAGGAGGATGCGGTCGGGTCGGCGAGGGCTGAGGCGGATTTAACGCGTGCGAATCAGGCGGTCGGAATCGCTCAGGGCACGCAGTCGTTAAAGGCGAACCGGGCGGCGAATCAGGCGTCGATGGAGTCGGCGGCGAATCAGTATGCGGCGTCGCTGGATCAATGGCGCCAGCAGCAGGACGCGTCCGAGCGCAAGTATTCGACGGAGTTCGGCCGGGACGAGGAGAGGTTTAAGACGGGTTTGGAGCAAGGCACGCAGGAGGCAAGGGCGGGCGAGCATCAAAAGGTATGGGAGTCAGAATACGGCAAGTCGCAGGACGCTATCAATTTAGGAATACAGCGGGATACGTTCAACGCCGACGAGCGCGCCCGTCGGGCGCAGGAGATATTGTCCGGCAATCAGGCCGCGCAAGGGATGGTATCGCAGTCCGGCACGGCGGCCATGAACGAGAGCAAGGTCGATAAGAACGACGATTATTACAGCACGATCAATCGGGTGCAGGGCATAGGCAATAAGCCGGCAGGCGTGGACGTGTTAAAATAAATAACGGAGGGCAAGCGATATGAATCGCGCTCAGTTGGCGTTGGCGTTGTTGGGCATGGGGATAAAGGGCGTCGGGGAGTATTTCGGCACGAAGGGCAAGCTCGACCGCGACGCTGCTGAGGTGGCCGAATCGCGGCGGCATAACATCGAGTCGGAAAAGCCGAGCGCCGTAAAAATGGCCGAGTGGATTAAGGAGCACCCGGAGGACGAGGCGCTGGCTATGAACGCGGCGTCGGCGTCGGGCGGGTATTATTGGAGGCCGCAGGCCGGCGGCAAGGCGGTTAAAACTGACGTCCCCTCGGCGCCGCGCGCAGGCGGGCCGGGTAAGGGTAAGCCGGACGATATCGCGCTTATGGGCAAGGTTGCAGCTCACGAGGCTTGGGTCCGGGGCGGCATGAAGGGGCCGCCCCCGCCGGAGCCTACGCCGGATGAGGCTACGCGCGCGAAGGGTATCAAGATAATGAAAAAGACATACGGCGCAGGCGACATCGTTGGGAATGACTGAGCGAGGGCGACATGGCCGACAATAATAATTACGTCCTGCCGCCTCATTTGCGCGAGCTGTATGGCATTACCGACGCGCCTGCGGAGCGTAGGAGCTGGCCGGAAACGCTCAAACAATGGGCCGGCGAGGCGTGGGATAAGACGAAGCAAGCGGCGAAGGACACGACCCGGATCGCTGGGCGTGGCTTTCAAGAGGTTCAGCCGGGGCTATGGCAGACAGCGGCGAACGCGGCGGGCAAGGTTGAAAAGCTCGGCCGCGACCTTGAGCCGTATCGGCCAAAGACGCCGGAGGTTATACGCAAGCTGCAAGGCGAGGCTGCGCCCGAAAAGGACGAGGACGCTATACAGGCGCCTAAGTCGTTTTGGCAGGGTGGTAAGCCTGTGTCCGAGGCGCTGGGTAAGCAAGCGCACGAGTGGGAGAACTATCTTACCGAGGATTCCCCTAAAAATCGTGAAGATCAGGCGGCGCTCGACCGGGCCGGGGTGGCCGGCAAGCTGCTGAAATCGGTCTTTTCCGCCGGTCCCGAGGTCATTAAATACCACGCAGGCGGTCGGCTCTTGGGCGCGGCGTCTATGCCGACGCTGGACGCGCTGGCTCATTCGCACGAAGGACGGGGCGAGGAGCTAAAGGGCGCGCTGCACGGCGCGGCCATGCACAAGGTATTGTCCGGGGTGGCGCCCTATAACGCGCCGACGCGTATGGCTGCGGCCGGCGGCTACGCCGGGGCGCAGGCATTGGCCGAGGGTGGCACGGCGGAGGACGCGGCTATCGGGGCGCTCACAATGGGCGCGCTGGCCGGCGAGGGCGGCGGCAAGGCCGGGCTGGTCAAAACATGGCAGGCGAACCGGGCGGACGCAAAGCTGGCGCGCAAGGCGGCGGCGGACAAGGTGGCAGCGGCAAAGAATAAGGCGCTATTTGAGGAAGCTGCCCGGATCGACGCGCACGAGCAAGTCGATAACTTGGCGGAGCGCGCCAAGCGGCCGGCGTTGCCGGCGCCGGAGGGGTTACCGACGCCGGGGGTTATCAATTTACCGGCCAATTTGGCTCACGAGAAGAGGATCGCGCAGGCGAGGCGCGAGGTTGAGTCGGGGGTTTACACGCCGAGGGCGGCGGAGATGCAGCCGGAGCTGCGGGAAACGCGGCCGGGCGTGTTCGAGGCGGAGGAGTTCGCGCCGCCGATGGAGCTGCGGGAGCCGCCGAGGGTGGAGAGCGAGCCGGATTATCGGAACTACGGCCGGATGCCTGCGGACGTGGAGAAGGCGCTAAACAAGGGCGACCGGGAACAGGCGGCAGGCGAGGCAAAGGAGCGCCAGCGCCTAGCGCGTCAAATGTTGGGGCTTGAGCGCGTCCTAGAGCGCGAGGTCAAGGAGTATAAACAGCGGCAGGCGAAGCGGGCGGAGCAAGATCGGGAAATTCCGATGGATATGGAAACGCCACAGGCCGACAACAACGTGGCGTTTAAGCCGGGCCAAAAAATCCTGTATCGCAACAAGGCTGGCCGCGAGGTCGTCGGGCGCATCGAGCAAATGCTGACCGAGGACGCGGCAGGCAAACGGACATGGCTCGTTAACGGGCGGGTTATGAAGGAGTCGGAAATATCCCCCCTGCGCTCCGCGTCCGGGGCGGCGGCGTTTCGGGACGCTATCAATAGAGTGCCGAAGGAGTATCGGGCGGCCGTCAAAGCGAAGTCCAAAGCGTTTGACGATATGGTCGGCAACGACACGACGGGCCGCTGGGTAAATGAGGCGGAAGCGGCCGAGCTGCGGAATCAGTCAAAAGACGAGCAAGAAGCGATATGGCGGGTGAAGTCGCTGGCGCGCGAGCGTGCTATGCAGGAGGTTATGCCGGAGGGCGACCCGCTAAACCCCGTTGACCGGGCGAAGGCGTATCAGTTGCTAAAACAGCGGCAGGCCGAGGCGGCGGATTTCGCGCCGGACGAGGGGCTGCTAGATACCCAGCCGAAAGGCGGCGGCGTTGCCGAGCTGGAGGCTGAGGAGATAGGCAGCAACCTGTTTGCCAAGCAAAAGCCATTGTTTGATCGGAATCTTGAATCTCAGGGCGAGTTGGGGTATAGTGGGAAGGATGCGGAAACTCTCCGAGATGGAGTCGAGGATTTATCTTCTGCGCTGGGACATAAGGGCGTGGAAGGCAATCAACGCGCGCGTGGCGAAGAAGCTCGCCTTGAGCAAGAGTTTAAGACCGAAGGGCAAAAGGCGTTACGCCAAGTCGATGATCTCATAACGACCCGCCAGAATCCTTTTATCGTAAAAACCGCAGTAAAGAACGGGCTGCCCGAGGACGTGGTGCTCCGTATGCTGGACCCTAAGAGTCCGGCCGGCGAGGAGATGCGCGTTTGGGGCCGGGAGCACGTCAACGCCAGCGACGCGGAGTTCGAGGCGGGGATATCCGAGATAGTGATGCGGCACGCGGACAAGCTCATGCGCCAGCGTGGGGCTGCTGCGCCGGACGCTTTCGTGGCTCCGCTAGTGAACGTCGAGGAAGTCCGCAAGGACGTCAGTCGGATCGGCAAGGCAATCGAAAAGGTGTGGAAGTTCCATAAGCCGGTCGAGGCGGTGCGCGAGGTGGTAAACACCTACGACGCCGGGCATAGGCAGGCGGAATATCAGGCGGCTCAGGACGGCTGGCGGCTCATGGAGCTGATACCCGACAAGGCGCTGCGGGAGCAAATACCTTATCTTGCCGAGAAGGCGAAGGCCGAGGGCAAGGCAATCGAGGACGTGTTGCCGCTAGTGGCTCACGACGGCTGGCGGTTCATGCGCCAGCGGTTCGATCAGTTGCACCGGGTCATGGTGGAGCTGCACCCGGACGTCGGGTTCGTGCAGGACTATATCAGCCGAATATGGGATAAGCCGCACGAAGTTTTCCAAGCGTGGGACGCCGAGCTGGCGGCAAAGCCGCAGAGTCAAACCCGTTTAATGCAGACCAGCGGGCACGAAAAGACGCGGGCAATTCCGTCGCTGGAGTGGGGTCTAGCGCATGGGTTCACGCCTAAGACGACGGACGTTGCTTCCCTGTTACAGAATTACGAGCGTTCGGTCCTTACTCAGCTCAACAGGTTTAGGTCGTTCAATTCGATGTATAAGGCCGGGATGGTGCTGCCGGCGGACCTCGCGCCGCAGGGCAAGGGGTGGCGCCGGCTGGACGATCCGACGCTGACGAAGCACCTGCCGGACTATTCGAACGGCTGGTCGGTGGCGCCGGAGGCGGCGGACGCGGTGCGGGTTATGACGGACCGGGGGTTCAGCGGGCCGGTGATGAAGGCGGCGCTCGCGACGCAGGCGTTCTATAAGCGGTCGGTGTTCGACCTGTCCGGCTTCCATTTGGTTGCGCTGGCTAAGTCAACGGCGGCCGCGCCGTCGATGGCGCTGCCGTGGAAAATCCACGAGAATTATAAGCGGTTCCGCAGGGGCGACCCGATAGTTCGCGAGGCAATCGACGCCGGGGTAACTCTCAATTCGCCTTATGACGTGGGCGCCGAGCTATTGGACGGGCTGGTCGGTTCGCTGCACAAGGGGGCGAAGGGGCTGGGCAAGCGGGTTCCGATACTGAAACCTTTAGAGCTGGGGACGTGGGCGCTTGGCAAGGTATCGCGCGGCACGCAATTCGTTCTTTGGGATTGGGCTTATACGGGGTTCAAGGTTGGGTCGTATGAGAAGTTCCGCGACGACCTGACTGCCAAGTATGGCGACCGATACGACCAAAAGACGATCCGCGAGTGGGCGGCCGAGGCCACCAACGATTTCTTTGGCGGCATAAATCAGACCCGGCTTATGCGGAGCAAGTCGTTCCAGCAGGGCGCGCGCTTGATCCTCAACGCGCCGGATTGGGCGGAGGCTAATTTCCGTTCGGTGTTCGGCGTGCTGCACGGCGTTCGGGATATAAAGCGGGGGCAAGTAGGGCAGGGGATAAAGGATACTTGGGCGCGTGGGCATATATACCGGAAGTATTGGCGCAACGTGGCGCTGGCGCTTTGGACGATAGGGTCGGCAATCAATTATAAGAACACCGAGGACGAAACCGGCGAGGGTAAGGTGCTCGGGGAGAATCCGGGCGATAGGGCGTGGGACGTTTATATCGGCAAGGACGATGCGGGTCAGGACAAGTATTTGGATATATTCGGGTTCCTCAAGGACAATTACCGAATGATGCAAGACCCGGCTCATTTCCTTTACTCGAAGCTGGCCGGGGCGCCGAAAGTGGTGGCCGACGTGATAACGAACGAGAATTGGCGCGGGGAAACGATAGCGCCGGAATACCTAGAGCCGGAGGAGAAGGCGGCGGCGATAGCCGGGCACGTCGGCAAGTCGTTCCTGCCGATTTCGGTGCAGTCGCAGCTCGACGTGGAGCGAACGGGGCAAAGCCGTGGCGAGGCTCTGGCAAGCTCGTTCGGGTTCCCGATTAAGGGCCAGCGATATAACCGCTGGTTTAGGATGAAAAAGGATTTAATGAACGAGAAGGCGCAGCTCAGGAAGTATATCGCGACGCAGGGCAAGCGGCTGGAAAAGACCGGCGACCCAGCGCACCGGGAAAAGATACTTGCAGAGGTCAAGCGGTATAACGAGCACGTCAATCAAATGTTGCTCAAGGCGGCGGAGCTGTATCCGAAGGACGAGATAGGCGTTTATAAGGGCTGGAAGGATACGCCGCCGGAAGTGATGGACGAGTTCATGCCGGCGTTTGTAACTAAACAGGAGATAAACGATATCTATGGCCGGTCTAAGGAGCGCGGGCCGATAGATATGAACGTCAAAGGACTATAATATGGCGACGGAATTGTTCGAGAAGCACGAGATTGACCGCCGGGTGGCCGTATTGGAATCGCATTGTGAGGGTTGTGCAACGATATTCAAGCGGATCGAAACGGCGCTGGATGAATTGCAGGAGAGCGTGGTCAATATGAAGGTGCGGACGGCTAGAAACGCCGGAGCAATCGGGGCGCTTGTGGGGTCGGGAGTGGTTGCTTTGGTGGGCGTGGTGTTATGGGAGCTGTTCAAGGCAAGGCACGGCGTTATGCCGTAACGTATAAGCCGAGGTATTTCAGCGAGCGAGAGCTGCGGTGCCGGTGCGGTTGCGGCGCTGGCGGTTACGCAGCTCACGATCCGAAGCTGCTGGAGCTGGTGGACCAGCTCAGGGCGGCCTGCGGTTTTCCTCTCCGCGTCAATTCTGCCATACGCTGCCCGGCTCATAACAAGGCCGTGGGCGGCGCGCCTGCGTCGTATCATTTGAAGGGTATGGCCTGCGATTTATCCCCTATCCCCTGCACTAATCAACGGCTGGTGGTGTTGCAGGCGGCGGCGGACGATTTCAATCCGGGCGGTGGGGTAATCTTTTACGAGGGGTTCGTGCACGTTGACGTGCGCGGCCGGCGGTATCGGGACGGGGAGAAGTGGGTCGAGCGCGGCGGGGTCTATCGGCGGGAGCGCCGAACATGAGGGGACGATATGGACAGGGATGGGGTGATGGCGTTCGCGATGGCGCGCACCGATTGGGGTTATGAGCCTAAAGTGGGCAAGGCTTTGGCCGGGCGCGACGAGATACAGGACGAGGGGCCGGGCTTGTGGGACAAGCTCTGCTGCGCTTTCACCTGCTGGTGGAGCGGGTCGCATTACGAGGCCGTGCGCCTCGACGGGCCGGCGCGAATTTGTGTGTGCTCCGGCGAATGGCGACCGGGGAGCATGTGGCAATACCGATAGTTGTGATCATTGGTGGTGGCGGTGGATGCTGGATTACTAAGGAGGTCGATATGGAGTGGCTGCAAACGAATTGGGGTCAGTTGGTGGTTATCGTGTCGCTGCTGGTCAACCTGTTCTGCGCGGTGGCGGCGCTGACGACGACCAAGAAGGACGACGCCGTGGCGGCGTGGCTCAAGAACGCGCTGGGCCGGTTCCTGTCCGTCAAATGAATTGGCTCTTGGTCGAGCTGATAGCCTTCATCCTGCTATGTGTGGGGATCGGGGTCTATCTATACCGCAAAGGGGCAAGGTGTGCTGAGTCCGATATCGAAAACGGGGCGCTGCGCGAGGCTGCCCGGATTAATCGAAAGACCCGGCAGGCGGAGGTCGTGCTGGACGATGAGCTTGTCGCTCGTCGGGCTGCTGTTCGTGAGTTCCTGCGGGCTTCTATCGCGGCCAGCGACGGCGGTAAAGGTGGCGGAGCCGGCTAACCCCTGCCCGGAATACCCGGACCTGCTGCGCGACCCTGCCGAGCGTGCCCGCTGGGACGCTATGGAAGAGGCGGACCGGCAAGTGTGCCTGATTAATTGGGTTAAGCGGTATCAGGCGGTCGATATGTGGGAGCCGTCCAAGTAAGGCGCATTTCAGTTGACAGGCGCCGCGAGCCTATTTATAGGCGCGCTTCTATGGTCGAGGCGCTGGTCAATTTTTTGGCTGGTCATGGGGAGCTGGTCGCTTGTCTTGTGCAGACGGCAAAAATAGCTGCTCCAGAGCTGTTATCTTCTCCGCCGGCAACAGAGATAGACGAGCTAGAAGTTCTATCAGTTGGAGCTGGCGGTCGTCCGGCAGAGTATCAATACTATCCAGAAACTTTCTAACCTCCGGGTGGTCCCTGTAATTCTCCCTCAATAGCTGGCGGGCGGTGTGCGCCCGGATAACGTTGTCGATCATGGGGCGGCCGAGCCTGTCCTCTAGGGCTAGGCGCTCGAAGTGCCCGTCGGGCTGGCCGAAGTGCCTATTGAGCTTATGATATAGGTCGGTCGCGCTGGGATCGGGCGGCGGCTTCTTCTCGTTCAATAGCTTGGTAACGTAGGCGTCCGTAATTCCCAAAGCGCGCGCCAGCTCGGCGCGACTTTCGTTGCGCGAGCGCAGCAGTTTGTCCACCGATTCTGCAAATAGTAACACGTTACCTCCTTAACTCCATTATACAACTAACTTGGTTGTTCTAGTAAAGATAAAATTAACCCCCTAGTGAAGTTTATGTTGACTAGTCCTAACCGATTAGTTTACAATCGGGGTATGGATACGAAAAAAGTAACTAGCTTAGGGCGGCCAGCGGGGGCGGAGATATACAACGCCGGGGCGCTGGAGCTTTTGAAGCGGTCTAAGGCTGTTTCCGGGCTATCCTACGCGGAGCTGGCGGGCCGGGTGGGTGTATCTCGCAAGACCATAATTGACGTGTTCGCGGGGCGCAACCGATCCCCCGGCACGATCCGGCGCGTGGCGGACGTGTTGGGGATTTCTTTTGCCTTGCTTCTTAACTAAGGAGTAAGGACGGAGAGGGGGTCTTATGGGCGAGGTAATCAGGTATTGCAAGCGGTGTAAGGAGTTCCGGCCACACAACACACAGGACGACGGGCTGCGGGGCGATTGCCGCCAATGCGGTCAGGCGTTCGGGCCGCCTACGGACGGGGTGGTGGATGCCGTGGCGGTGCTTGAGGACGAGTATAACCTTCTCATCAAGGCGGCGGCCGAGGCGGCGACCCGGCTGAGGATCGCCCGCGCGCGCCAGCAGTCCGAGGCGAAGGGCGAGGGCGAGTTCGAGCGCGAGATGCGCGAGCTGGCGGCGAAGCTCAACGTCGCCTGTCCCGAGGTAATCCCCCCCTGCAAGTTCATAGAAATTGGCCGGCCGGTGGCGTCGGTGGTCGGGCGGCTCTACCACGGCGAGGCGCTGGACGATCAGGACGTCGCTGAGGACGGAGGTGCGAAATGACATTCTCACCTTATGACGCGCAGCTCGTCCCGAAGTGCATACCCGAGGAATGGGAATACTGCACAGAGTGCGGGTGCAGCGAGGAGGACGATTACTTGGAGGAGTGGGACGAGGGCGGGGCCACGCTTTGCCGGAAGTGCATGGCGCGCATGACAGCGATTTGCGCGCGGTGCGGCGAGAGGAGCTGGACGGATTACATAGACGAGGACGGCGTGTGCAACATTTGTCGGCACCGGGAGAAGATGGCGCAGGACGTAGAGGACCGACTCACCGACGAGGCTATGGGGAGATAGTGATGGCGCGACCCAAAAAAACCGCGTGGGATTTAATGACTGACGGCGTTTGCCCGCGCTGCGGGAGCAAGCGCAAGGTGCCGAGGCTGGACGGCGCGCGTCAATGTATGAACTGCGGCCAGCGGTGGACGGCGCAGGCGGAGTTGATCCCGTCGTTTGACCGCCGAACGCTGCGGCCGGCGACCGAAACCGCATAACAAAGGAGGGTCTTATGGCGACCGAAAAGCAGGAGCTGGTGGTGGTAAGCGAAAAGATGAGCCTGACGGCACGCGACGTGAAGGATCAGGTGCAGCGGATACAGGAGGTGATGGCGGCGGTGATGCAGGACGGCGAGCACTACGGGAAAATCCCCGGCTGCGGGCCAAAGCCGACGCTGCTCAAGGCGGGGGCGGAGAAGCTGGCGTCCACGTTCCGGCTCGCGCCGGACTATCCGCCGGCCGATACGATGGCAATCGAGAACGATGATTTTATCAGCTACCGGGTGCGCTGCACGCTCACGCATATCGCGACCGGGCAATTCGTGGGGGCCGGGGTCGGCGCCTGCAACAGCCGCGAGCGCAAGTATCGCAACAGCTCGCCGTGGGATATTCAGAACACGATATACAAGATGGCCTGCAAGCGTGCGCTCGTGGCGGCGGTGCTCAACGCGACGGCTGCGTCGGATATCTTCACGCAGGATTTGGAGGACATGGACGCGCCGGTCAAGGCGGCGCCGGTCAAGGCGGTGCCTACGCAGGCGCCAGCTCCAGCTCCGAAATCGGCGTCGGCCGAGATTATGGCGCACGCGGCAACGGCCGCGACGACTTGCTCGTTCGGCAAGAACAAGGGCCGGACGTGGGCGTCCATGAACACGAAACAGCTCGAATGGTATCGCGACCATTTCGCCGAACAGCTCGCGGACAATCCGACGAGCAAGTTCGTCGGCGAGTGGCAGGCGGCGCTGGACGGCATCAAGGGGGTGCTGGCTGGATCGGCCGAAGCTGTGCCGGAGGCCGAAGTCGAGGGCGAAGCAATCCCGTTTTGACCCATAAGGCGGCCGGGCGTGGCGCCCCCGGCCGTGTCGTGTCCCCGTAACGTGCGCGCCGCGTTCTTGCTAGGGGCCACGACACCCTTTGAATGGAGGCAATCATGGCGACCGCAGAGAAAATCAACGGGACAACGGCGGCAGAGCTGGGCCGGCAAATAGAGGCGGCCATGCGCGCCCAGCGCGAGGCCGAGATATCCAAATACAAACCGACGGGGCTTATCGCCTCGAACCTCGGGCCGTGCAGGCGGGAGCGCGTGCTGTCCGTGGCGTGCTGGGATCAGAAACCCGCGCCGGACGCCGAGGGTATGGAGCGCATGGCGCAGGGGTCGGACGCCGAGCGCCGGGCAATCGCACGGCTGCTGACGCTGGGGTTCGAGGTCGTCGAGGGCCAGCTACCCTTTGAGATCAAGGGGCGGGACGGCACGACGACGATCCTCAAGGGGAAGATAGACGGCAAGCTCAAGGTCGGCCGTCGGCGCGTGCCGTTCGAACATAAGTATTGGGCGCCTCACGTTGTCGAGCGAATAAACGACGCGCGGGATTTCGAGCGATACGAATGGACGAAGAAGGCGCTACGTCAAATGCAGGCTTACCTCTACGCCAATAACGAGCCGGACGGGCTGTTCATTCTATGGGACGGCCGGGGCTTCCCGAAGTGTATCGCCGTCGATTTGGATTTCGAGGAGATGGAGCGCCTGCTGACGGAGTGCGAGGCGGACACGGCGCACCTTAAAGCCGGGACGCTGCCTGACCATTGTGGCGAGGCGTCCGTTTGCCGGCGCTGCTGGGCGTTCGGTGTGTGCTGCCAGCCGCCTGACGTGGACGCGTCCGGGGCGGTGGTCGTGGACGACGACGAGCTTATCAGCCTGCTGGAGCTGCGCGAACAAATGTCCCCCTACGCGGACGAGTTCGAGGCGGCGGATAAGAAAGTGAAGGACGCGCTCAAGGCGCGGGGCGTGGACCGCGTAATCGCCGGGCCGTTCGAGGCGCGGATATCCACGCAGGTCAGGCGGTCAAAGGTCTATCCGGCCGACGCGGCGTTCGAGGAGAAGCTGGCCGAGGTCAAGGTCGTGAAGATACACCGGGTCAAGGACTAGGTTTTATGACGCAGGTTATGACGCACAAGGGGCCGGAGTGAAGGTCAAGCTCGACGCCTACGAGATGCTGAACAGCGGTTATATCGGGCTGCGCCGCAACCTAGAAGCGCTCGTCCGGGGTCGCTCGCCGAGGTTTGCCGAGCGATATCCGGGCGAGCTGTGGGCGTATCACGTGCAGGGGGCTATGGCGGAGCAAGCGTTTTGCAAGGCTATGGGGCGCTATTGGGGCGGCGGGATTAATACTTTCCACGTCAGCGACGTCGAGGGCTGCGACGTTGACGTGCGCTGGTCAAACGGGCCGACGCTGAAAGTCCGCGCGGACGACCGGGGCAGGATAGTCAAGATGCGAGGTGTGGCGCCGGAGTTCGAGGTCGTGGGCTGGATCGAGGCCAGCGAGGCGAAGCGCCCGGAGTGGCTGGCCGATCCCGGCAATCGAGGGGCGCCGGCCTATTTCGTGCCGGACGATAGGTTACAGGAAGCGTGGAAGCTCAAGGCGATATTGTCGGAAACGGCATGACTGAGAGGGGGCGGGATGTTCGGCAAGATATTCGAGCAAATATTTGATTCGTCGATAATCGAGGACCGGGACGCGGCGTATGTTTTCATGTCGCTGATTATCCTGTCCGACGAGGACGGGACGCTGGATATCACGCGGCCGGCGCTCGCCCGGCGGATCAACGTCCCGCCGGAACTGCTGGACCGCGCGCTCGACGTCCTCGAAAAGCCGGACCCGAATAGCAGGTCGGCCGAGATGGACGGCCGGAGGATTGCCCGCCTCGACGACCATCGTGATTGGGGCTGGTTCGTGGTGAACAAACGCGAGTATGCGAAACGATGCACGCGAGAGGAAAAACGGATTGCCGATAGGGTGAGGATAGCCAAAAAGCGTAATGAATTAAAGGGTGTCGCAACGTGTCGCATGGTGTCGGCAAAAGTCGCGAATGTCGCACATACAGATACAGATACAGATACAGATACAGATAAAGTCAAAAGCGTAGGTCGCAGCAGAAAAGCGCGCTGCTCCCCTGCGCGCATGACCGACGACGAGTTCGTTCAATCCCTCAATAACAACGAAGCGTATGGGCATATCGACGTGGGCCTAGAGCTGCGGCGCATGGACGCTTGGCTGCTGGCTCATCCCGGCCGCAAGAAAACCCGGCGCTTCGTCGTGAGTTGGCTCAACAGGATCGAGAAACCAATGGGAGGCGGTAATGGCGGGTCCAGCAAAAGCGTTGTCGGTGAGTTCTTCGCAAAGCGTAGGGCACAGCAAGCTGCCGGAGCCGGTGCTGGAGAAGGGCCTGCGAGTGTTCGAGGCTTGCTTTCCGCACCAGAAGCTAACCCCGGAGAAGCTGGCGGTTTGGGTCGAGATGTTCAGCGACCTGTCCCCGGAGCAATTCGCAAGGGGCCTGACGACGTTTTGCCGTGAACACCCGGAGATTTATCCGGGCACAAACGTCGTTGCCCATATCAGGAACTACGGGCTGGGTGTTGTTAAGCGCGACCCGAGAGCCGACGCCGTGCTCGCGTTCAACCTGTTACGGGCGGACAAGGCGCTGCCGCAAGGCATAAACGCGCAGGCCGCAAACGAAGCGTGGCGCCTAGCCATGCGCGCGTCCTCCGGCCTGACCGCCGATATCGGCTGGGACGAGCGCCGGTTCGTGGATATCTACACCGGTATAGCCGGGACGAGGTGAGCGTGGAGTGCCCGAACTGCGACCGCGAAATAGGAAACGCCTACGCCTGTCCCTGCGGCTGGCGAAAGCCCCGGATCGTCCCGCCTCGCCCAGCTATCCACGTCGAGGACGAAAGCAATCAGGTCGGCTGGGATCACACGGACCCGGCCGTTATCAGGGGCCTGATTATCGCCGGCGAAGGCTCAAAGCCGTGGCTCATGGCGACCGAGGAGTGCAGAGAAGTCGCGCGCACCATGATTGCAAACGGCTATACGCCAAAAGACCATACAATCCAGCCGCTTACGGAGGGTGAGAAGGAGGAGGTCGAGGAAGATATCAAAAGTGAAACTATGACAATAGTGGAGGAATGAATGGTAAGCGGGGGAAATAGAACGGGAATGGCGACAAGGCACAAACATACGCCGGAGGAATTGGCCGAACGGGAGCGCAGGATCGAGGCGCTGAAAATGCTGATACGCACGGCCGGGGGCTTTAAACCCTACGCGGAGGCAGTAGGGCTGCACGTCGGGGTGATTAGGGCCATGTTCTACGGGACCACGAGGGTCAGCGACAGGGCGCTGGGTTTGACAGGTGCGGAGGCAGGCAATTCAGAAACCCCCGCCAAACGAACGGCAAGGGGGGTAGGTTCAACGCAGGGGGTAGGGGACGGCTACGACGGCGGGTTAAAAAAAGAGGGGGCTTACAAGTCAACCTCGTGCGTTACAGAAAGTTCGATGTTGTTGGGCGAAGAGGCGCGGTCGGACGAGGGGTTTGAGTTCATGCCAGCGGAGGGCGTGAAGAAGGGGGGCTGATTTATGACGCAACGTATGACGCGCTATCGTAAGCCGGAGAAGTTCGGGGACAGGCGGTTGAGTGCCGGAGTGGGGATCGGGCTGGCGAGCTGGCGGCCGTGGGCGACGAAGGAGAAGCAGGCCGTCGATACGTTCAAGCAGGCGCTCGTGGTCCGGGTTCCTCTCAAGGTGGAGAGCTTGAACAGGATGATGCAGGTGCATTGGAGCAAGCGGCACAGGATAAAAAAACAATGGGAGTGGGCGCTCATGGCGGCCGCCGCCGGCCGGGCCAGCGGGCCGTATCGACGTATCGAGATCGTATCCTTCCGGCAGAAGTTCTTGGACGACGATAACCTGCGGGGCGGAGCAAAGCCGGTGCTGGATGCGTTGCAAGATTTGGAGTGGATAGTCGGCGACGATATGGAATCAATCGACCCGGTGATTTACCGGCAGGTCAAGGTGGCGAAGGGCGAGGAGTGCACGATTGTCAAGGTGTGTTGACGCTCTTTGATCTTGCAGGGTTGGGCGGTGCGGGAACGAGAAGGGCGGGGCGCGCCCTATTGACCCGTAAGTTCTACTGTGATGGCGCAAATAAACGAGAGCCTCACCACCGCCCAATACCCTGTGATTCTTTGATTGGGACAACTAACGGAGGGTTACTGTGAAATCCGAACTTACGAAATACGCCGAGGGGATGGGATGCAGTCAGACGGTGATGGAGTGGTTAGAGCGTTGCGTTGAAGACTCACACGATCAAGCGGAGGTCGAGCACGTCATTGATTATCTGGTTTCGGACAGGGCCCCGACGAGACTAGACCGCGCCACTTACGAGCAGATGAAAAAGGGTGCGGAAAAGTGGACCGCCGCCCTCCAAAAGAAGGGGCTGAAAATTGAAGAGAAGCCGGAGGATGTGGAGGTAGTGAAGCGATGGAGCGGTGGCTTCCGAATGGTGAAGCTCGTGGGGAAACGCGCCTACGACCGCGAGGGCGCGTTGATGCGGCATTGTGTGGCGTCCTACTATGGCAAAGATGATGAGATATATTCCCTCCGCGACAAAGATAACGTGCCGCACGCAACGCTTTCGCGGTCCTCGCAACAAATCAAAGGAAAGGGCAACGGGTCGATACATCCGAAGTATGTCAAATACGTCGTCGAGTTCCTTGAGCATCTCAAAATTGAGGTGCGCGATTCTGAGATGCAAAACCTCGGATATGTGAACATAGAGAAGATAGAGGACAAAGAAGCGGTTTTTCCCAAGAAATACCTTTTCCGCGATAAGTATTTCTTCAAGGAGTGCGTTGATAAAATCGTCGATAAGGACGGCAAACCCTACGAGAACATCACTCTATGGGGCGCGTTTGGTCTTTTCGAGTTCACGTCGAACATGAAGGTAAAATTCAATTTCAATGTGGCGAATTGCGTCGAGCGATTCAAAGCGATGTTCAGGAACACAAAGGACAAAAAGACGCAGAGCGGTGGCTACGGTGCCACGCAGAGCGGTGGCTACGGTGCCACGCAGAGCGGCGGCGACTATGCCAAGCAGGTCGGTGGCAACTGTGCCAAGCAGGTCGGTGGCAACTGTGCCAAGCAGGTCGGTGGCGACGGTGCCACGCAGAGCGGCGGCTACGGTGCCAAGCAGAGCGGTGGCGACGGTGCCAAGCAGAGCGGCGGCTACTGTGCCACGCAGAGCGGTGGCGACTGTGCCAAGCAGAGCGGTGGCGACGGTGCCACGCAGAGCGGCGGCGACTATGCCACGCAGAGCGGCGGCTACGGTGCCACGCAGAGCGGTGGCGACTATGCCAAGCAGAGCGGTGGCGACGGTGCCACGCAGAGCGGCGGCTACTGTGCCACGCAGAGCGGTGGCGACTGTGCCACGCAGAGCGGCGGCTACTGTGCCACGCAGAGCGGTGGCTACGGTGCCACGCAGAGCGGCGGCGACTATGCCACGCAGAGCGGTGGCGACTGTGCCAAGCAGAGCGGCGGCGACTGTGCCAAGCAGAGCGGCGGCGACTATGCCACGCAGAGCGGTGGCGAGCGGTCGATAATGGCGGCTGGACAGGAATCCACACAGACGATGTTGGGCACTAACTGCCTCGCCCTGTCTGGTAAGGGAAGCAAGGTCCGTGGGGTCAAGGGGTCGTGGATAATACTAACGGAGTGGGATGGTAATGACAACATCATCAGCGTTCACCCCCGTATGGTTGACGGCGTGCAGATCAAGGAGATGGTTTTCTATACGCTCAAGGACGGGCGGTTTGTAGAGGCAAACTAATAACCAGTAGTCGAATACCCTGTGATTGGAGGATGAGATGGACAACTCGAAAGTGAAGTATTGCGAGAACGCCGTGCAAGAAATCCGCAAAGATGAATACCAGCGCGGCGTCGCTGACGGCAAGAAACAGTTGGGCGATGATTTAACGGCTGCATATATGGCGGGGGTTGAGAGGGGGAAGGATGCGGAGAGGAAAAGGTGTGTTGAGAAGCTGATGAAAGTGGAGTGGTGCGGAGTTGGTGATAGCGACAACATCAGCCGATTGGATGCAATCGAAGCCATTGAGTGCGGCGAGAAGGAGGGGGGATGAAGCCGACGAGAGAGCAAGTGCTACACGAACTTCTAGTTAATTCCGACTACGCGAAAATGGCCGATGCCATAATGGCTCTATATGAGGACAAGCCCTGCCCGGAGGCGACCCACCCACAGACTCCATGTCCGGCTTGCGGTAAGGTCGGGTATTGGACAGCATATTACCACAAAGGCGGCGGGATGACGTGCGATTGTCAGAAGCCCCCGAAGTGGGAGGAGGATTTCTGGAACATGATTGAGAAAAACAAGATGGTGCTTGGGCATGAGCCTATCCGCGACTTCATCCGCGAGAAGCTGAATCAGATTGCAGAGGATTTCAACGGAATCATTGGCTCTCGTCATTTAGATGAGGTCAAAAGAAAGTGGGGGCTATGAACTGCGACAAGTGCGAACATTTCAACGAATCTGACGGGGAGTGCTCTATTACCAAATGCCCTCTCGTCATCCGCGACGAATGTCTTGAGGAAGCGGCGAAGGTGCTGGATAAAAAGCATACTGACAACAAAGTAGAGGCTAATCACTATAGTAGCGCATCATGTGATTGCTACAAATATGCGGCCTTCACTATCCGCGCCATGAAATCAGGGAGGGGTGAATAGACACAAGAGGCACGTTTGTTTGTGAAAGTTGCGGGAAAGAACATTCAGACGAGTATCTTGGGGCGGTTGGGTCGGATGGGAAACCCTATTGCGAGAGTTGTGTGGCGGGTGCTGATACAGATGGCGACGAGAAGGAGGGGGGATGAAAGTTCAGAAAAAAAATAGAGGGATGGGAGCCGCTTCGTTGGAGCAAGCGCGATATAGGCGCGTGGCTCAACGAACAGTTACTACCCATAGCCAGAACAATGTATACGAAGAAAGAAGCTGAAAGGGTTGTCCATGACGGCAATGCGTTCAAAGAACCAAAACGAATGTCAATCACGATAGTTTATGAGGTGGAGGACTGAATGAC
>ENA-UOWG01002018-UOWG01002018.1-activated-sludge-metagenome-genome-assembly--contig:-NODE-2018-length-18588-cov-10.713322_pt1 | contig 18588 bp, 12 predicted proteins | sample MGYA00238147_ERZ761563 | MGnify/ENA primary metagenome ERZ761563 (study PRJEB28884, sample SAMN05720216) | anaerobic digester metagenome | isolation source: active sludge of municipal... | reverse complement strand
CATCCACCGGATCACGTCCACCCCGGAGCGCGAACCGAACTGGTAGGGTCGAATTGATATTCCGAAGAAAGTCTGTAACACCAGAAGAAAGTCTGTAACACCTAACTATGTCATGACTGTAGGAGTGCCTCTGTAACCTTGTGCGGAGTAATATCTGCTCAAGGGGTATAGACGCTATGCGCCGAACCTGCTGAACAGGTTCGGCGTTTTTTTTGTATCGAGCTTCACCTCGCAACTGCGGGCGCAAGCTCATCAGGTGCACCATTTATGATGAGATACTATCGGCACCGATAAAGGTGTCCCAATAAGAAGAATGGTTAATCAAATGGTTGTTCTGGCACAACTCGAGTCCCACCTCTGGGAGTCCGCCAACATCCTGCGCGGCCCGGTAGATGCGGCTGACTTCAAGACTTACATCTTCCCGCTACTGTTCTTCAAGCGGATTTGCGATGTCTGGGACGAGGAATACGACGAGATCGTCGATGAAACCGGCGATGCCGAACTGGCCCTGTTTCCCGAATCTCACCGCTTTCAGATCCCCGATGATTGCCACTGGAACGATGTCCGTGCTGTGGCCACCAATGTCGGCAATGCCTTGCAGCGGGCCATGCGCGAGATCGAGAAAGCCAACCCGGACACCCTGTATGGCGTTTTCGGCGATGCACAGTGGACCAACAAGGATCGCCTCTCAGATGCCCTGCTCAAGGATCTGATCGAGCATTTTTCGCGAGTGTCGTTCGGCAACCGCAACATCACCTCCGATCTGCTTGGTGATGCCTACGAATACCTGATCAAGAAGTTTGCCGACGCCACCAACAAGAAGGCCGGCGAGTTCTATACCCCGCGTAGCGTGGTGCGGCTGATGATCGAGATGCTCGACCCCAAGGAGGGCGAGACCATCTATGACCCCGCCTGCGGCACCGGCGGTATGTTGCTCGCCGCCGTCCAGCACGTGAAGGAACGACATGGAGACGTGAAGCGCCTATGGGGCAAGCTCTACGGCCAGGAGAAAAACCTCACGACCTCGTCCATTGCCCGCATGAACCTGTTCCTGCACGGCATCGAGGACTTCCAGATCGTGCGTGGCGATACCCTGCGCAACCCGGCATTCTTTGACGGCGATCGGCTGGCCAACTTCGACTGCGTCATCGCCAATCCACCGTTCTCGCTGGAAAAGTGGGGTGAGGAGCAGTGGATCAATGATCCATTCGGCCGCAACTTCGCCGGCCTGCCGCCTTCCAGCTCGGGCGATTTCGCCTGGGTACAGCACATGGTCAAGTCGATGGCCGAGGTCAAAGGCCGCATGGCTGTGGTGCTGCCGCAGGGCGCGCTGTTCCGTAAAGGCGCTGAAGGCAGCATCCGCCAGAAGCTGTTGGAGATGGATCTGGTCGAGGCCGTTATCGGCCTAGCCCCCAACCTGTTCTACGGCACCGGCCTGGCCGCCTGCATCCTGATGCTGCGCAAGAAAAAACCCGCACAGCGGCGCAAGAAAATCATGATCGCCGATGCCTCACGCCTGTTCCGGCGCGGCCGGGCGCAGAACTATCTGGAGCCCGAGCACGCCCTCGAAATTCAGGGCTGGTTCGAGAAATACGCGGACGTGCAGGACGCCGTGCGAATCGTCGGCATAGACGAAATCAAGGCCGAGGACTGGACGCTCAATATCTCCCGCTATGTGCTGCCACCGCTGCAAGAGGACATCCCGCCGCTACCCAAGGCCATAACCGCCTTCAAAGATGCGCTCACCCGCTGCCGAGACGCCGAGGATCGGCTCGCCAAAGTGATGACCGAGGGAGGCTGGCTGCCATGAGCGCTCGGATTACCCAACAAGAACTCGAAAGCTATCTCTGGGGCGCCGCCGTGCTGCTGCGCGGCCTGATCGACGCCGGAGACTACAAGCAGTTCATCTTTCCGTTGCTGTTCTTCAAACGTGTCTCCGATGTGTGGGAAGAGGAATACCAAGCGGCGCTGGCCGATTCCGATGGCGACCTATCCTATGCAGAGTTCGCCGAGAACCACCGCTTTCAGATACCCGAGGGCGCACGCTGGACCGAAGTTCGCCAGACACCGAAAAATGTCGGCATGGCGATCCAGACCGCGCTGCGCCAACTGGAAGCCGCCAATCCCGACCTGCTCGCCGGCATCTTCGGCGATGCGCCGTGGACCAACCGCGAGCGCCTGCCCGATGAGACCCTCAAAAACCTGATCGATCATTTCTCGACGCAAACGCTCTCGGTGGCCAATGTCCCCGAGGACGAGCTCGGCAATGCCTACGAGTTCCTGATCAAGAAATTCGCCGACGATTCCGGCCATACGGCGGCCGAGTTCTACACCAACCGCACCGTCGTTCACCTGATGACGCAATTGCTCGCACCCCAGGCCGGCGAGTCGATCTACGATCCCACCTGTGGCACCGGCGGCATGCTGATCTCGGCACTGGCCGAGGTCAAACGCAGCCGTGGCGAATACCGCACGCTCAAGCTCTACGGTCAGGAACGCAACCTGATCACCTCCGGTATCGCCCGGATGAACCTCTTCCTGCATGGTGTTGAGGACTTCCAGATTATCCGGGGCGATACCCTGGCGGCACCGCAGCACATCGAGGGTGACCGGCTGCGCCAGTTCGACGTGATCCTGGCCAATCCGCCGTATTCCATCAAGCAGTGGGATCGCGAGGCATGGAGCCAAGACAAATGGGGTCGCAATTTCCTCGGCACCCCGCCGCAGGGCCGAGCCGATTACGCCTTCCAGCAGCACATCCTCGCCAGCCTCAGTGACAAGGGCCGTTGCGCCGTCCTCTGGCCGCACGGAGTGCTGTTCCGCAACGAGGAACAGATCATGCGCGCCAAGATGGTCGAACTGGATTGGGTCGAGGCGGTAATCGGCCTTGGCCCGAATCTGTTCTACAACTCGCCAATGGAGTCGTGCATCGTTGTCTGCAACCGGCGCAAGCCGGCTGCACGCAAGGGCAAGGTGCTGTTCATCGATGCGTTGAACGAGGTGACGCGGGAACGGGCACAGAGCTTCCTTAAGCCCGAGCATCAGGAACGCATCTTGCAGGCTTTCCGGGCCTTTGCCGCCGAGGACGGTTTCTCGTCTGTGGAAACGCGCGAGCAGATCGCCGCCAATGGAGCAAACCTGTCGATTCCGCTCTACGTGAAGCGGTCGACCGCAACGGCGAGCAGCAATGGCACCAACGAAGTTGTCAGCCTGCGTTCGGCCTGGGATAAATGGCAATCCGATGGTCGAGCCTTCTGGCAGCAGATGGATGCCCTGATGGAAACGCTTGATGCGCTGCCAACAACCAAGGATTCGGCATGAAACTTAGATCTCTTCGCCTCTCGAATTTTCAATCCTTTGGGGCAGAGCCCACCGAATTGGCACTCGAAGACACCACCTATCTGATCGGGCCCAACGGCGCAGGCAAGACCGCTGCTTTGCAGGCTCTATGCCGTCTCTTCGCATTCGATCCCTCATCGCGCCGTGTTCAACGCTCGGATTTTCACGTTCCTTTCGACGAGAAGGAAGCGCCGGATGAGCGCCAACTTTGGATCGAGGCCGACTTTCTCTTCCCTGAATTGGCGGACGATGAAGATAACTCCACGGTCGCCCCTCTCTTTGGGCATATGCGTCTGGATGAGCCTGATGGGATTCCACGTGTTCGCTATCGCCTTAGCGCTACCATGGGCGCGGACGGCGATATCGAAGAGACACTGGTCTATGTGCTAGATGTGAATCCAGACGGCTCACTTCTCAGCACCGCGCAAGTACCAAGAGCCGAGCGCAGTCATATTCACGTGCATTATCTTCCGGCGAGACGTGACCCAGCTGACCACATCGCCTATGGCTCCAACGCCCTACTAGGCCGACTGCTCCGATCAGTAAATTGGGATAAGGAACGTGAGGAGATTCAGGATCTTACCGACAAGATAAGCGATAGCCTGGCAGCCAATCCATCAGTCAATTCTTTCAGTGAGTGCCTGAAGTCGGTATGGGGAACACTTCATAAAGGCAGTTTCTTTGCCGATCCCAAGATCACGTTTGTCGCCTCTGAAATCGAAGCCCTGTTGCGGCATATGTCTGTTTCATTCTCGCCGGGGCATGACGAAAATCTTGTCGCCTTTTCTCGGCTGAGCGATGGCCAGAAGTCGATGCTTTATCTGTCCCTCGTCCTGTCGTCACAGGCAATCGGCCGCGCAGTTCTCGCGGGTGATGACAAATCTTTTGACCCGGATAAGTTGCGGCCGCCCGTCTTTACTCTGGTTGCCGTCGAGGAACCAGAAAATAGTCTTTCACCCCACTATTTAGGGCGGATCGTCAACGCGCTGAATGCTATGGCGAAGAATGAGGATGCCCAAGCTCTCATAGCCACACATGCCCCGTCGATGCTTCGGCGTGTTGAACCCACGCACATCAGGTATTTGAGGCTGAATGATGATCGGGTATCCCGCATTACGCGCATCCGACTGCCTAAGAAGACTGACGAAGCCCACAAGTTTGTCCGTGAGGCAGTTCAAGCATTCCCGGAAATTTACTTCTCCCGCTTAGTCGTGCTCGGTGAGGGGGATAGCGAGGAAATTGTATTGCCGCGAGTCTTACGAGCAAAGGGAGCCCCCGTTGACGAGTTTGCGGTCACGATAGCGCCGCTTGGCGGTAGGCATGTCAACCATTTCTGGCGTCTGCTCGCGACATTGAACATACCGTTCATCACATTGCTTGACCTCGACGTGGCCAGGAACCAAGGAGGTTGGGGCAGAATCAAGTACGTCAACGACCAGTTGGCTGAACACCAACCGGAAACCAAGCTTCCCGCAGATTTTGAAATCCCAAAATGGAACTCGGACAAGAAGATGGTCCGTGACTATTCAAACTATCTCGATGAACTTGAAAAGCGGGATGTCTATTTTTCCTATCCGATGGATCTTGACTTTGCCATGCTCATTGCGTATCCAGATGAGTATGACGTTGGATATGTCGCCCCCAGTGCGACAATGATAAAGGCCGTGTTGGGTGACAGTCACCATGACTCAACCCAGTACGGCGACGATGAGCTAGCTCTGTTCGGCACCTACCAGAAGCGATTTAAGCTCGGCAGTAAGCCCGCCGCACATATCGAAGCGCTGGCAAATCTAAGCGACGCAGAATTGGTTGCGAACATGCCAGAATCGCTAGGGCGGTTGGCGGACGCAGTTATCGCCAAACTCGCGGAGTTGCCCGAGTGATTCCAGTCACCGCATGGCGCCCTAGTGACAAGCTAATGCTTGAACCCAATGCGCTGCTAGCGGCAAAAGAGCAAGAGCACTGTCTTGCCCTGACCGCAGGGCCGGGCGCCGGCAAGTCAGAGATGCTCGCGCAGCGCGCAGACTTCTTGTTACGCACTGGCATCTGCCGCTATCCCAAAAGGATTCTGGCAATCTCGTTCAAGGTTGATGCCAGCAAGAATCTGAAGGAGCGCGTTCAGCGTCGTTGTGGTTCCGACTTCGCCTCTCGGTTCGATAGCTACACCTTTCACGCGTTTGCCAAACGGATTATCGACCGATTCCGAACGTTGCTTACCGGTGACGATGCCCTGGATGCGGGCTACAAGATTGGCGACAGGAAAGTCACTCGAAGGCAGATTGAATTCAGTGATCTGGTCCCCCTTGCGATACAGATCCTGCAGGCATCCCCCATCGCGAGAAACGCGATCCGTCAGACCTATAGCGACGTCCTTCTGGACGAATTCCAAGATTGCACCGATAGGCAATATGAACTTGTCAAAATCGCATTCCAGGGCACAGCCATTCGCCTAACAGCAGTGGGGGATACGAAGCAGAAGATCATGGGTTGGGCCGGCGCCCTAGACGGGATATTCGAGACGTTCGCCGCAGATTTCGCAGCGGTGCCACTGAATCTATACCGCAACTTTCGTTCGAAACCACGCCTGCTGCGAATGCAAAACGAGATCATTCGCGTGCTCGATCCGGCTTCCGTTATGCCTGATGAGCAGATCATCGGTGATGAGGGTGAGGTTTTTGCTTGGCGCTTCGAGGACAGCCGAAAGGAGGCGGAATATCTGGCAGATTTGATCGCCGGCTGGATCAAGACGGAACAGGTGCCCTTGTCGGAAATTGCCGTGCTGGTATCGAAGCAACTAGATTTGTATGCCGACCACCTCATGGCCGCGTTGGAAGCGCGAGGTATCCTCTTCCGCAACGAACAGCAGATGCAGGACATTACCGCGGAACCGGCCGCACGCTTGGTTGTGGATTATCTGTCCTGCCTCTATGGCCAACGTGAGCCCAAAGCCTGGGTGAGGCTGATGAATCTGCTGGTTCCATTTGCCGACGACGAGATACAGGCGAACGTTCGGCAGGATTTCCAACGTTTTGTCACTGAGCAGCGAAAAGCAGTAGCTATTGCGGATCTTGTCGACGAGCCTTTCTCAGGTTGGTGGGAATACGTTCTTCGCTTCCTGAAAAAGATTGGCATCGAGACTCTGGTCGCCCTTTCTCCGGACTATGAAGCTCAGGTCCGGCTTAAGGAAGTGATCCAGGACACCAAGAAGCGTATCGAAGAGTTGCTCAAACTTGACCCCGATTTGCCCAAGGCCCTTGAACGCTTTTCGGATGACCAGGCAGTCCGCATTCTGACCATCCACAAAAGCAAAGGACTGGAGTTCGATTCAGTCATCATTCTTGGTGTCGAGGATCAGACCTTTTGGGGTAAGGCAGACGAAGAGCGTTGCGCCTTCTTCGTCGGGATGTCACGTGCAAAGCGGCGGTTAGTCATGACCATATGCGAGCGACGTGAGACCCCTCCTTCAAATTCTTATAGATGGCGCGAGCAAAGAAGCCCACACGCAGAATTTCTTGGTTATGCCACCCCGTTCTTGAGTCAGCAGCAATGAAGAATCAATCTAACAAGCCCGACTGGCGCAGGGTTAAGTTTGGGGACGTAGTGCGGCTATCCAAGGGGCGCAGCGCCGATCCGCTTGCCGAGGGTGTCGAGCGTTATGTCGGGCTGGAGCATCTGGAGCCAGGTGATCTGCGCATTCGCCGTTGGGGCAATGTGGCCGACGGCGTGACCTTCACCAGCCTGTTCAAGCCGGGGCAAGTGCTGTTTGGCAAGCGCCGCGCCTACCAACGCAAGGTAGCGGTGGCCGATTTTGCCGGTGTGTGCTCGGGCGACATCTATGTGCTGGAAAGCAAGGATGAGAATCTGCTGCTGCCTGAGCTGCTACCTTTCATTTGCCAGACCGATGCGTTCTTCGACCATGCTGTTGGAACCTCAGCAGGCAGTTTGAGCCCACGTACCAACTGGTCGAGTCTGGCTGATTTTGAATTTGCGCTGCCACCGAAGGAAGAGCAACGTCGGAGTTTGGCCCTTCTGAATGCTGGCTTGAGAATCGTTGACGAACTACGAGCCGCTTTAGACACACTCCCGATACTTCGACGTTCGATGGAAACGCGATTGCTCTCAATGGAGGGGGTGCCAAAACTGAAAGTCGGGGACATCGCCAAGTTCACGAGCGGCAAAGGTATTCGGGTTTCCGATCTGCCAAAAAATTCATCGGATATGAATCCGGTTCCGGTCTTTGGCGGAAACGGGATTTCTGGGTATACAAACACCGTAATGGATGGCACCTCAAAGCCAACAGTCGTCATTGGTCGTGTTGGGCAATTTTGCGGCGTCACAGCAATGACGCCTGGGCCTTGCTGGATAACAGACAACGCGCTCTATCCGATCAAAATGAGTCCAGACATCCATCCAGAATTCCTGGCAATTTGTTTACGGGCCTCAAATCTAAATCGGAGTAAGTTGGGCGAATACCTGCCGCTGATCACTCAAGAGGTCGTACACAAGATCGTGGTTCCGGTTCCGCACCCATCAGATCAATCTGCTGCGATAAATGAGTTTGCACAGATCGAGAGTAGCCAAACGTCGGTGATGAGCCGGTTATCAAGCACACGTTCTTTTGTAATGCTGGTGGCGAGGCAGATGCTTGGAGGAGGCGCAAATGGCATTTAACGAATCCAACACCGTCGAAGCCTACCTCTACGATTTGCTCTCCGGCCCGAGCAAGCCTGTTGCGGTCAACGCAGTACAGGAGCCAGAAAGTCATTACGGTCACAGCCACAGGGGCCTTGGCTGGCGCCGTCTCGCCAGCGCCGACTCTCCGCGCCAGCCGCAGGAAGTGCTGGTCGAGTCCTGGGTGCGCGACGCGCTGATCCGCCTCAACCCGGAAATCGCCGACCAACCGGACCGAGCCGACGAGGTTCTGTACAAGCTGCGCGCCATCGTGCTCTCGGTGCGCTCCGAAGGCCTGATCCGCGCCAACGAGGAGATGATGGCGTATATCAGGGGCGAACGCTCCATGCCCTTCGGCCAGAACAACGAGCATGTGCCGGTGCGGCTGATCGACTTCGACAACCTCGACCAGAACCAATACGTCGTCACCCAGCAATTCACCTTCCGCGCCGGCAGTGCCGAACGTCGCGCCGACCTGATGCTGGTGGTCAATGGCCTGCCGCTGGTGCTGATCGAGGCCAAGACACCAACCCGGGCGGCGGTGAGCTGGGTCGATGGTGCCGTGCAGGTGCATGACGACTACGAGAAGTTCGTGCCTGAGCTGTTCGTCTGCAACGTGTTCTCTGTCGCCACCGAGGGCAAGGAATACCACTATGGTTCGCTCGGCCTGCCGGTCAAGGATTGGGGGCCGTGGAATCTGGAGGACGATGGCGATGCGCTGAAGCATCCGCTGAAGGGATTGAAGATGGCCGCCGAGAGCATGCTGCGGCCGCATGTCGTGCTCGACATCCTGTCCAACTTCACGCTGTTCGCCACCGACAAGAAGAAGCGCCGCATCAAGATCATTTGCCGCTACCAGCAATACGAGGCGGCCAACAAGATCGTCGAGCGGGTGCTGGCTGGCTACCCAAAGAAGGGCCTGATCTGGCATTTCCAGGGCTCCGGCAAATCCCTGCTGATGGTGTTCGCGGCGCAGAAGCTACGCCTGCACCCGCGCCTCAAGAATCCGACGGTGCTGATCGTGGTCGACCGCATCGATCTCGACACCCAGATCACCGGCACGTTCACCGGCGCCGACATCCCCAACCTGGAAAAGGCCGATACTCGCGAGAAGCTGCAGCAACTGCTGGCGCAGGATGTGCGCAAGATCATCATCACGACGATCTTCAAGTTCGGTGAGGCGGATGGCGCACTTAACGAGCGCAGCAACATCATTGCCCTGGTCGATGAGGCGCACCGCACCCAGGAAGGCGACCTGGGCCGCAAGATGCGCGATGCCCTGCCGAACGCTTTTCTATTCGGCCTGACCGGCACACCGATCAACCGCTTCGACAAGAATACTTTCTACGCCTTCGGCGCCGATGAGGATGCCAAGGGCTACATGAGCCGCTACGGCTTCGAAGAGTCGATCCGCGACGGGGCCACGCTGAAGCTGCACTTCGAGCCGCGCCTGTTGGAACTGCACATCGACAAGGACGCCATCGATGCCGCTTTCAAGGAGATGACCGGCGGGCTCTCCGATCTCGACAAGGACAATCTCGGCAAGACTGCCGCCAAGATGGCGGTACTGGTCAAGACGCCAGAGCGCATCCGGCACGTCTGCGAGGACATCGTCCAGCACTTCCAGAGCAAGGTCGAGCCGAACGGCTTCAAGGGCCAGATCGTCACCTTCGACCGCGAATCCTGCCTGCTCTACAAGACCGAGCTGGACAAGCTACTGCCGTCGGAAGCAACCGAGGTCGTGATGACGGTGAATGCCAACGAGCCCCAATACAAGGCATTCAGTCGTGGCAAGGATGAAGAGGAACGGCTGCTGGATCGCTTCCGCGCTGCGAACGATCCGCTCAAGCTGATCATCGTTACGTCAAAACTGCTCACGGGATTCGACGCGCCGATTCTTCAGGCGATGTACCTCGACAAGCCGATGCGCGACCACACGCTGCTGCAGGCTATCTGCCGGGTGAACCGGACCTACTCCGAGCAGAAGACCCACGGCCTGATCGTGGACTACCTCGGCATCTTCGACGATGTGGCCAAGGCGCTGGAGTTCGACGACAAGAGCGTGACGGCGGTGGTATCGAACATTCAGGAGTTGAAGGACCGGCTGCCCGAAGCGATGCAGAAGTGCCTGGCCTTTTTTGCCGGCGTTGATCGCACCATCGAAGGCTACGAGGGGCTGATCGCTGCCCAGCAATGCCTGCCAAACAATACAATGCGCGACAATTTCGCCGGTGAGTACAGCTTGCTTGGCAAATTGTGGGAGGCCATCTCGCCCGACACGATCCTCGGCGAATACGAGAAGGACTACAAGTGGCTGTCGCAGGTGTATCAGTCGGAGCAGCCCTCCAGTGGCCATGGCAAGTTGATCTGGCATTCCCTCGGGGCCAAGACAATCGAGTTAATCCACCAGAACGTGCATGTCGATGCTGTACGCGACGATCTCGACACGTTGGTTCTGGATGCCGATCTGCTGGAAGCGGTGCTATCGAACCCCGACCCGAAGAAAGCCAAGGAAATCGAGATCAAGGTCGCGCGGCGACTGCGCAAGCATCTCGGCAATCCGAAATTCAAAGCGCTGTCTGAGCGGCTCGATGCCCTGCGGGATCGCTTCGAGTCTGGCGTACTGAACAGTGTCGAATTCCTCAAGCAACTGCTGCAACTGGCCAAGGAAGTGATTCAGGCCGAGAAGGAAGTGCCGCCAGAGGAAGATGAGGATCGCGGCAAGGCAGCACTGACCGAACTGTTCAATGAGGTTAAAACCGCCGAGACGCCGATCATGGTCGAGCGTGTGGTGGCCGACATCGACGAAATCGTGCGCCTGGTGCGCTTCCCCGGTTGGCAGGACACCCTGGCCGGCGAACGGGAGATCAAGAAGGCGCTGCGCAAAGCCCTGTTCAAGTACAAGCTGCATGCCGACGAAGAGCTGTTCGAGAAGGCCTATAGCTACATTCGGCAGTATTACTGAGAGGTGGCATCGTGGGCCTGATCAACGGAGACGATGGGCTGATTGCTGATGAAGTTGGATTCTGGGCCAAGGAGAAGCACAGCTACCTCAAGCGTTATTTAGACATCTCCCGTGCTACGCGTAAGAAGTTCATTGGCGATCGTAAGGGTGGCGCTGTATATTTCGACGTCTTTTGCGGGACTGGGCGATCGCAGATCAGGGGGAGCGGGGAATGGATCGACGGCGGCGCAGTTGCTGCCTGGAAGACTAGCCTTGAGGGCGGTGCCCCGTTTTCAGACATCTACATTTCGGATTTAGATCGCGCACGACTGGATGCGTGTTCCACCCGTCTTAGAAAATTAGGCGCGCCAGTGCATCCCATCCATGCCAGCGCCGCAGATGCCGCTGAAACGATGGTATCTGCTGTCAGCGGCTACGCATTGCATTTCGCGTTTGTTGATCCCTACAACTTAGAGGCTCTTGATTTTCGTGTGATTCAGGCAATGTCGCGACTGAAGCGCATCGATTTGGTGATACACCTCAGCGCTATGGATCTTCAGCGCAACCTGGCGATCAACCTGGCGACCGACGACTCCGCATTTGATGCATTTGCACCTGACTGGCGCGACAATGTGAATACGACCGGATCGCAATTGGAGGTGCGACGGCGGGTGGTCGAATACTGGAGGGAACTGATGGCCAAACTCGGCGTTTGGCCCTCGATAGATCAACGGTTAATCACTGGGGAGAAGAGGCAGCCGCTGTATTGGTTATTGCTCGCTGCACGGCACGGTCTTGCGCACAAATTCTGGGAGACGGCCGCCAACGTGGAAGGACAAGGCAAGCTGTTTTAGCAACCGGCTTGCACAACCGGATATGCATCCCAAGTGCGGCCTCGAAACACTCGGCCGTTGGCCTTCTTGTGGCGCTTGATCCCGTCGGCACCCCACCCCCCCCACTGCTTGAAGAAGAACGCGGCACCAGCTTCATCGGCTTGAATCTTCACATTCTCCACCCACTCCGGTTTCATGGGCCGAGCTTTCGGCCCGGACTCGCCGCCCACGATCACCCAGTGAATGCCGGTGAGATCCATCTCGCCAACATCCTCCAGCAACGGTTCGACTGACAGGAACCGTATATGAGCATCCACCTGGCGCAGGTAATCGATGCGCGGAACGCCGTATTCGCGATCCTCGACCGATACACCGAGCCACACATTCTGCGGGCAGCCGCGATTCTTGAAATACACCGGCAGGCGCTCAGCGCGCTTGGTCAGGATTTGATAGGTGTGCTGCGGTGTTTGACGAATCACCGAGAAGACCTGGTCGAGAAACTGATCCGGGATGTCCTCGTGAAAAAGGTCGCTCATTGAATTGACGAAATAGACCGTCGGTTTCTTGCGCTGCAATGGCTGCGCAATGCGCTCAGGCAGGATCGCCAGCTTGAAGCCGTTCTGATAGCCCGGAGCGCCCATGGCATGAAGCCGCCCAGCCATTACTTCGGCGTAACAATGCTTGCAGCCAGGGGAAATCTTGGTGCAACCCGTCGTCGGGTTCCACGTTTGTTCGGTCCATTCAATTTTCGATTGAGTCGACATAACGAATACTAACTTACCTCTGTCTCTCTGCACGAGCCACTACAGGAACACGCGGTGCAGACTGAGTGAGCGCTCGCGACGATGTTGCATTTGCATTTCGGCTTGCATATTATGCAAGAAATACCCGATGCACAAGACCGCCGATGCTAACGCAAGATCAATCAGCGCAACTCCTCTTGCTGGCTGATTACGTGGAGAAGAAGAGACTGACGCAGCAAGAATTGGCGTCGGCGACGGGCGTTCACCAATCTCACGTCAGCCGAATTCTCGCAGGTCATGCACGGCGCCCATCTCCGAACCTGCTCAAATTATGCAAATATGCAGAAACATTGAGCACTCTCGATGACGCGGCAGAAGGCGGCGATGAAGAAGTTATTGGTGCAATACGCTCGCTTCTCGGCCACTGCGCCGAGGAAGACCGAAGGCTGCGAGATGTTGTGATCAGTCTCAAAGCTTGGCGGGATAGCTGGCGGACCAAGATATGAATGCTCCTATTGCATCTAAGCGTTTGGTAGCGGCGGCGGCCGAACTCGTTGAACGGGTTCCGTTCTTTCCCGATGAGACGACCTTCAGTTACGTCAATCGGATTACTTGTCTGACTGCTGCAATCAGCAGGCGGCAGGTTGTAGAAATGCTGTTCGGTAGCCGGACGATTTGTACCCACCGGCCGCTTCACTCGGGGTTTGGACATCTTGCAGCTCTCCATGCCGACCCTTATGGCGTCACGCCCGATGATCTACCGCAACGATATGGACTGCTTGCACTCTATGCTCCGTTCCTTGATTCAGAGCGCTACCGTCGGGTGATACGTCTCGCTCACAGAAGTCATGGTGGTGGACTCAATGAAGTCGCTGGCTATAGAAAGATCGGAGTATTCCGAGAGACTCCCGCATTCTGCCCACGTTGTGTCGAGAATGATTTAGCAAGTCATCGGGCACCCTATTACCGACGATCTCATCAGGTTTCGGCGGTCCTCTGCTGCCCAGAGCATGGCGTACCCTTGATAGAAGCATGCTGTTCATGCAGAGAGGCCGCAGCATTTGAGCGGCTGCCGAAATTCAACTGTCCGCACTGTGAAACGCCTTACGGGGAGGCAGCCGCCATGCTGGGCCCCATCTCGCAAGGCGACCTAGGCTGGCGGCTAGCAAAATTCGTGCAGGCAGCGATGCTTGGCTACTTGCCGAAAGTGGATGCCGGCATTCGGATAGCAGTGCTGCGGGAACGAGCAGCTCGCCGCCTCAAGAATCGAGGCGGCGCCCTTGAAGACAATTTGGCGCGAACGATCACCAAAGCGTATAAACGACCGTTTCTCGCAAAGCTCGGATTGCAGACAGATGCGGCACCGACGCTTGCATGGCCAAGTTTATTGATTTCGGGGCGCCTATTCGTTTCGGAGCCGATCGCGAACTGCCTTGTTATGGCGACGCTCTTTGACTCGGTAGATGACTACACCAGGGAAATCAACATTGCAGTGGGGTGCGGCAGGTCGCATCCGCTGGGTCGGAATCTCTTGTGTGGATATGCAGAGATAACGAACGCCGTGCTGAAGGACCTCATGCGTCCGAATAGAATCGAAAGAGTAGCCAATAAGCATTCGATCAACCCGACTAGTCTTAAGAATTGGGTCGCTGCGGTCCCCGGTCTTTCAAAGCGCCGACAGGCGAGCTGGCCTCGGATTGCCTTACGAAAATGCAAGAAGACGATCCTGTGCCACATCGCTCAAAATCCCGGCCAGTCACGCAACCGTGTTGCCACGGAGCACAAAGCCGAGGTGACGTTCATCTTCAAGAAAGATCGGGAGTGGCTGGATCAGTACCTTCCAGCACAACAGAATCAGTCCCGTGCCGTCTGTCGTCCCGATGGTTAGAGCGACGTCGAAAGCGACGTCCGTATGGCTGAAAAACTACTGGCCGCGATTGATGCTTAGAAATCTTCAGTCAAGCGACTGCAGCGGCTTTGCTATGTGCGTGTTTCACAGATTTCTGGGCTGCTTAACGTGCCGGAAGTCGCCCGCAACGGATATCGCCGGACGATGGCGCTCGTGGCGGAGTCGTCGGAGACAATATCGAAGGGCGCTGGCACGTGCGCTAGCGTCATACAGATGTCGTGAATGCGCGTGTGGGTATTCGTACGTGGAGGTGCTTGAGCCATCACGGACCCTCCTAGCAGAATAGGCCACCCACGCTAAGTGGGGCCGGAATATTGACTATGTGACTGCTTGGCCTTATCCGGCCAGACCCGAGCATCTCTTGGTCGTGATCGGATTGCTTCGGACAGCGATATGCTGGCAGACCATTGCACTCCGCAACCTGCCACCGGCCCGATCACACTATTCGGCCTTATGTAGCGCTCCACATAAGGCCGACCAAGAGACTCCCGAATGAAGCGATTGATGGCGGCTTAGAGATCAGTTACTTGCCGTTCGAGCCTGACGACTTTTCACAGTCGCCACGTCGGCAGTTTGGACTGGAGACAGTCAAGCGGGGTGTGGCTTGGTACGCTTTCCAGTATGGAAGCGAACTCAAAGAAAGCGAGCGGCATGACTACCTGGCGGCGGAGAAACTTGCGCGTGAGCAGCATTTGGCTCTGGGCAGAACCGAACCCGATGCCGCCCTGGGAGTGCTGTAAATTGCGATGCGCTGGGCAGAAGTGCCGATAGCAGCACGCGTGGCGAACGAATCACGATGCAAACACTGATGGTTCATTATCTGCTGGATTTACGCATTCAGAAAATCAGGAGCGGGCCCGGTGCGACTCGATAAATGGCTTTGGGCTGCGCGCTTCTTCAAGACCCGCAGCCTGGCGACCGATGCGGTCGACGGTGGGAAGGTCAAATTGAACGGTATTAACGCCAAACCAGCCAAGGACGTGAAGGCTGGGGATCGTCTCCATATTCGCGCCGGCGATCAGGATTGGGAGGTGGTTGTGCAAGGCGTCAATGATCAACGCCGGCCTGCTGCAGAAGCCCAGTTGCTCTATCAGGAGACCCCGGAGAGTATGCGGCAGCGTAGCCAAGCGGCAGCGTTACGCAAACTGGCACCGATGTCAGCACCAGAACAGAAGGGGCGCCCGACCAAGCGGGATCGGCGGCAGTTGAGCCGGTTTCGGGAAGGCTAGAGGATCGATGCCAATTGGCGGTGTGATGCGCTGTTGGCATACCACTGACTGCGCAGGAACCTGAGTGGCTTGCTACCGATGAGGAGTTTTGGCGACACTCAGGAGTTCGGTCACAACCGAGATTGAGCCTGCGGCTGAATTCGGGCTGAAATGTCCCGGATTCCGGACGCTCACCCACTGACCGCGGTCAATCGCAGTCTATCCGCCCGATGATCTCGAACTTCTGACCTGCAAGAGTCTCTTGATCCTGAGCCGTAGACTTGGAGTCCAGAACATATTGTTGAAACCCGGCACCCAGAAAGGCGAAAGCCCCGCCGGAGGGGAGCGGGGCTTTCTGGTGGCCGGGTTCAGGGAGGGGGAGAGGGGCCACCAGCACTGTTGGGGTTCAGCGCATGGGTGGAAGATACGGGCGAGGCATCGGTAATTCAAGTAACCATCTGCAACAAATCGTAGCGATTTGTGCGACGCACAATTGAGTGGAAGGCGCCGTGCTGTCCAGCGCTTAGATTCAGCGGGCAGGGGCTGAGATAGCATCAATGACATCTGGTAATTTCCAGAAAATCCGCATGCCGTTAATATATTGAATTCGGCAGATTGCCGGTCATCCTTTTGCGGAAGCATTCTATGGAAGCGATTCATTCGCTCATCTCGAACGTCGAGAAGGTCATTATCGGCAAGCGGCCGGTCATCGAGCTGGCTGTCGTCTCGCTCCTCTGTCGCGGGCATGTACTGCTGGAGGATGTGCCTGGCACTGGCAAAACCATGCTGGCGCGCGCCCTGTCGCGCTCGGTAAATGTAGGTATGAAGCGCCTGCAATGCACGCCGGACCTCTTACCCTCGGACATCACCGGCGTGCCCATCTACAACCAGAAGACAAGCGACTTCGAGTTTCGCCCAGGCCCCGTATTCACCCATATCCTGCTGGCCGACGAAATCAATCGGGCGACGCCGCGTGCCCAGTCGGCGCTGCTGGAGTGCATGGAGGAATTCCGGGTCAGCGTCGATGGCGTCAGCTATGATCTACCCAAGGTGTTCATGGTGCTGGCGACCCAGAATCCGATCGACATGGCCGGTACGCACCCGCTGCCCGAGGCGCAGCTGGACCGCTTCTTCGTCCGCCTGCATGTCGGCTACCCGACGCTTGATGAAGAGGTCCAGATACTGGCGGCACAGGCGCAGGCCCACCCGATCGACAGCCTGACGCCGGTCATCGGCGATGCCGAGATCCAGGCTGCGCGCGAAGCGGTGAAGTCCGTGTACATCAATGCCGACGTCGCGGCGTATATGGTGCGAATCGCAGCAGCAACCAGGGAACATGTCGACCTCCGCCTGGGCGTCAGCCCGCGCGGCACCCTGGCGCTGGCCCGCGGTTCGCAAGGCATGGCCCTTCTGCGCGGCCAGACGTTCGTGACACCAGACATCGTCAAGGCAATGGCCGGCGCGATCCTTGAACACCGCCTCATCGTGCGTCCACCGGCGGCGGCCGCCGGTCGTACGGCGCGTGACATCCTGGACGAAATCCTGAACCAGCTGCCGCCGCCGGTCTGAACCATGGCCTCTGGCAGCATATCCGACTGGTTTTCGGCACGACGGAAATTATTGGTTTTATCGGCGTTGACCGCAGTCGCCTATCTGGCCGCGATCAATCGCGCCCAAGCTTTCATGTGGGCCATTGCGGCACTGTTGAGCGCTACCCTGATCACCGGTTTTGCCTGGCCCCGCTGGCTGGTCAAGCAGTTGTCGGTGACCCGTAGCGGCCCGAGCCGGGCGGAGGAAGGGGAAATGATCGAATTCCAGGTCACCGTTGAAAACCGTGGCTGGCTACCCCGGTTCATGGTCGAACTGGTCGATCACCTGCCCTTCATCGGCTTCAACGATGCAAAGGGAGCAAACGGCGAGAAAGTGCTCGGCATGCTGGCGTATCTGCCAGGCCGGAAACGCCAGCAATTCAAGGTACCGGTATTGTGCGAAAAGCGGGGGTATTACCGTCTCGGGCCCGTTGGCTTGGCCTCGAGCTTTCCACTGGGGCTTACCGAAGCAAAGTTAACTCGCAACGAGGGGCTGCAAACGCTGACCATCTACCCGGATGTCTTCGCCATCCTCTCGCTTCCCCTGCGTGGCGCCCCGAGCCAGATCCATCGTGGCGGCTACCTGTTGCCCGAAGGCGCGGGGGCTGCGGAATTCTCAGGGTTGCGCGAATACCGGCGCGGTGACAATCCACGCCATGTCCACTGGCCGACGACAGCCCGACTGAACGAATTGATGGTTCGCGAATACGAACCGCTGGCCTCCGCCTGTCTGTACATTGCGCTCGACCAGGCCGCCGAGGCGAATGTTGGGACCGGCCGGGAATCCACCTTCGAGTACGCGGTGCGCATCGCCGCCTCCATCGCCCGCTCGGCCTGCACCCAGAGCACGCGCACGCGGATCGCCGGCGATGGCCAAGCAGCGCTGCGCGGGTTGGCCGGGTCTGGTGACGCTCACTTTCAGGGCATCCTCGACGAACTGGCCGTGGTGGCTTCCGACGGCGACACGCCCTACGCCCATCTGCTCACCGAAATCGGCCCGCACTGCCTGCGCGGAGAAACGGTGGTCGTATTCCTTTCCGAAAAGCAGCCGCGCTGGGCGGACACCCTGCAGGCACTGGCAACGCTGCGCGCCCGCCAGGCCAACCTGTTCGCGGTGGTCTTCGATCAGGCGAGCTTCCTGCCGGAAGGGACACCCTCTGGGCCATTGACCAACCACACCCAGATCACGGCAGCGTTACTGGAACTGGGAGCCTACTGCGTGACGGTGCGCCGTGGGGACGACCTGGTTCGTCTGTTCAACGTATGAATGCACCGCTGACCTACCTGCCGGCCTATCTCGGCCTCTTCGCCTCGCTGATGCTGGCGGTGGCCTGCAATGCCTTTCTCGATAT
>ENA-UOWG01002013-UOWG01002013.1-activated-sludge-metagenome-genome-assembly--contig:-NODE-2013-length-18639-cov-16.379036_pt1 | contig 18639 bp, 18 predicted proteins | sample MGYA00238147_ERZ761563 | MGnify/ENA primary metagenome ERZ761563 (study PRJEB28884, sample SAMN05720216) | anaerobic digester metagenome | isolation source: active sludge of municipal... | reverse complement strand
GCCCTCGCCATCCTCGCAGGCTGCGCAACGCAGCCTGAGCCGGCCACGCTGCCGGCTGTCGAGGTCTCTGCCGTCCCCCAAGCCGCGGCTCCCGCTGCGGCTGATGTGCGGATCCGGGAGACGGTGACGCCCGTCGTCACGCCGATCTGGCTGTCTGAGCACAGCGGGGAGACGCGGGGGTATGTCTACGACCTGACGGCCTACGGGCTGGGGCGGTGCCTGGTCGTCAATGGCGGGGTGTGGTGCTCCGCGGTCGAGGCCGCAAGGGGTGAGCGATGACCGCCATCGACTGGATCACCCGCCAGATCATGGGCACCGACAGCCGCCTCCCGGCCAAGAGGAGCGACCGGCGCGGCGTCAAGCTCAGCGCTGACGTGCAGCGGCTGGTCGACGTGCTCGCCAAGGATCCAGGGGGCATCACGGTGAAGGATGCGTCCTTTCGTCTCTCCGTCACCCGTCGCAGGGCCTACGACATCGTCTCGCGGGCCACGACGGCCGGCGTGGTCGTCGAGGTGGGGCAGATCGCGATGTCAAAGCTCGGCGGCCGCAGCCGGCTCATCGCGCTCGCGACGACGGCTTGCGAAGGATCGCGGAATGAATGAACGTCGCGATCGGATCTGGTCTGGCAGGGACCGATCGGGTATCGCGGCTGGCAACGGGCGGGGGCGCAATGCCCCCGCCCCGAGCCCTGCGATTTGGGGTGCCAGCCCGGATCACCAGTCGCAGCGATGCCTCAAGTCAGTTTCGACAATCCCACCGCGCTCATTCTCGATGCTGCGCTCAAGGCAGCCACCAGCCGCGCTGCGAAGATCGGCGCCTGGTACGCGACTCTATCCGGCACCTTTGACCGGCCTGCGCTCTACCTGATCGACGCCAGCGACCGGCTGGTGACGCTGCAGCTGGCTCGCCCGTGGGAGCGAGTCGGGGACGCAGCCAGGGTCACCGCGCACGACGTAACGGCCACCGCCGCCGTAGCCATGCCGGTGTCCAGCATCGTCCGCTGCGAGATCCGCCGCGGCACAGCCCGCATGCCGATCGACCGGTCCTGTCTGACGCTGGCGATGCCGGACGGCGAAACGGCGATCCCGGCCGGGTCATCGACGATCCGCATCGGCCTGATCGAGATCGACATGAGCGAGATCGTGGTCGCGGGTATCACCCCCGGCGACACGCCGCCACCGGCCGGCACCGACGTGCCCGCCGCGATCCTGGCCATGGCCTCGGCGCCTGCGCCGAACAAATTCACGACGGGTAGGAGCCGCGCCCCGAGCTACGTCCCGAACGGTGCGGGCGATTTCCCGCAGCAGCTGTTCAGCGGCGGCTACGACACCGAGTATCAGGATGTGTTCGTCGGCCCGAACGAGTGGAATCTGTCGTTCGCCGGTGCGGATCCGCTCGGGCCGATCAGCGGCAACCAGTATCGCGGCCGAGTCGGTATCAGCCCGTCGGTCGGTGGTGCGGTGTCTTGGCGCTGCCAGACCAAACTGCCGACGGCTGCCGCCATCCGCGCCTACCGCGTCAGCCCAGACAGCGAGGTCGTCTGCTACCCCAATATTGGAGCCGGGCGGCGACTGGGCGGCACGGCTGGGTGGCCGTCGCAGCAGCCGGGTGTGATCCGGCCGAACCGGGCCATCCAGTTCAAAAACATCACGTCGCACTGGATCGGCGCGAAATCATGGTCGCTGACCGGTGTCGACGGCGGAACGCTGGGCACGGGCTGGATTGCGCATGACATGCGAGTCTGCAGCTCGGGCCGCGCGACGACTTCCTATGCCGATGTCGCCAGCATCCTGATCGGCGAGGTGCTGGTCACCCGGCGCCACCTGCCGGCGGATCGCAACCTCGATCCGGGCGCGACCAGCGGGCACTACCGCGGCGAGCACTCGATCGGCGGCAGTCTGCTCCGGCTGTTCATTCAGGCCGGCTCGACGTACACCGCTGATGGGCAGCGTGCCTGCCTGATTCAGCTTCGCACGGTCGGCGGCTTGCCGAACCACTTCCCGATGCACAAGGTCTGGGAGTTCCTCCGGACCCGCACCTATCGCTCCGTTGGGCACACGTCAGGCGCGCGCATGCCGGGGCAGGGTGTCGATGACCCGATGATCAGCCCGGACTCCTGGTATCACCAGTGCTGCACCGGCATCGAGATGGAGCACGACACCTACGATCTGCAGGTCGACACCTACTACGACCGGCTGAACGAGGACTGATCGGTGGCTCAGGTCACCTACCTCGCAGGCTCGCCGATCACCCAAGCCGGGCCGGTTCCGCAGCACACGGCTGGCGTCCCTGCCGTGCTGGATGACCAGAGTCAGGTCATCACCCTGGCGACCACCGCAAGCGGCACGCCGACGCTTTCTGGCACCGGGTGGCTCGTGCTGGTCAGCAGCGACGCGGATGCTGTCCCTGGCCGGCTCTGGACGTTCTGGCGCCCCGGCCCGCAGGCAGCGGCAACGATCACGATCGGCTACGGCGGGGCCAACGCGGTCACGCTGGGGGCAGGGTACGGCACTACCGGCCAGCCGCGCGCCTGGGCGCGCAACGGTGCGACTCAGAGCACGCCGAGCGCGGCAATCCCCGCGAACCCCACTGCAGCGACCGATCTGGAGACGCTGACCGTCTCGGCGATCTGCAACGGCACTTGGCCGCGCCGGTACGACTCGGCGAAACCACCTGGCATGTCCGACATCCGGTATGCGTGGTCGTACACGCCAGCCGGCGGCATCGGGATTGGCGTCTGCTACGCGACGACGAACAGCGTCAATGCGGCCTACCGGCCCGGGGCTTGGACGGCTGCGCATCCGCCGGATGATCCTCCGGGCGCGCTTGACGACTACTGGCGTCAGCAGACGATCGTCTTCGCCCCGGTGGTGACCGTCGTCACGCCGGAAGATCCGGTCGTCACGATCAGCGCGACGTCGAGCTGGTGCCCGGCGCCGACGATCGGCGGCAACGCCAAGTCGGCGACAGCCATCGAAATCGGCTGGAACACGGGCGATTTTGTGGCCACGGGATTCGAGGTCTTCGTCTCGCCGCTCGGGTCGACGGAGCGCAAGAACCCTCGCACCGCCGCAGGCGGCTCGAGCGGGCTGATGGAACTCGGCGGGCTCATCCCCGGCACGGAGTACATCGTCTCGGTCCGCACGCTCCGGGCGGCGGGCAGCGGCTACACGGTCGATGCCGTCTCCGCGATGACCGAGACGCAGATCCGCACGCTCGGGGCAACTGCGGCGGTGCCAGCGAACGTCCAGGTGGCCGTCACGGGCCTGCGCACGGCCACGGTCACGTGGGAGATGCAGACGATCCCCGGGGTGACGACGCAAGTTTGGCTGAGCGGCGACGGCAGCATGATGGACATGCTCGGCACCGTCCCGCCGGGCGTGCTCGCCTACAACCTGACAGGCCTCGTGCCCGGCAAGACCTACATCGTGCAGCTGCGCACGATGAACGGCGAGGTCACCAGTGGTCACGCCGCGCCGGTGACGTTCGTCATGCCGGCCGAGCCGACTGACCCGGACACGCCAGGAGACCCGGATGTCAAGCCTGTCAGCGATCGGGTCAAGCGCAACCTCAGACTGATGCATCACCACTGATGGGCGCACCGAAGGGCAACACCAACGCGACGGACGGCAAGCGTGTCGTCGCGGCGCTCAATGCCGCGCTCAAGCGGGTCGAGAAGCGGTTAACGATCACCGCCGACATGCGCGACGCCCTCAACAGCGAGTGCAAGTACGACGGCCAGCAGACGCTCATCGCGATCTGGGAGGCGCTGATCGTCAAGGCCCTGGAGGAGGCCGACGAGAAGGCCGCAGACCGCATCTTCGATCGCCTCGCCGGCAAACCCGTTCAGGCCATGGAGCTGGGCAACACGACCGACGAGGACGGCGTGCCAAACGTGCTGCGGATGCTCGTGGTCCGGTCCGGCGACCCGAAAGGCGAATGAGCGACATCGTTCGCGAGTTCAAGATGCCGGAGAAGCTTGCCTTCTTTGTCGAAGAGTCCTGGCGCTACAAGGGCGCCTACGGCGGCCGGGGCAGCGGCAAATCGTGGGGGATCGCCCGCGCGCTGATCGCCCGCGCTGCGATGCAGTCGACACGCGCCCTGTGCGGCCGCGAGATTCAGGATTCGATTCGCGAGTCGGTCCACGAACTGTTGTCGGGCCAGATCAAGCGGATGGGGCTGTCGGGGTATTTCAACGTCCGCGAGAGCTACATAGAGGGCCGGCGCAACGACAGCTACGTGTTCTTTTCGGGCCTCAAGCACAAGATCGACGGCATCAAATCGGCCGAGGACATCGATGTCTGCTGGGTCGAGGAAGCGGACACGGTCAGCGACGGGACGTGGCGCAAGCTCACGCCGACGATCCGCAAGCCCGGCAGCGAGATCTGGCTGTCGTGGAACCCGTCGCACCTGTACGCGCCGACCTACCAGCGCTACGTCGTCAAGCCGCCCGAGAACAGCAAGATCGTCCGCGTCAACTGGCAGGACAACCCATTCTTCACGGACGAGTTGGAGGCCGAGCGCCAGGACTCGCTGTCGCGCGAGACCGATGAGGTCTACCAGAACGTCTGGGAGGGCGTTCCGCTCGAGGCGAAGGAGGGCGCGGTCTACGCCAAGGAGATCCGCGAGGCGCGGGCGGCCGGCCGGATCGCCAGTGTGCCGGTCGAGCGCTCCAAGCCCGTCACGACGATCTGGGACATCGGCAAGCGTGATGCGACCGCTATCTGGTTCTGTCAGTGGGTCGGCTTTGAGCTGCGGATCATCGACTACTACGAGGCCCACCACGACAGCCCGGCCGACTACGTGCAGATGCTGCAGGGCAAGGGCTACGTCTACGACCTCGACTGGCTGCCGCACGATGCCACGGCCGAGCGCCTGGGCATGATCGGCACGGTCCGATCGCAGCTTGCCGCCCTGGGCCGCAACGTCCAGATCACGCCGAATCTGCCTGTCAACGACGGCATCGCGCTGGCGCGAACGATCTTCCCGCGCTGCTACTTCGACGAGGTGCGCTGCGCCGACGGCCTGCATGCGCTGCGGAACTACGCCTACAAGTTCAACCAGGACGACAAGGTGTTCGGCGTAGTTCCCCACCACGACTGGGCCTCGAACGGGGCCGATGCGTTCCGGTACCTCGGGATCGTCATGCAGGACCGCGGGCACCTGGCCAAACCGGCCACGCCGAAACGCCGTATCCCCACTGCCACTGACTGGATGTCATGACCGAAAGCACCCTCATCGCCGATGCGCGGGATTTTTTCGCAGAGGCTGAAGGCCACGAGTCACGGTGGCGCGAAGAGTGGCGCGACGACCTGGCGTTCCGCAACCTCGATCAGTGGTCGGACAAGGCGAAGGCGGCCCGCTCGGGCACTCGCGGCGGCGTGGACGGTGGCGAGCCCGCGCGGCCGATGCTCACGATCGATCACACCGACCAGTACATCCGGCAGATCGTCAACGACGCCCGGATGAACCCGCCTGCGCTTCGGGCCGTGCCGATGGACGACAAGGCGGACCTGGAGGTCGCCGAGGCCCTGCAGGGCATGTTCCGCTACATCGAGGCGACGAGCCGCGCCCAGCACGCCTACACGACAGCGCTCGATTGGTCGGTCACCTGCGGCCGGGGGTTCTTCCGCGTCGGCTCGGAGCTCGTCGACCATGAGCGCAACCTGTATGAGCCCCGCATTGGCCGCATCGCCAATGCGCTGATGGTCTACTTTGACCCGTACTCGGTCGAGTTGGACGGGTCGGACGCTGACGATGCCATGCTGATATCCGTCTTCAGCAAGCGGGCATTCAAGCGCAAATACCCGGGCGCCAAGGCCACGTCCAGTTGGGACGGTAAAGGCAACGACTGGATCACGAGCGAGGGCATTCGCGTTGCCGAGTGGCACAGCGTCACGAGCACCGAGAGCAAGGTCATCGTCATGCGCGGCGGCAAGCGCCTGACCGAGGAAGAGGCGCAGAAGCAGCAGCCGAAGAACTTTCGCGAGGAGGTCGAGAAGCGCAAAGTCTGCCGAGTGCGGATTGTCACCGGCGCCGAGGTCATCGAGGACAACGAAGCCCACTGCGACGGCGTCGGCCTGATCCCGGTCTATGGCGTCGAGCGCTACACCGACGACAGCGCGTCTAACAGCCGTCATCTTCGTGGTGCCATCCGGGCGGCGAAAGACCCTCAGCGACTGTTGAATTTCCTGGCTAGCAACTTCGCCGAGGCAGCGAGCGGGTCGCCCCGGGCGCCGTGGATCGCGGCTGCCGAGTCCATCGAAGGTTACGAGCACCTGTACGAGGCCGCCAACCGCCTGTCGTTGGGCCATCTGCCGTATCGCCGGTGGTCGCCGGTCGGCCCAGCCGGGCAGCTGCAGGAGAACCCGCCGCCGCAGCGCATGGCCGTCGACCTGAACCTGCCGGGCTACATCATGGGCCTGCAGTCCATGGCCGGCCTGATCCAGGCCAGCATGGGGATGTACCAGGCGAGCGTCGGAGCCCCCGGGCAGGAGAAGTCCGGCGTTGCCATCCGGGAGCGCAAGAGCGAGTCGGACGTAGGCACCTTCCACTACAACGACAACCTGAGCATGTCCGTCCAGCAGGGCGGCCGTCTGATCATGCAGATGATCCCGCGCCTGTTCGACGTGCGACGTGTCCAGCAGGTGCTGGGCGAGGACGGTGAACAGTCGCAGGTCATTATCGACCCGAACGCCAAGCAACCGCTGAGTAAGCGCAAGGACGCGAACGGCAAGGCGATGCTGGTACTCAATCCGAGCATCGGCGAATACGACATCCAGGTCGCGGTCGGACCCAGCTACACGACCAAGCGCCAGGAGGCCGTCGCCCAGATGAGCGATCTGCTGTCGCGCTCGCCGGACCTTCAGGCCCTGGTCGGCGACCTGTTCTTCGGCGCCATGGATTTCCCGGGCGCGAAAGAGATCGCAAAGCGGATGAAGCTGATGCTTCCGGACGTGGTCAAGGCCGCCGAGGAGGCCGGGGAGGACGTGCCGGCCGAGGTCACGGCGATAGTGGCCCAGCTGCAGCAGATCATGCAGCAGCGCGAGCAGGGCGCGACAGCGACGATGGAGCAGCTGACGAAGCTGTTCGAGCAGACGCGCGACGCGCACGCCAAGATGATCACCAAGGGTGCCGATCTTACGGTGCAGGAGGCCAACCTCAAGGTCGAGCGGATCGAGCTCGATCAAGTCCGCACCGGGGTCGAGCAGCTTCTTTCGACGCCGGTCGATCCGATCACCGGCCAGCCGATCCAGCAGCAACCGGCGCTGCCTGTGGCCGCCCAGCAGCCCGCGTCGCCTGGCCAGCAGGAGGCGCAGCCGGTCGACGATGGTCTGGCCGGCGTCCTGATGCAGATGGCGCAGGCCCAGGAGCAGACCAACCAACTGCTGGTCGCCATCGCCCAGCAAGTGCTGCCGGGCACGCAGCCCGACCCCATGGGCATGCCGGCCGGCGACGTGCCGACGCTGGATCCGGCCATGGCGCTCGACCCGACCGGCGAGATTGGCGGCATGCCGGAGCCCGGGCCATTCGATGATCCGATGGCGCCCGGGGGCGGGCTGTGAAGCGCCGCTATCGCATCGACTGGTGGCTGATCGCCGGCTGGCTGGCCTACCTGTTCGTCCTGGTCCTCTGGCCCGCCTACATCGTCCACGGCCTGCTGTGGGGCGACTGAGGGCCTGACACGTGGACCAGATCATCGAGCAACTGGCCGCCCTGCTGCAGCAACAGCAGGAGGCCATGCAACGCGAGCAGGAGACGTTCCAACGAATGCTCGCGACGTTCCAGCAACCTCCCGTTGACACGGAATCCGGAATCAATGACGCTCAGTGACACCTCGGACGTTTCGTCATCCGGCGCGGCAATCGCGCCATCGGTCGACGACAACGCCGCGCCGCCAGAAACCATCGACGCTTCGGCAACGTCCCAGCCCGCTGATCCGGCTGAAACTGCATCGCCCGAGGAAGAGCGCAAGAAGCGCGATTCGGCGACGCAGCGAAGGATCAGCAAACTCGTCAGCGACAAAGCGAATGAGCGGGCACGCGCAGAGCTTGCCGAGCGTCAACTTGCGGAGCTTCGGGCTCAGCAACAGGGCGCAGGCCAGCAGCGCGATCCAGCGTCCGATGCCCCTGACCCGTCGAAGTTCGATGACTACAACGCCTACATCAAGGCAGTCATCGACCACGGTGTCAAGAAGGGCCTCGCGGAAAGCCAGGCGTCCACTCGCAAGGAAGCCCAGTCGCGGGAAGTTGACGAGGCGCAGCGCCAGCAGGCGGTGCGGTTCTTCGAGGAGGCCGACAAGATCGGCCGCGGCAGTTCGCTCCCCGACTTTGACGAGTCCGTCAAGTCGCTCCCCGAGGATCCCGCTCTGACTGCTGCGCTGCTGGACAGCGATGTGCCGGCGGCCGTGTCGTACTACCTCGCGCACCAGCCAGATGATCTGGAAATGGTGCTGAGCAAGCGCACGCCGACGGCCATGGCACGAGCAATCGGACGACTCGAGGAAAAAGCAACCGAGTTCGTCCAATCCCGTGGCAGGTCGAAGGCCGGTCGTCAGACGCAGCCCCTCGCAACAGCCGGCAGTGCGCCGCAGTCGGGGCTCAGTCCGAAGGACAGCACGGACACCTGGATCCGCAAGCGCCTGGAGCAACGAGCAAAGCTCAGGTGAGGCGGTGCCACGGGGCGTATAGGACACCATCCCCGTGGCAAATGGATTTCTCACCAACGACGAGATCACCAACGAAGCGCTCGCTCTCTTCCACGAGAAAACGACGTTCATCCGGTCGATCGACTCGTCCTACGACGACCGCTTCGCCAAGACTGGCGCGAAGATCGGCGACACGCTCGACCTGCGCGAGCCGATCGACCCTCAGGTGTTCGACGGCGCGCGGCTGAACACGATCCCGGACGTTGTCGAGCGCAGCCGGCAGGTCAAGGTCGACATCCGCAAGCACACCGTGATGCGGTGGACGATGCACGACCGGACGCTGAACATGGACGACTTCAGTCGCCGGTTCATCGACCCGCACGTTTCCAACCTGGCGGCTGCCATCGAGTACGAGGCGATCAAGCGGGCGACCCAGGCGACGTTCAACAGCGTTGGCACCCCCGGAACCCCGCTGGCCAATCTGGCGACGCCGTTGGCCGCGAAGACGAAGATCAGCCAGTGGCTCGGCCCGAAGACCGGCCGGAACATCATGCTGTCGGCGGCTGCCAGCGCGACGATGGTCGACTCGCTGAAAGGCCTGTTCAACCACCAGGCCGAGGTCGGCAAGCAGTACCGCGAGGGCCACATGGGCCGCGCGATCGGGTTCGACTGGGCGGAGTCCGAGTCGGTCTACACCCACACCAACGGGACGGCGACCAATGGCGCCGTGGCCGCCACCGTGGCGGTCAACGGCCAGGCGACCATCAACCTGAAGAACCTGGGCGCCAACGCGACCATCACCAAAGGGTCGGTGTTCACCGTGGCCAACGTGCGGTCGGTCCACCCGCAGACCAAGGCCCCGCGGACCGATCTGCAGCAGTTCGTCGTCACCGCCGACGTGACGGCAACCGCTGGCGGCCTCGCCAACAACGTGCCGATCCAGTTGGGGCTCTACTACGCCAACGAGGCCTACAAGAACATCACGGCCGCGCCGCAAGTCGATGCCGTGGTGACCTGGGTTGGCGCGCCGGGGGGCTCCTATGAGCAATCTCTGGCCTACGTCCGGGACGCCTTCACGTTCGTCTCGGTTGACTTGGCCATTCCGGAGTCGGCCAAGGGGTCGCGCAAGAGTTTCGAGGGCACGTCGTTGCGGCTCGTCCAGCAGTACGACATCGTCGAAGACTACGAGACCTTCCGTCTCGACTTCCTCGGCGGCTTCGCGGCCCGGCGCGAACATTGGGCCTCGCGACTCTGGTCCTGATCGATGCTGATTTCCCCGGTCCAGATCATTCAGGACGCCCTACGCCTGCTCCGAGTCATCGGAGAGGGCGAGGACGCCAGCCCGCGCGACCAGCTCGCCGGCTGGTCTGCCCTGCAGATGATGCTGGATGCCTGGGCCGGGGACCCAAGCATGGTGCCCGACCTCTGCGACGACTTCCTCATGCCCGGCTTCGCCACGATGGAGTCGGCCGTCGAAGTCCCGGCCGGTAGCGCCGGGCTCAAGTCCATGATCACCTACAACCTCGCCGTCGAGATCGCCTCGACGTTCGGGGCTGTCGTCGACAGCGCTGTGGCCGCCCGGGCCGCATCGACGCTGAGCAACTGGCGCACGCGCGTCAGCGCCCTGCACATCGGCCGCATGCGCCATCCCGAGTGGGAGGGGTGTCGTCACTACGACATCCGCGAGGGATGAAGCTCCCCGTCCTCGGGACCGGCTACGGCAAGGGCGATGTCATCACCGCCCGCAACGCCACGAACATCTGGTTCGAGCCCCGGCCGCAGGGCGAGAAGGGCGCCGTCGTGGCCCGGGCTCTGCCGCGCATCCAGGAGACCTGGGCGCCGACCGATCTGCGCCTGTTGTCGAGCCTCGATAGCGGTCAGCACGCGCTCGCGATCAACGGAACCGAGTTGGTCCAGGTCACGATCTCCGACAACCCTCTGTCGGCCACGATGACCCGGGCGATCGCCAATCTGCCGTGGACCACGCTGCCGGTCATCAATTTCGCCGAGCCGCGGGCAGCGGGCGGTCACGGCGGCTTTGTCGTCACCACGGGGCACGGTCAGTACGTGTCGTACAACGGCGTGGCGTTGACCCACACGATGCCGGACGGCGTCGAGGCCATATCGTGCCTCTACCACCGCGGCTACTACCTCATCGCCAGCCCGCGTCGGCTGCACTGGCTGACCGATCTGGCCGGGCCGCCTGCGGCTCTGGACTTCGTCGGCGCCGATGCCTCGCAGGATGACATCGTCGAACTGGTCGACCTGGGCAGCGCGGTCGCGGTGTTCGGCGAGCGAAGCATCCAGTTCTTCCAGGTCGTTGGCAGCCTCGACAACCCGCTGATGCCGATCATCGAGGCCACGCTGAGCATCGGCGTCGCCTACAACCGGCAGATCAGGAAGATCGGCGGGCAGGTCTATTTCTGGGGGCTTCCGGACGGCGGCACGCCGGGCCTGTTTGTGCTGGACGGCCTGAGCTACAAGCGCGTCTCCGGCGAGGACCTGGAGCGGGCCATCATGGCCGAGCCCTACAACGCCAGCAACATCAGCCTCGACGGCTGGCTGTGGCACGGCCACTCGATCGTGAAGTTCCACCGGGTCCACAACAGCGCGCAGACCTCGCCGACGATCCTGCTGGACGTGTCCACTGGGGCGATCACCACGATCACGCCCGACGCTCCGTACTCGGGCCGGACGTGGACGATCAGCGCGCGGGGCAACCTGCTCGTCGGGTCGCAGCGCTCGGTCGGCGTCGTGCGGCATCAGGAGGTCGATCCGGCCGTGCCGCGGTCACTCACGACCGATCACGTCGTCACGGACCTGCTCGACCGATTCACGCTCGACAACCTGCGGCTGGACTGCCGCGGCATGGGCGACATCCTGCTCGAGATATCGAAGGACGGCGGGTCGACCTGGTACACCGTGGGGACCGAGTCCGGCGCCAATGCCGTCTCCGATCGCCGCGTGCAGTGGAACCGCCTGGGCACCGCCCGCCAGTTCACGTTCCGGCTGTCCGCGACAGGCCCGTTCGACGTCGCCAACGTCATGCTGAACGCGAGGAACTGATGCCGCTGCCGGGGCGCCAGATCGCCACTGAGGGCGGTCAGCTGACCGATGCGTGGCTGCAGTACCTGTCGCGGGTGCTGGCCGCGGCCGAGGTCATGTCATGGCAGGGGCCGGGTCGGCCGCCTGCTGTCTACGTCGGGCAGGCCTGGGTCGAGTCTGGCGTGCCGATTTTCGTTCGGACCCCCGGCCGCGCGTCGGTCTGGGTCAATGCTGGTGGAGTGGTCGTCTGATGGTGTGGGGTGCATTGATCGGGGCGGCTGCTGGCTACCTCATGAACCGGCAGTCGAACAGGGCGCAGTCGAACGCGGCCAGCAGCGCGGCGCGGACGCAGGCGAGTGCCGCCGACCGCGCAGCCCAGATCCAGGCTGACGCCGCCCGCGAGGGCAACCGGCTGACGCACGAGGCCACGATGGCCGGCATCGACGAGCAGCGCCGTCAGTACGACACCGCGCGATCGGATCAGATGCCGTGGCTGGATGCTGGCCGACGGTCGCTGTCGAGCCTGGAGGGCCAGCTACCGTATCTGACCAGCCAGTTCACCGGCAACGACCTCGCCTCGTCCCCGGGCTATCAGTTCGGGCTCGATCAGGGCACCGGCGCCATTGCTGCCCAGGCCCGAGCGCTCGGGCTGGGCAACAGCGGCGGCACCATGAAGGAGCTGATGCGCTACGGCCAGGACTATGCCGGGACGAAGTTCCAGGAAGCCTGGGCGCGGGACCAGTCGAACAAGCAGGGCATCTACAACATGCTCGCCGGGATGGCCAACACCGGCCAGGTCACCGGCAGCGCGCTCGCGGGGCAGGGGGCGCAGGCGTCGTCGTCGATCGCAGGGCTCCTGCAGTCCGGCGCGAACGCCCGGGCCGGCGGACTGGCCAGTGCGGCCAACGCGAGCGCGACCGGGATCACGTCCGGCGCGAACGCCGGGGCCGCGGCGCGTATGGCGGCCGGCAATGCCTCGGCGGCCAACTACAACAACCTCGGCAACATCTTCGCGTCGATGGGCGCGTACTACGACCGCGGCTGACCATGGAGATCGACCCGAACATCATCCTGCGCGGTGCCCGGCCGATGCAGCAGTTCGACCCGATGGGGGCGATGCAGCAGGGCATGACGATGCGCGCCCTGATGGAGCAAAGCGCCCATCAGCGCCAGATCCAGCAGATGGACCTCGCCGACCGTCAGCGCGGCCAGCAGCAGATGGAGGCCGCCCGCCAAGTCTGGCAGGACGCACAGGGCGACGAAGCCAAGGTGCTGCAGGGTCTGGGTAGTGCCGGCCTGTTCGAGCAGCACCAGGCAGCCGCCAAGGCGTTCGACGATCGGCGCAAGTCCCAGGCCGCCGCATCGAAGGACGAGGGCGACGCGAAGCTGAAGGGGCAGAGCTTTCTGCGCCAGTTCGCCACCCGCCTGTCGCCGGATGCGCCGGACGACGCGACGGCTGCGCTCGTGGCCGGGGCCGTCCAGCGCGGGGAGATCAGCCGCGAGCAGGCCGAGTCGATTGGCGACATGCTGACCGTCACCCCGCGCCAGCAGTGGGGCCGCGCCATGATGCAGATGATCGCGAGCCCGGAGGACTGGCTCAAGCTGCAGACGCCGGACATCAAGGCGGTCAACGACGGGCAGATGACCCACTTCGTCGACCAGAACGCGATGACCAACCCGAACCAGGCGCCGCTGCAGATGCAGGCGACCCCGGGTGAGGTGCTGACCGACGCCCGGGGTCAGGCATCCAACAGGATCAGCGCCGGCCAGCTGGCGGTGGCGCAGGGCAATGCAGCCGAGACGCGGCGGCACAACCGAGCAGGAGAGACGAACGCTGCCGGTCAATTGACCGTCGCTCAGAGAAACGCGGCTGCCCGTGAGGCCGAGGTCGGAGCGGGCGGCAAGCCGCCACAGGGCTACATCTGGGGACCGGGCGGCGGATCGCTGGTGCCGATCCCCGGCGGCCCTGGCGACCCGAAAATGAGGGGTCTGAACGAGAACCAGAGCAACGCTGGTACCTTCGGTGGTCGGATGGCTGCCGCTGGCGACGTGCTGAATGCCGTCGGTCAGGATGGGAAGGTGCAACCGTCGCTCGTGAAACGTGTCGCCGACAGCGTGCCGGTGATCGGCGGCGCCCTGGGCATGGCTGCGAACTCGGTGTTTGCGTCACCACAGCAGCAGCAAATCGAGCAGGCCGAGCGCGACTTTATCAATGCAACGCTGCGACGCGAATCCGGGGCCGCGATTGGCCCCGGGGAGTTCGCCAACGCCCGGCAGCAGTATTTCCCGCAGCCAGGCGACTCGAAAGAGGTCGTCGCGCAGAAGCTCGCCAACCGCCAGCGGGCGACGCAGAGCATGCTGCAGGTCGTCCCCGAGGCTTTCCGGCAGGACTACACGGCCGGGACGACGCTCGCAGAGCCCCAGCAGCCGGCTCCGACCGCCCAGCCAGCGCAGCGCCCCCCACAGCCCGCGCAGCAGCAGCCCGCGCAGCAGTTCAAGGCGCTTCCGATGCCGCAGCAGTACGCGGGCAAGCGGATTCGCGATGACCGGACTGGGCAGATTCTGCGCAGCGATGGAAAGAACTGGGTTCCGGAGGGGCGTTGATGTCGTTCACCATGCTGGACGATGAGCCTCAGCCGGCGGCCGGCGGGTTCACGCTTCTGGATGATGGCCCGGCGGCGCCTCCCGGCCCTGTCGGAAACGCCGCCAACGGCGGCATCGGCTCGGCTGTCGCCATGGGCGCGATGGATCCGATCCACGGAGGCGCCCAGCTCCTAACCCGGGTCCTTCCGCGGGGCGTGGTCAACGCCGGGAACCGGGTCAACAATTGGCTGGCCGACAACACCGGCTTGGTGGCGCGGATCCCCGAGGGCGGGGTCGATCAGATGGTCCGCGAGCGAGAGGCGCAGTATCAGGCCAACCGGGCCGCTGCCGGTCGGGATGGCGTCGACGTGGCCAGGCTAGCTGGCGGCGTGGTCGCCCCTACCGGGCTGGCCGGCGGCGCGCTGCTGAAGGGCGGGACGACAGCCATGCAGATGGCCAAGGTCGGCGCAGCAGCAGGGGCCGCGGCCGGGGCCGGCGCACCGGTCACAGAGGACGGCGACTACTGGGCGCAGAAGGCAGGTGACGTGGCTGTCGGCGGGGCCGCTGGCGGCGTGCTGGGGCCTGTGGCTGGACGCATTGCCAGCGAGGTGGGATTCCGCTTGCAGAAGGCCGCCCCAGCGATTCAGCGCCTCACGCTGGCCAAGGTTGGCGGCAGGGCTGCCGCGGCATCTGACGAGATCGAGGCGACCGTTGTCGACGCGGCCAGAAAGGCAGCCGATCAGTTGAAAGCCGAGGGCGTCGCCGACGTCCCCAACGACGTGATCATGCAGTACGCCGGCCAGATGCAGGCGGCGATCAAGAGCGGCCAGCCCGTCGATCTGGTGCAACTATCCCGGCAGGCCGACTTCGATCGGTTCCGCATCGCCCCGACCCTGGGCCAGTTGTCCCGCGACCCGCAGCAATACTCCAAGGAGTTGAACCTGCGCGGCATGGACGGCGCTGGCGAGTTGATCCGCGGTCGGCTGGTCGAGCAGCAGAACCAGTTGCGCCAAGCCCTGACGGCCAGACTCCGAGGCGAGGGCCAGGAGCGGTCGGTCGCCGGGCGAGCGATGTCCGAGCGGCTTGCTGCGATTGACGAAGCGCAGAAGGCTGGCGTCTCGCAGGCCTACTCGGCAGCCCGCAAACAGGTCGGCAATGAACTGAAACTCCCGACCGATCGAGTGTCCGGGACTCTGCGGTACGTGCTGGACGAGTACGGTGAGGATGTCGTGCCCGGCGCAGTGCGAAACCGGATCGCCAACCTGCTGGCCGATGACGGTCCGGGCCTGACGGTGCAGAACGCCGAGCGGGCTATCAAGACGATCAACCGGCACATGGACCCTCGCGACCCGGCGAAGTCGTCGGCCCTGCGCGAACTGTCCGGCAGCCTGCGCGCCGAGCTTGACTCGCTGGCCGATGCCGGCGACGAGATCGGAGCCGAGGCGGCCGGTGCGTATCAGCAGGCCCGCGATCTTGCGAAGGCCCGCTTCCAGAGGATCGAGCGGAACCCGATCCTCAAGGCCGTTGTCGACGGCAAGGACCCGGAGAAGTTCGTCGATCGGTTTGTGGTCGGCGGCAGCGTGCAGGAACTGAACGCCATGGCCAAGGACCTGCCGGATATGGTTCCGATGGCCCGCAGCCAGTTGCTTGAGCACCTGCGCAAGAAGGCCTATCCGAGCGACGCAGCCGGTGATGCGCAGTTCGCGCAAGCCTCGTTCAACCGCGAACTGAAGCGCATCGGGCGCGACAAACTGCGGACGATGCTGTCATCTCACGAGGTCGAGGAACTGTTCGCGCTTGGCCGAGTCAGCGCCTACATCGGCCAGGAGCCGGCGATGTCGACCGTGAGCCGCAGCAACAGCAACGTCCCGCTGATGAACATGGCCGGTCTGATGATGCGTGGCAACCAGATCCCGTTCTTGAACATCGCCACATCGTCGATCCAGAAGGCCGGGCAGATGCGAGACGCCAACCGGGCGCTGTTCCCTCGCATGACAGCGGCGCAGGATGCCGCCCGAGATACCCCATTCGTGACCACGATGCGCGACCTGTTCGCCGGCCATGCCGCGGCCAATGCCGGCCGGTCACTCCCTCGAGCGAACCAGGACTGAAATGCCAGTAACCATCGCCGCGTCGAGCTCGACGCATTTCTTGTGGAACGGCAACCCGATGCCGCGAGTCTATCGCGTCGTCCCGCATGGCGCGCTGGACGCCCGGCTGGAGTCCGTCGATGATAGGACGTGGATGCTCGTTCCGCTGGGGTCGGCCGTCTCCGGATCGGTGCCGGCCAATCGTGATGCGCTGGTTGCGGCCCTGGCAGGCATCGTCAGCCCTGCCGTGGGCGGCGGGGGCGGCGGTGGCGGCGGTGGCGGCGGCGGGGATGTCGACCCAGTTGCTGTTGGCACTGCGGTCAACGACGCGCTCAAGGGCAGCCCGCAGCCAATCGAGGGGCAGGTTACGCTTCCGTCCTATGTCGTCGACGCCATCGGGAGTGCGGTCAATGCGGCCATTCGTGGCGGCGGCGCTCTGCCGGTGCCGGCCGGTCCGCGCCCGCAGTTCCCGCCCGGCACGGCTGTCGACTTCCCTGTCGTTGTCAGCGTCTCCGGCGCAGCACAGGAAGTTGTGCTTCAGGACTGCGCCCTACCCCGCACCGTGGCAGTTGCCAAGCCGGCGGCCGGCACTACTGTCCGCCTCAGGTTTCGCTTCGCCCCCAGCGGCGAGCTGTTCACTCGCCCAGAGACCGCTGCGATCACCGCCGATACGAGTGATTTCGGTCGGATCCACTATCTCTACGAACCGGTGTATTCCGTGGTAGCCGATCGTGTAGTGGGTTCAGGCTCCACAGTCGTCGAGGTCGCATGAGTCGGCGCCGCAACCTGTTCGTAGAGGCTCGGGCGCGATCGAATGTCGGTCGCGCGTATCTCTGGCGCAGGCCAGGAGAAGACGCGTCTCTGACTGAGGCGATGACCCATCTGTTCAACGTCGGCGTCAACACCTCCCCGGGTCGATCAATCGAGTGGGTATTCATAAAAGATGCCGACGGGTTCGCGCGGATGCAGTTCGGGACCTACGGGGCAGTTAGGTCGCCTGCCACACGCTACGACGCGTCCAACTTGAGCGCGACGCCGATTGTCACTTCGGCGAACGCCTATTTTGGACCTACTCAGGTCGGCGCCACCTTCGAGGTTCCGTTCACAGGCACCGGGATCATCTTCAATCACCACATCAACTCGGTTGGCGGAGCGTGGCACGTCTCAATCGACGGCGGACCGCCGATCTTTGTTTCGGCTAATCGGGCGCATCCGAGCAACATCAACAACCCTTCGTCCATTGGGCGCAAGCGGCTAGCAGACAGTCTACCGTTCGGCCCGCACGTCGCAATTTGGACGTTCATCGGCGCCGACCCCGACTACCCACCCACCGGCGCTGTGCGGGGGTGGTTCAAGTTGAAAGGATCAACTGGGCTGGAAGAGCAGCACACTGCTGACATCCTGACCGGGGCAGAGATGGGGCTCGGCGGCATCAGCAGCCTCATGGGCATCGGCATTTTTGAGTTCGCTATCGAGGCTCGCGCTAACAGCAGCACCATCTCTCGTCGTTGGGTACCCGCGCACAGCACGGACACCGGGGCTATCAGTGTCCTCAGCCAGTCGATGACCGTCGACGGCGAGTCTGTCGACATCAACACAATCGGCACGACGTCAGAAGTCGAGATCAGCGCATGCGAAATCACGCAGACCTATCTTGCGCGCAATGCGTTCGAGCCGACGCCTGATCTGTGGGAGGGCGTGCTAATCACACGATTCGACAAAGTCCGTGGCCTCAGCTACGACCACCAGATGACGTTCCTGGTCGACGTGGATATCTCGGTTGGATACACCGCGATGGCGTCCTGTTTTCGCGACACGATCACTGGGGGTCGGATCGCATCGGACTACGAGCAGAGCAACGGCTACCGCGTTGACCTCACTAAAGCCCGCCCCACGGGGGGAGAAAACATCCGCCATTTGGCTGGTCTGCCTCGGTCCGCCCGCTGGGTTGGTCCCGATTTTGAGATTGCGATCGAGACCCCAGACACTGAATCGGCGCTGTCCCTTGGTAGTGCGTTCGGCAACGAGCGGACGGTGCTGCTGACAGAGCGCCCGGACGGAAGCAACAAACTCTATTGGCAAACCTTCGGCCGAAACGTCGTTGTGCCACAGGGTGCATCTGTCCGCACGCAGCATTCGATCTGGGCCGCGACTTGGGCTGGCGTCTGATGACCTCCCTCACCGGCCACCCGCACGGCACGACGGGCACCCAGCCCGCGCCCATCGCAAGCAACGCCTGAGCCCGCAAGCATGACGAGCATCATTCCGCGCCTT
>ENA-UOWG01002009-UOWG01002009.1-activated-sludge-metagenome-genome-assembly--contig:-NODE-2009-length-18682-cov-6.624846_pt1 | contig 18682 bp, 19 predicted proteins | sample MGYA00238147_ERZ761563 | MGnify/ENA primary metagenome ERZ761563 (study PRJEB28884, sample SAMN05720216) | anaerobic digester metagenome | isolation source: active sludge of municipal... | reverse complement strand
CCGACCTCCGGATGACGCTGGCGGGTTTCCCGGAGCAGCCGACCGCCGGCATCCTGTTCTCCAATTGGGAAATTTGAGTGACGCTGCCCCTCCTGGTCTTCGCCGCCACCTACCTCATGATTTCAGTGCAGCGCATACCCGGCCTCCACCTCAACCGGCCGGCGGCGAGCCTGCTCGGCGCCGTGGCCATGGTGGTGGTGGCCGGCCTGCCGCTCGGCGAGGCGTACGCCGCCATCGACCTGGACGTCCTGGTCTTTCTGCTCGGCGTCATGATCCTCGTCGCGTATCTCGAGCTGGGGGGCTTTTTCGAGTGGGCGGCGGGCTGGGTGCTGCCGCGGGTGCGCACCCAGCGGCAGCTGATGGTGGCTGTCCTGATGGGGAGCGCGGCGCTCTCGGCGCTCTTCGTCAACGACACCGTGTGCCTGATGCTGACGCCGGTCCTGCTCGCCACCCTCGTTCCCCTCGGGATCCGGCCGGTGCCGTACCTCATCGCGCTGGCGATGGGCGCGAACATCGGGAGCGCGCTGACCGTCGTCGGCAACCCGCAGAACATGCTGATCGGCCTGTGGAGCGGCGTGCCGTTCGCGAGCTTCTCGTGGCGGATGACCCCGGTGGTGGTGGGGGGGCTCGGCATCGCGACCGCCATACTCCTGCTCGTCTATCGGCGAGAACTCGCTGGTCCGCTGCCGGATCGCGTCCACATAGGGGAACCAGCCCTCGACCGGCGGATCGTCTTCACCGCGCTTGCGCTCTTTGCCGGTGCGCTGCTCGCGTGGCTCCTCGGCGGCAGCCTTCCGCTCGTGGCGATCGTGGCCGGCGCGCTGATGATCGCACTGGGCCGGCAGGACCCCGGGCCCGCCCTGGCCAAGGTGGACTGGCCGCTCCTCCTCTTCTTCGGGTCGCTGTTCGTGGTGATGCGCGGCCTTGCCTGGTCGGGGGCGGCCGATGCGCTCGACCGGGTCGCGCTGTCGGCGGTGGCGCCGGACGCCCCCTTCCGCTCGGCGGTGTCGGTCACGGCGGCCATGACCGCCCTCTCGAACCTGATCAGCAACGTCCCGGCGGTGTTGCTCTGGCGGAACGTCGTGCCGACGCTGCCCGACCCGGAGCGGATGTGGCTCATGGTGTCGATGAGCTCGACCTTCGCGGGAAACTTGCTGCTGATCGGGTCGATGGCCAACCTGATCGTGGCCGAGCGCGCGGCGGCGCGGGGAGTGCACATCGGCTTCTGGGAGTATGCCCGGGCGGGCGTCCCGATCTGCCTGCTGACGCTGGGGTGGGGTGTGTTGGTGCTGACCCTCGGCTGAGGGTCATGCGCGGTCCGGCCGGAGCGCCCACCAGCGGACCGCGAGGACGACGCCGGCCGCCAGGAGGAGGTGCACCGCCCCCGCGGTGACGCCGGTCACGAACGCGAGGATGTACCAGAGTCCCAGCGCGGCGAGCGCAAGGACGAGCGTGATTCGGGACGACATCGGCAGGCTCCAGCGTCATTGTTGACTGGGTCGGGACCGTTCCGTATCTTAGCAGTGTCGGGCGGTGGTGGGGAACCACGTGCTTGAGCCAACAGGTCCGTAGATTGGGTCCACATACCGTGGCCGATGCCATGCCCCCCGGGGGAAGACAGAAGCCAGGGCGAGGATACCGCGAATTTTCTTCGGGCTTCAAGACACCCTCCCCACTCCCGTCCGCACCCGGGCGCCGACGCACCTCGTCGGCGCTTTGTGCTTCCCCATCAGGGAGCCCCGATGCCCTCGTGCACCATCACCCGGCGGGTCCACTTCAACGCGGCCCACCGACTCCATAATCCCGCCGAATCCGACGCGTGGAACCGCGCCACCTTCGGCCCGTGCAACAACCCCAACTACCACGGGCACAACTACGAGCTCGAGGTGACCGTCGAGGGCGACATCGACCCGAAGACCGGGTACGTCCTCGACATCGCCGTGCTGAAGGACCTGGTGGACCGGCGCGTCAGTTCCGTGCTGGATCACCGCAACCTGAATCTCGACGTGCCGTATTTCCGGGACCACATCCCGTCCGCCGAGAACATCGCCGTCTTCTGCTGGGAGGCGATCGCGCCGGTCCTCCCGGCGGGGCGGCTCCAGCGGATCCGGCTCTGGGAAACTCCGAGGAATTATGTCGAGTACTACGGTGGCTGACACCCCGCTCGCGCCGCTGGTGCGCTCGCTGCTCGCCGGCCTCGGCGAGGATCCCGACCGCCAGGGCCTGGTCAAGACGCCGGACCGGGTCGAGGCCTCCCTTCGGTGGCTCACCCGGGGGTACCATCTCACCGTCGAGGACGCCGTCGGCGACGCCCTGTTCGAGGAGGAGCACGAGAGCATGATCCTCGTGCGCGACATCGAGTTCTACTCGCTTTGCGAGCACCACCTCCTCCCCTTCTTCGGGGTGGCGCACGTGGCGTACATTCCCGACAAGCGCATCCTCGGCCTCTCCAAGCTGCCGCGCATCGTGGACATCTTCGCCCGGCGGCTGCAGGTGCAGGAGCGGCTGACCGACCAGGTCGCCAACGCCATCATGGACGTCGTGGCGCCCCTCGGCGTGGGCGTGGTGCTCGAGGCCTCGCACCTCTGCATGATGATGCGCGGGGTGGAAAAGCAGCGCTCGCGCACCGTCACCAGCGCCCTGCGCGGCATCTTCACCACCGACCCCAAGACGCGCGCCGAATTCCTCCGGCTCGCCCACGGGACCGGCGCCGAGTCGGCGTGAGCGCGCTCCGCGGGAAAGTGGCGGTGGTCACCGGCGCCTCGCGCGGCATCGGCGCGGCCACGGCCGACCTGCTCGCCCGGGACGGCGCGCGGGTGGTCCGCCTGGCCCGCTCGCTGAAGGAGCGGCGCGCCGGGGAGGCGCTCGACGTCCGCTGCGACGTGACCGACGCGGCGCAGGTCAGGGTGGCCGCCGACCTCGTGCAGGCGGAGTGGGGAGCGCCCGACATCCTGGTCAACAACGCCGGCGCGTTCCACCTGGCGCCGTTCGAGGAGACGTCCACCGCCGACTTCGACGCCCAGGTCGCCGCCAACCTGCGGGGGCCGTGGCTCGTCGCCAAGGCGTTCGTGCCGCTGATGCGCGTGGGCGGGGGCGGGCGCGTCGTGACCATCGGTTCGGTGGCCGATCACGTCGGATTCCCCGGCAACGCCGCCTACGCCGCGGCCAAGTACGGCGTGCGCGGCCTGCACGAGGCCCTCCTCGCCGAATACCAGGGCTCGGCACTACGATTCACGCTGGTCTCGCCGGGACCGACCGACACCGCGGCGTGGGATGCCGTCGATCCCGACTCCCGTCCGGGGTTCACGCCCCGCGCGCGGATGCTGCGTCCCGAGGATGTGGCCGCCGCCGTGGCCTTCGCCGCCACCCGGCCGGCTCACGTGCAGCTCGACTGGCTCCGGCTCGGACCCGCGTGAGCCGTCCCCAACCGACCCTTCCACGGTGCGCTCCATGACGCTCGCTCGATTGTTGGTGCTCGGTCTCGTGCTCCTGCCGGCGCCGGCGTTCGCGCAGGCGAAGCTGCCGCCGCTGCCCGATTCCACCGGCTGGGGCGTCCACGTCCTGACGCTGGCCCGCGATCCGTCGGGCGGCATCTGGGCCGGGACGTACGGCCAGGGCATCTACGTCCTTCCCGCCGGCGGGGTCGCCTGGCAGCAGATCCGGAGCGACACGACGGCCACGTCGCTGTCCTGGGACTTCGTCCATTCGATCGCGTTCGGCGCCCGCGGGGAAGTGTGGTACGGCACGGTAGGGAACGGCTGGGGCGTCTCGCGGGACGGCGGGCGCAGCTGGCGCAACTGGAAGTTCAGCGAGCTCGGGCCGGAGTGGCAGTACGTGGCGCCCGCGGGGATCGTGGTCCGCGGCGAGGCGACGTATATCGGCACCGCCGACGGGGTGCAGGTCACGAGCGACGGCGGCGAGCGCTGGACCGCCTTCGTGGACGCGACCGGGCCGGCGGCGCGCGGCCCCGCCGACAGCGTCCTCCCCATCCTCCCCAACGAATATATCCGCCGGATCACCCGCTCGCGGACCGGCATCCTCCTCTCGACGCTGCGCGGCTCGGTGGCCATGAACATGAGCCCCGACGGCACCATTGCCCTGAGCCAGCGCGGCTACGCCGGCTTCCCTCCGCTGGCTCGGCTCGACAATTGGCGCGGCACCCTCTGCGGCATCCGCGCGGTGAACGACAGCACCCCCTGCTACGAGCGCGCCGGGCGTCTCGCGCGCGCCGCCGAGGCGCCGGCGGCGCCCCGGACCACCTGGTTCGAGCGGCCGATCGCCCTCGACGACAACAGCTTCATCGACCAGACCTACCGCTACGGCTCGACGATGGGCGGCAACTTCCAGCCCCACCAGGGCGTCGAGTTCAACAATCCCGACGGGACCCTCGTCCACGCGATCGGCGGCGGAGTCGTGGTGTATGCGGGGCCGGCGGAGGCGGGGGCGCTCACCGTGGCCATCCGCCACGACTCGATCATCGAGGCCGACGGGCCGAAGCTCCTCTTCTCCGTGTACTACCACAACTCCGCGCTGCGAGTGGCCGTGGGGCAGCGGGTGGCGGCGGGCGACGTGGTCAGCGAGGTCGGCAACACCGGCCGGGCGACGAACGACCACCTCCACCTCGAGGTGCACGTGGCCCCGACGGCCGACGTGGCGCTGATCGTGGATTCCCTGCAGCGCTACCCCGCCTACACCACCAACCCCGAGCTCTGGATCCAGCCGCTGCCCGGCACCGGGATCGTGGCGGGGCAGGTGCTCGACGACGAGGGCAAGCCGGTCGAGCAGGCCCGGATCTACGGCATCATCAAGCCCGAACCGGCGGAGACGCCCTATTCGTTCGCCGAGACATACGGACCGAAGAACCATCCTCACCCGCTCTACGGCGAGAACTTCGCCGTCGGCGACGTCCCGCCGGGCACCTACATCGTCGGCACCGAGATCGGCGGCCGGAAGGTCTTCCGGAAGGTGACGGTGGAGGAGGGGAAGCTGACCTGGGTCGTCTTCCGCCCCTGACCCATGTTCATTGAGCTCACCGACATCCTGCGCTGTCCCGCCGAGCACGAGGAGAACGTCCTCGTGCTGCTGCCGGACGGCGTCCTCGATCGCCAGGTCCGGGGCGGCCACCTCGGCTGCATGGATTGCGGCACGGTGTATCCGGTCCGCGATGGGGTGGCGGAGTTCGGCCCGGCGCCACCGGATATCCTGCGTTCCGAGCGCCTGACGGGGGCGGCCATGGCGGCGCTGCTCGGGCTCGGCGGGCCGGGCGGCTACGTGGCGATGGTGGGCGGTGCGGGGGAAGGATGGGAGGGATTCTCGGAGGCGTCGGAGGGGGTGCACGTCCTGGCGGTGAACCCTCCTGCCGGCGTGCCCGCGGGGCGGGGCGTGAGCCTGGCGCGCGGCGGCCGCATTCCGGTCAAGAGCCGGCAGCTGCGGGGGGTGGTGCTCGGTCCCGGCTTCGCGTCCGACGCGGCGTGGCTGGCCGAGGCCGTGCGCTGCCTCCTCCCTGGCCTCAGGGTGGTGGGGGAAGGCGTGACCCCGTCCGCGCCGGAGCTCGAGGTGCTCGCCAGCGCGGACGGGGTCTGGGTGGCGCAGGCGCGGCGCGGCTAGTAGACCGTTTCGACGCCCCCGGCGGCGTACAGTTCCTCGATGCGCGCCTGGTGGATCTTCTCGACCACCCGCCGCTTCACCTTGAGCGTCGGCGTCAGTTCGCCCGCCTCGATGCTGAAGTCGCGGTCGAGGATCAGGAACTTCTTCGGCATCTCGTACTGGGCCAGTTCGCGCAGCGTCTTCTTGATCTCGCCCGTCAGCTTGTTGTGGACCACGATGTCGCCCAGCAGCGCGGCGTCGGTGCGCCCCGTCATCCCCTCCGCCTCCGCCCACTTCCGCAGCGTCTCCATGTTCGGCACCACGAGCATGATCGGATACTTGCGCTTGTCACCGATCATGACGGCGCTCAGGACGAACGAATTCGTCTTCACGAGGTTCTCGATCGGCTGGGGCGCGATGTTCTTGCCGCCGGCGGTCACGATGATGTCCTTCTTCCGGTCGGTGATCCACAGGTAGCCGTCGGCGTCGAGCTTGCCGATGTCGCCGGTGCTGAACCAGCCGTCGGGGCTTAGCACCTCCGCCGTGGCCTCCGGCTTGTTGTAGTACCCCTTCATCACGTTGGGCCCGCGGGTCAGGATCTCACCGTCGGCGGCGATCTTGACCTCGACGCCGGGCACCACCTTGCCCACGGTGCCGAACCGCGCCCGCCCGAAGCCGTTCACGGTGATGACCGGCGAGGTCTCCGTCAGGCCGTAGCCCTCCATGATCGGGAGGCCGGCCGCGTAGAAAAACCGGGCGATGTCGGCCGCGAGCGGGGCGCCGCCGGAGACGAAGAACCGCAGCCGTCCGCCCACGCGCGCCACCAGCTTGGAAAAGACCAGCTTGTGCCCGATGCGGTACTTGAACCCGAGGGCCGCCGGGATCGGCTTGCCTTCGATGGCCAGCTCGGCCCACGCCTCGCCGATCCGCTTGGCCCAGAGGAAGATCTTCTGCTTCGTCGGCGAGCCCGCCATCGCGTTCTCCAGCACGCGGGCGTAGATCTTCTCGTAGAGGCGCGGCACCGAGCAAACCACCGTCGGCCGGAGCTCGCCCATCTCGATCGGGACGCTCTCGATGCTGGTGGCGTAGTTGATGATGGCCCCCTGCTGCGTCATGCAGTAGTGGCCCGCCATTCGCTCGAAGATGTGCGAGAGCGGCAGGAAGGAGAGGCACTCGTCACTCTGCCGCAGGTCGAGGACCTGGAGCCCGGCCATCACGTCGGAGGTGATGTTGCCGTGGGTGAGCATCACGCCCTTCGGGTCGCCGGTGGTGCCCGAGGTGTAGATCAGGGTGGCGAGGTCGTCCGGCTTCACCGCGAGGGCGTCGGCTCGCCAGGTCGGGTACTTCGGGATGGCGGCGCGACCCTTGGCGAGGACCGATTCGAAGGTGACGGCGCCGCCGGTGGCGGCGTCCCCGTCGAAGACGACGATCGTCTTGAGCGCCGGCAGATTGCCGCGGATCTCGAGGATCTTCCCGAGCTGGGCGGCGGAAGAGCAGCAGACCGCCACGGCGCCCGAGTCGCGCAGGATGTACTCGATCTGGTGGGCGGGCAGCGTGGGGTACACCGGCACGTCGGCGCAGCGGCAGGCCAGGCAGGCGAAGTCGGTCACCGCCCATTCGGGCCGGTTCTCGGAGAGGATGGCCAGCCGGTCGCCGGCGTTGACGCCGAGTTCGTGGAGCCCGATGCTGAACGCCTGGACCTGGGAGAGGAGTTCGGCGAAGCTGGTGCCGACCCAGGTCCCGCCGCGCTTGACCCGCATGGCGACGGGGCGCGAGGCCGAACGGTCCATGGCGCCGAAGAAGATTTCGTTGAGTGTGCGGGGCGGGGTGCTCACAGAACCTCCCGAGAATCGTCGCTAGATGCCGAACCGAATGATCCAGCGCTGTCCCGACCCGGGGACCGGCTGGTTGTCCTTGTAGCGGGTGGCGCGGATCTCGACGATGGCGCTGTCCGGCGGCGCCACGCCCGGAATGCGCGCGAGGGTGACCGCGTCGACCGGTTCACCGTTGGCGGCGGTGGTGGCGGTGTCGGCCACTCCGCCGGAGGAGAACTGGACGGTGCGGCTCGCCGAGTCCGCAAACACCGGCTCCACCAACTCGTAGATGATGAGCCGGCCGGCGATCGGCCCGACGGGGTTGTACGACTCGAGCCGGGCCACCAGGGGTGTCGTGGTCGTGCTCGCCAGCGTGTCGAGCGTGACGGTGTCGGGGGGCACCAGAATGAGGGTGTCCGGCGTCGCGACGACGGTCAGGATGTTGAGGGGAGATACGAGCCCGTCGGAGATGGCCTGCACCCGGCCCTGGCCCGGCGACTTCCCGAGCACCACGCCGGAGACGCTGTCCACCGCGATGACCAGCGTGTCGGGCGTGGACCAGTAGATGGGGGCGGGGATCGGGTCGCCGTTGCGGTTGACCGCGACGACGGTGTACGTGACCGTGTCGCCGACTTCGACCGCGCTGCCGGGCGGTGCGGTCACCTGCAGTGCGACGACGGTGTCGTCGCTGGAGGCGAGCTCGCTGCAGCCGGCCAGCGTCATGACCACGAGCCCCGTCCGCGCGAGCTTCACCCCTGTCCCCCTTCCACCGCCCGTTCGGCGTCCTCGAGCGCCGCCTCCGCGTGCTTGATCCATCGGTCGGCGTCGGGTCCCTTCGGAGGCCGGGCCAGGAAGGCGCGGAGGTGGTCCGCCGCGAGTCCCGCGTCGCCACGCTTGAGGAGGAGGAACGCGACGCCGTAGTGCGCGCCGACCAGCGTCGGGTCGAGCTCGATGGCACGGCGATAGTGGCGGATCGCCTCGTCGGGCTGGCCGGTCTTGGTGAACGCGATGGCCATGTTCTGCAGGATCCGGGTGTCCTGCGCGTTGTCGCGCAGCGCCAGCCGGTAGGAGGTGAGCGCCGCCTCGAAATCCCCCTGCCGCTCGAGCGCCAGCGCCTCGTTCAGGTAATCGAGGCGCTGCGGACGCAGCGTGGAGGACTTTCCCTTGCCGAGCAACCGACGCCAGAAGCTCATACGGTCGACGGATCCTTGACGCGGGGTGAGAAGGGACTCAAGTCGTGGTATTCTCGCAAGATAGCCCCGATTTTGGAGGGTCGCAACGTGGTTGCCCGACCCGGAGCGTGGGGGTAGTTTGGAGCATGCCTCGAGCCCCGAATCCCGACACTCGCGAAGTGATGGAGATCGACTGGCCGTTCTTCGGCGAGGTCTGTCGCGCCCTGGCGCTCAAGGTCGCCCGAGAGTTCGATCCCGAGATCGTCCTCGGCATCGCCAAGGCCGGCGTCATGCCCGGCGTCGTGGTCGCGTCGATTCTCCAGCGCGAGTTCGCCTCGATGGTCGTCACCCGGCGCAGCGCACGGAAGGAACCGGTGCTGGTGGCCGGCCCACCCGCCACGATCCGCGGACGGCGCGTCCTGGTGGTGGACGAAACCTGCGAATCCGGCAGCACCATGAAGCTGGCCCTGAGCGAGGTTCGGCTCCTGCAGCCGGCCGAGGTGCGTACCGCCGTGTCGTTCAAGACCGGCCCCTACCTCCCCGACTTCCACGCCTTCGAGACGGACAAGTTCATCATCCTGCCGTGGGACAGGGAAATCGTCGTGGACGGCGAGCTGGTGCCTCATCCCGAGTACGCCGCCCGACGCCCGTGAAGAACCGCCTGCGCGACGCCCTCAACTCCTCCCGGGCAGACTACACCGAAATTCGCCTCGAGCGAAGCACCACCTCCGCGGTGACCTTTCGCGGCCCCCGGCTCGAGGGGGCCACCGTGAGCACCGACGAGGGGGGCTTCGTCCGCTGCCTGAACCGGGGCTACGGCTGGGGCATGGCGAGCTTCACCTCGCTCGACGACCTCCCCGCCATGGTGGCCCGTGCGCACGAGCTTTCCCTGGCCGTCCGGCTCGACGCCCCCATCCGGCTCGCTGACGTCCCGGTCCGCGAGGCGGACGTGACCCTTCCGCTGGGCGGCGACGTCCGCGGTATCCCGCTCGACGCCAAGAAACGCCACCTCGAATCGCTGAACGCCCTGATGCTCGGCCGGGACCGGCGCGTCGTGGACACGCAGGCCGCCTACCGCGACGAGGTGGTGGAATACTGGTACGCCAACTCCGAGGGCACCATGCTCTTCGAGTTGCGGCCCGAGGTGACCCTCTCCGCCGTGGCGGTGGCGCGAGACCAGGGCACCATCGAGCGGGCGCTCGAGTCGCTCGGCCGGCGCTCCGGATGGGACGCTGTCCAGCACCGGGAGGACCAGTTCCTGGCCGCCGCCGACCGTGCCGTCGCGCTGCTCGGCGCCCCGCGCGTCCGGGGCGGCACCTACCCGGTGGTGCTCGACCCGAAGCTGGCGGGGGTGTTCGTGCATGAGGCGTTCGGGCACCTGAGCGAAGCCGACTTCGTCTACGAGAATCCCCAGGCCCGGGAGATGATGACCCTCGGGCGCCGCTTCGGCGGACCGCACCTGACCATCGGCGACGACGGGAGCGCCGCCGCCCTCCGCGGCACCCTTCCGTTCGACGACGAAGGCACGCCAACGCGGAACACGGTGCTGATCCAGAACGGCGTGCTCGTCGGGCGGCTGCACTCCCGGGAGACCGCCGCGAAGATGCAGGAGGCGCCCACCGGCAACGCCCGCGCCCTCTCCTTCCGCCATCCGCCGATCGTGCGGATGACCAACACCTACATCGCCAGCGGGACCGGCACGCGCGACGACCTGTTCCGGGACATCAAGCTCGGCATCTACGCCTGCGACGCCCAGGGCGGCCAGACCTACCTCGAGGACTTCTCCTTCACGGCGGGCCACGGCTTCATGATCCGGGACGGGCAGCTGGCGGAACTGGTCAAGGACGTCGTGATCGCCGGGAACCTTTTCCAGACGATGGACCGGATCGACCGCGTCGCCGGCGACTTCCAGTGGAACGAGATGGGCGGCGGATGCGGCAAGGGAGGGCAGGCGCCGCTGCCGGTGACCGAGGGCGCGCCGCACGTGCGGCTCAGCGAGGCGCTCGTGGGCGGGAGCGTCGCGTGATCGGCCGGCTCCTCGAACAGGCGTCCCGCCGCGCCGAGTCCGCCGACGCCGCCGTCAAGAACGACGAGACGGTGACGCTCGTCTTCGAATCGGGCCGGCTCAAGAGCACCGCGTGGTCGCAGGAGCGGGGCGTCAATGTCCGGATCCGGGCCAACGGCAGGCTCGGCTTTGCCGGCACGACGGCCAACGACCCGGAGGCGTTGTTCGAGGCGGCGCTCGCCTCGGCCGCCATCGGCGACCAGGTGGACCTCATCTTGCCGGCACCCTCGCCGCTCCAGGCGGTCCGTACCCATTCCCCCGCGGCGGCGGCTGCCTCGGTGGCGGACCTCGCCGCGCTCGGGCAGTCGCTGGTGGAGCGGCTGTCGCACGACGGCTGGCAGGTGAGCGCCACGGTGGAACGGAGCGTCGGCACCGTGCGGGTGGCGAACACCCGGGGCGTCGAGGCCAGCTACGACGTGACGGCGGTCTCCCTCTCCGCCGAAATCACCCGCGTCACCGGCGACGATATCCTGATGGTCGGCGATTTCTGCGCCGCTGCCGACCTCCCCGGCGAGCCGGGGGTCGCGGCGCTGGCCGAGTCGATCCGGCGGCGGGTGGCCTGGGCCGAGCGGCCCGCCGCGCCGCCGCGGGGAGAGCTGCCGGTGCTCTTCACACCCGCCGGAACGGGTGCGCTCTTCCTCCCCCTCCGCCAGGCCTGCCTCGGCAAGGCCGTCCTGCAGGGGATCTCCCCGCTTGGCGGTCGCATCGGGGAGCGCGCCTTCGACCCGACGCTCACCGTGACCGACGATCCCTGGGTACCTGGCGCCTCCGGCTCCCGGGCCGTCGATGACGAGGGGGTGCCGACCCGGCGCCTCCCGCTGGTGGAGGGCGGCCTCGTCGGCGGCTTCGTGTACGACCTCGAAACGGCGGCGCGCGCCGGGGTCCCCGCCACCGGCCACGCTCGGCGCACCACCTTCGGCAAGCCGCAGGCGGCGTACTCGAACCTGGTGGTTTCCCCGGGTGAGTGCAGCTGGGAGGATCTCCTGTCCAAGGTGGCCGACGGCCTCGTCGTGGACGACCTCATCGGCGTGGGGCAAGGCAACGTGATCGGCGGGGCGTTTTCTCACCCGGTGGCCCTGGCCTATCGCGTCGTCGGCGGTGAGATCGTGGGCCGGGTGAAGGACGCGGCCGTGGCGGGAAACGCCTATGAACTGCTTGGCCGGATCGCCGGGCTGGGGCGAAACGTGGAGTGGCGGGGGAGCCTTGCCGCTCCCCCGATCCTCCTGGAAGGCGTCTCGGTCACGCCGCGGTAGCTCCTGCAACCTTTTCCCGTCGGGACCCGTCCAACCTCCTGATCCCTGCCTTCAGGAGCCCGCACCGTGACCCACCCCGTTCGCTTCCTGGCCCTGGCCCTGGGCATCTCCGCGAGTTCCGTTGCCGGGCTGCACGCCCAGCAGGCCGAGCGCGTCGAACTCTCCGGCGGCACCATCAAGGTCTACAACCTGATCGGCACCCTGCAGGTCTCGGCGGCCTCCGGCAGTGCCACCGTGGCCGAGGTCACCCGGCAGGGCGGCGACGGCGCCAAGCTGAGCGTCGAGCACGCCGCCGGCACCCTCCGCGTGGTCTATCCTGGCACCCAATTCGTCTATCCAGCGCTGGGCGGCAATTACGAGGCGAGCCTCCGGGTCCGGGACGACGGCACCTTCAACGGCGATGATGATTATGACGGCGGCGGCCGCAAGGTGAGGATCTCCTCGAGCGGCAGCGGTCTCGCGGCCTGGGCGGACGTGCGGCTCATGCTGCCTGTCGGTGTGCGTGCCGAGCTGAACCTCGGCGTCGGCAAGGTCACGCTTGCGAACGTCAACGGCTCGATCGAGGTAGAGACGGCGAGCGGTGACGTGGAGGGGAAGTCGACCGCGGGCTCGCTCTCGATCGACACCGGCTCCGGCGACGTGACGCTGGCGGGCCACGACGGCGACCTGTCGGTGGACACCGGTTCGGGAAACATCGTCGTCGGCGCGGTCAAGTCGGGCGAGGTCTCCCTGGACACCGGCTCCGGCGACGTTCGCGTGGATGGGCTCACCGCGAGCCGTCTCGAGATCGACACCGGGTCGGGTGACGTGGTGGTCAGCGCGGCCGATGTGAGGGGCATAGGCGTGGACACCGGGAGCGGCGAGATCCGGATCGGCCTGACAGGCGACGTCGAGGAGTTGTCTGTGGACACAGGCTCGGGTGACGTGGAGGTCGCCGCGCCGAAGTCGCTCGGCGCTGTCGTGGAGATCGAGACCAGCAGCGGGGACATCACGACCGAGTTTCCGCTCCAGGTGACGCGGAAGGGCCGGGATGGATTGTCGGGAACGATCGGCAACGGAAAGGGGAGGATCTCGATCGACACGGCCTCAGGCGACGTGACGTTGAAGCAGCAGCCCTAGGCATGGGTCGGGGCGCACGCCTGTGCGCCCCTACTTCGCCGGCCCGAGCGCCTCCGCGTAGGTGAGCCCCCGCGACATCCGGTCGTAGAGCACCGAGAGCGAGTCCGGTGCGCCGACCAGGAAGCGGCACCGGCTATCTCCCCGCGTGCGGCACTCCACCTCCATGACCGCCACCTGCCCCTGCGCCATCCGACCCAGAAAATCGGCGAGCATGCCGCTGGTCAGGTGGCACGCGGGATACGAGCTGCCCTGATCGGGGGCCGCTTCGGCCCAGTCCTCGCTGTCCAGCGCCATCACGGCGGGCGCGAGTTCGCTCACGGTCAGCGTGCCCCACCCGTAATCCCCGAAGAACCCCTTCAGCGCCTCCGGCAGGTACGCCGCGTCGAGGTCGCCCGGCTGCATCACGCCGTACGCGGTCTGGAGCCATCCCGCAAAAGCCGCATACAGTCCTTCGCCACCGGCCACCCCCGCTTCCTGCAGGAGCGTGGCGGTCTGGACGCCGCGGTCCCGCTCCAGGCTGGCGCGGAGCTGGTGGAGGGCACGCCGGCCGAGGCCGAGGCACTGGTACTGGGAAAACGGTTCGGGATTCGTCATGGGGTTCTCCTCGCCGGAAGATTACGGGCGCGGGGCGACGCGGCGCAAGAGCTCCGCCTCGTCGATGACCGGGACGCCAAGGGCCGTGGCCTTCTCGAGCTTGCTGCCGGCGTCGCTGCCGGCCACCACGAGCGAGGTTTTCTTGCTCACTGAGCCGGACACATGGCCGCCGGCGCGCTCGACCAACGCGGTCGCCTCGGTGCGTGAGAGGGTCGGCAGGGTTCCGGTGAGCACCACGGTCATGCCGGTGAACGGGCCGTCTGTCACCGTGGCGTCGGGCTCCGTCATCCCGAGCCCGAGGCGCTCGAGCCGCTCGACCAGGTGCCGGTTCCGCGCCGTGCGGAAGAAGTGGTGCACCGCCGCGGCGATGACCGGCCCGACCCCTGGGACTTCGTTGATGGCTTCCTCGCTGGCGTCACGGAGCGCCGCCATGGTGCCGAACCGGCGGGCCAGGAGCACCGCCACCGTCTTGCCGACGTGGTGGATGCCGAGGCCGAAGAGGAGGGTGGAGAGCGGGCGCGCCTTGGAGTCGGCGATGCTCTTGACGAGCTGCGCCGCCGACTGCTCCGCGAACCGCTCCAGCGCGATGAGCCGTTCGGCGTCGAGTTCGTAGAGGTCCGCCACGTCGCGGATCAGCTTCGCGTCGAGGAGCTGGCGCACCCGCTCGTAGCCGAGGCCGCGGATGTCCATCGCCTCGCGGGAGGCGAAATGGACGATCCCCTCCAGGATCCGGCCGGGACAGGAGACGTTGGGGCAGTAACGGACGACCTCGTCTGCCGGGCGATCCACCGGCGTACCGCAGACGGGGCACTCCTCGGGCATGGCGAATTCGACTTCCGAGCCGTCGCGACGCTCGCGCAGCGGTCCCATGACCTGCGGAATGACCTCGCCTGCCCGGACGATCTCGACCCAGTCGCCGATGCGAATGTCCTTCTGGGCGATGATCTCGTCGTTGTGGAGCGTGGCGCTGCTGATGGTGACCCCGCCGAGCTCGACCGGTTCCAGCACGGCCCAGGGCGTCAGGGCTCCCGTCCGTCCGACGTTGACGCGGATCTCGAGGAGCCGCGTGACGGCCACCTCCGGCGCGAATTTCCGTGCCACCGCCCAGCGCGGCTCCCGCCCGCCGACCACGCCGAGGTCGTCGTGGAGCGGGAGCGTGTCGATCTTCACGACGACGCCGTCGGCCTCGAAGGGGAGGGTGCGGATCATCGTCTCGTACCGTGCCACCGCCTGCTGCACCGCGGCCAGGTCGGGGTGCCGGGCGCGGTGCGGCGCCACCGGCAGCCCCCACGCCTCGAGCTGGTCGAGTACTTCCCACTGCGTGGCGGCCTTCAACGTCCCCTCGACCACCTCCACGTGGAAGGCGAACAGTCCGAGCCGCCGGCTCCGGGTGATGCGGGCGTCCAGCTGCCGGAGGCTGCCGGCGGCGGCGTTGCGCGGGTTGGCGAACGGAGGGTCGCCGGCCGCTTCCCGGTCGGCGTTCAGCCGCTCGAACGCCTTGCGGGAGAAGTAGACCTCGCCACGGATCTCCATGAGCCCGGGATGTCCCTGCCCCTGCAGGATGAGAGGGAGGCCCGGGATGGTCCGGAGATTGGCCGTCACCTCCTCCCCGACGGTGCCGTTCCCGCGGGTGGCGCCGGTCACGAACCGGCCCCCAGCGTAGGTCAGGTTGACGGCGGCGCCGTCGATCTTGATCTCGGTGGTGTACCCGCCGTGCCGCACGTCGGCGTTGAGCCGGGCGTTGCGGTCCTCCCAGGCGGCGAGCTCGACGTCGCTGAAGGCGTTCGCGAGCGAGAGCATCGGCCGCAGGTGGGTGTGCTTCCGGAGCGCGGTGGCCGGCTCAGCGCCGATGCGCTGGGTGGGGCTGTCGGGGGTGGCAATTTCCGGGTGGGCTGCCTCGATCTCGCGAAGCTCCCGGAAGAGGCGATCGTACTCGGCGTCCGGGATCTCGGGCGCGTCGTGGACGTAGTAGGCGATGTTGGCGCGGTCGATGAGCCGGCGCAGTTCGGCCGCGCGTTCCGCCGGGCTCACCGTCCGGCGGCCTCCTGGGCCAGCACCGTCCGGGCCACGCCGACCAGCCGGTCGAGTTCCTCCGCCGTCGCGCGCCCCAGCTGGCCTTCCTCCCACGGGCCTTCCTTCTGCGCGTACGCTTCCAGCAGGCGCCGGATGAAGCCCAGCAGGGCAACACGCTCCCTGTCCTCCTGCCGCCCCACCCCTTCCTCGCCGCGGCGGGACTGCAGCCGCTCGAAGCGATGCGCGTTCCGGAGCGCCTTGGCGGTCAGGCTGGCCACCACTTGGCAGAACTTCACGTCCACGTCGGAGAAGCTCGGCCCGTCGCGGAAGGTACGGAGGAAGATCGCGCCGATGGGGGTGCCCCGCCACGTGATCGGCACCACGGTGATGGACTTGACCCGCCGGTGCGTCAGCGCGCCGCGGACGTGCCGGAGCGTCGGGTCGTTGACCGCGTCCGGGATGAACACCGTCTGGCCGGAGTGGATCGCGCGCTTGAGCTCCGGGTAGCGGTCGAGGTCTACCACGTAGTTCCGGATGCTCGGGTCCTCGAAGCTCGCCACGAGGCGCACCGTCTGGCCGCCGCGCTCCGACAGATAGATGGCGCACCGGTCGAGGCCGAAAGCCTCGCCGAGCTTCTTGGCGATGGACTGGACGATGTCGGCGAAGTGCAGCGATCCCCCGATCTCCTCGAGGATCTCGATGACGGCGAGCAGGTGGCGCCGCTCGTGCTCGAGCGACTGCACCCGGGCCGAGAGGCGCTCGAGTTCCTCGGGAGACGTGCCGGCAGTCTGGATCATGGGAATCTGTCCTCTTATTTCTTGTTCGCGATGGACTGGAGGAAGCCTGCGGCTTCTTTCTTCCAGACCGGGTCCATGACGTCGATGAGGGGCAGGGCGGGAATCAGCTCCAGCTGCTGCCGGGCCAGTGACCACTGCTTGGTGTCGATGTAAATCAGGGCCAGGTCGTAGTGGTGATAGATGAACTCGGGCCGGATCGCGATCGCCCGCTGCATGTACGCCACGGCATTGTCCCACGACGCCTGGTTGAACACCGCCCCGCCGAGGAAGCTCTTCGCGAAGAACCGCTCAAAGCTCGAGAGGCGCATGATCTCGGCGTTCCAGCGCCCCATGACGTGGAACGCGCCGTCCTGGCGCGGGTTGAGCTCGATGGCCCTGAGCGCGGCCGTGCGGATCTCGGTGGCGCGCTGCACTCGCGCCTTCTTCCCGAGCGTGAGCGAGGTCCGCCCGATCGCGTTGGCGAGCGCGAAGTACCCGTCCGCGCCGTCGGGGTTCGCCGCCACGGCCCGGGTCGCGTACCTTTCGGCCAGCCGGTACAGCGAGTCACGGGCCGGGTCCGGAATGCTGTCCGGGGTCTGCTTGCCGATGTCCACCGCGGCGATGCTCGCCCGCCAGTTGGCCTCGTAGCTCGTCGAGTCGATGGCCAGCGCCGCCTGGTAGTCCTTCAGCGCCGCCGCCGGATTCCGGGCGTCGAACGCCGCCACACCCCTGGTGACCAAGTCGGGCACCGATTGGGCGGCCGCGGGGGCGGTCAGGAGGACCGCGAAGAGGGCGGCGGGCAGCAGGCGCACTTCGGCTCCGGGTGTGGGGATCCATCAGTTGGGAAGGGTACCCTTAATGGTGATTCCATCGCTCATCGAATGCAAGCGAGACGGTGGGGAGCTCCCCCCCGGCACCTGGGCCGCCATCGTGCGCGCCTACGCCGCGGACGAGATCCCAGACTACCAGATGTCAGCGCTGCTGATGGCGGTGGTCTGGCGGGGGCTCTCCAACGCCGAGCTGACCGAGCTGACCGCGGCCATGCTGGCCTCCGGCGCCCGGCTCCAGTTCGACGGCTGGGCCGTGCCGCGGGTGGACAAGCACTCGACCGGCGGAGTCGGGGACAAGACCTCACTGCTCCTGGCTCCGATGCTCGCCTGCTGCGGGGCCGCCGTACCGATGATGTCGGGCCGGGGCCTCGGCCACACCGGCGGCACCCTCGACAAGCTGGAATCGATCCCCGGGTTTTCCACGCAGCTCGCGCTTCCGGCCGCGACCGCGCAGGTGCGAGCACTCGGGTGCGCGCTCTTCGGCCAGACGCCGGAAATCGCTCCAGTGGACCGGCGGTTGTATGCGCTCCGGGACGTCACCGGCACCGTCCCGTCGGTGCCGCTGATCGCGGCCAGCATCATGTCGAAGAAGCTCGCCGAGGGATTGAATGCGCTGGTCCTGGACGTCAAGGCGGGGAGCGGGGCGTTCCTGCCCGATGAGGCGCATGCCCTCGAACTCGCCCGGACCATGATCGACCTCGGCGAATCGAGTGGAGTCCGGACGGTGGCGCTGGTGACCGCCATGGACCGGCCACTCGGCCACGCGTGCGGTAACGCGCTGGAGGTGGAGGAGTGCCTCCTGGCGCTCCACGGGGAGGGGCCGGCCGACCTCATGGAGGTCACCCTGGCACTTGGGGCGGAGGCCTTGGTGGCGGCGGGTCTGGAGCGCGACCGCGAGGCCGCGTGCCTGCGGCTGCAGGGCACGATCGCGTCCGGGGCCGCCCTCCGGAAGCTGGCCGAGATCATCGAGGCGCAGGGTGGCAATCCCGCCGTGACGGATGATCCCGCCAGCCTGCCGCAGGCCCCGCATTCGGCCGTTTACGTCGCCCGGTCCGCGGGGCGGGTCGTGGCGGTGCACCCGAGGCCGGTGGGGCAGGGGATCATCGCAATGGGCGGCGGCCGGACCCGGGTAGAGGACGGTGTGGATCCGGCGGTCGGCTTCGTCATCACCGTGCGCCCCGGTGACACCGTGAAAGCCGGGCAGCCCCTCGCGACGGTCTATGCCGCGGATGCCGCGGGCCTGCAGGCGGGCGAGGCGGCGCTCTCGGAGGCGATTATCATCGGTGGGACCGCGCCAGCACCGCGCTCGCTGGTATCACATCGCGTCAGTGCGCAGGGTGTCGAGATCCTGTAGCGCAACGCCTCGAACCAATCAACTAGTGGAGATTCCCATGGCGGTCGCCCCACAGAACATGTCCAATCACTCCCGTTACGTGCCGGGGTACCATTTCCTCCTCTCG
>ENA-UOWG01002005-UOWG01002005.1-activated-sludge-metagenome-genome-assembly--contig:-NODE-2005-length-18698-cov-10.214021_pt1 | contig 18698 bp, 18 predicted proteins | sample MGYA00238147_ERZ761563 | MGnify/ENA primary metagenome ERZ761563 (study PRJEB28884, sample SAMN05720216) | anaerobic digester metagenome | isolation source: active sludge of municipal... | reverse complement strand
CGCCGCACGATCCCTGCCCTCATCCAAGCCGATTATGGTACTGGTGGGCGCTCACGCCGTGGGAGGCTTGGCCTGAGGACGGGGGTGGAATGCTCGATTTCAGTGACGGCCGATGCGCGGCAGGTTTCCGCACTTCTGGCGAGAAGCTGTCATATCCTCTCGCCGCACTCCGGGCATCTCGGTTCGCTGATGCCTCGCAGAATGTAACCACACTTGCGGCAGCGGGTCTCGCGGGCGTCAGGAGTGGGCTCAAATGGTCGCATGAGGACTCCGTATGCTATCACTGTCAGCAGGATTGCAGGCAGGAAATACGAGACTGAAATGCCGATACTTTCCAGCCAGAACGGCCCGCGCACGTTACCGCCGGTCAGGACATCGGTGATCGCGATCTTAATCTTGTCGTGGACCACTCTCAGGACGGTGAGAGATAGGAACGCGTAACCCCATCCAGCCGCAACCGCGATTACCGCCCGCCAGACCCAATGGATTTTGGCCATGTGCTGATTCAAACGGAATTGAGCAGTCAGGTCAAGTGGTCGTACTCACTTTGACCCCAACCGTGTTGTATTCGACCACGGTCCGGAGCAGTACAGTCTCAACGTCATCCGTTGAGCACATGGTTCCCCATCGCGTTTGCCACTACCCAGACTACGACGGCTGATGGAGCGACCATCAGAACGTACCGACGAAGGTGGGCGACGGTGACGGGCTCGCCGGTAATGGTCGTGCCCGCGCCGGATCGGAGTTCCCGCCAGCGGCCGACAATCATCAGGAGCAAGACGACGCCATAGCATCCGTCCTGGACAGTGAACCAACCGGTTCCTTCGGAGATGATGCGGTAGGTCAGAATGCCCAGGAATCCGGGGCCCAACAGTGTCCACATCATTCGCGACGCCAATACGCCAAAACTCGTAATCTTACCGGCGTGTGGTTTTTCAGCGTGATTCGCCTGTACAACCATATGGCACATCCTTCCTTACCTGGCGTCAAGAACGCAGAACGTCCCCTCCCATGTCGGTCTGCGACACGCTCGGACAAGGACGTGCCTGCACAGCCTCGTCAATGGCTTTCGAGCGATCCACACAACCAGATAGCAGTTCTCATTCCAGACGTGGCATCAGGCCCCGACATCTCCTAAACCTTATGCCCACCCGAACTTGGATAGTGTCTGGTCGTGTTGCCGCATGGCCGAAAGCGGACAGAATGGCGTGTCGAGGCGATGGACCCGGGTGTATCGTTGGACAATCTGTCGATGCCGGCTCAACCTGTCCGACAGCTCACCCGTCGACGGCTAGAATGGCAGATTGTAGTCCTTGATACGCCGTTGGAGGGTGCGCCCGCTGATGCCCAGGATCTGGGCTGTCTCAGCCCGGTTCCCATGCGTGCGCTCCAGCGTCTGGCGAATGACCTCTTGCTCGATGTCCGGCAGAGAGGTTCCGGCGGAAATCAGCGACTGGAGCGTCGGTGCGTCGGAGACGTCTCGGAGCGGGACTGGAAGATCGGCAACGTCGATGAGCTCACGCGTGGAGAGCACGATGATACTCTCGAGCGTATTCCGCAGTTGACGGACGTTGCCCGGCCAATCGAAGTTCTGCAGCCTGGCGAGGGCTGCTGGCGTAACATCATGGACTGGCCGTTTGTGCCTGGCCGCCAACTCATCAATGAACGCCCGGACAAGCAGGGCAATGTCTTCGCGACGTTCTCGTAACGGCGGAAGAGCGACCTGGACCACGTTGAGCCGATAGTAAAGGTCTTCGCGGAACTTGCCTTCCATCACCAGGTTCTGCAGATCCTGGTGCGTTGAGGCGATGATGCGGACATCGACCTGCGTTTCCTTGTTCGTTCCGATTGGACTCACTTGGCGAGTCTCGATCGCCCGCAGAAGCTTGGCCTGAAGACCGAGTTGCATGTCGCCGATCTCATCAATGAGCAGCGTTCCCCCGTCGGCAGCAACGAATTTGCCGACGCGGTCGTCCATTGCTCCGGTGAAAGCCCCTTTGACATGGCCGAAGAGTTCGCTTTCGATCAGAGATTCCGGGATGGCGGGGCAGTTGACAACAACGAACGGCTTTGCCCGCCGAGAACTGCCGAGGTGCAGCGCCCGGGCGACAAGTTCCTTGCCGGTTCCGGTCTCCCCAGAGATGAGAACGGTGCTCACCGTGTCCGCGGCGACACTGATGGTCTCCAGCACCTTGCGCATCGGCGCGCTGGCTCCGATGATTGTCTCGAACGTGGCACTCTCGCTGAGGCGTTGGTGCAGGGCGGCAATCTCGGTGGCCATCTGGAACCTGTCGAGGGCTTGCTGCACGACATGGCGAAGCTGCTGGGGGTTGACGGGCTTGGTCAGATAGTGGAAGGCTCCTGCTTTCAGCGCTTCGACGGCTGCCTCCTCGCTGCCCTGGCCCGTCAGAATGATCACGGGCGTGTGGGGTGCTTCCTGGCGAGCGAACTTGAGCAACTGCATACCATCCACGCGTGGCATCTTAAGGTCCGTCACGACAACGGCGACGCCCTCGGAAAGCCGCTGCAACGCCCGAGCACCGTCTTCCGCGGCGAGCACCTCGAAACCAGACCGTTCAAGAAACGATTTAGTCGTCTCCCGGCTTCCCGCGTCATCCTCCACCAAGAGAATCCTGACCTTGGGTGAATCCGTCATGCGTGCGTCCTCCGGATGTGCCCACCATTGTTCGTGCCTGGGCCATCGGCCCCTTCGCCGGCAATGGGCAGGGTCACTTCAAAGCAGGTTCCTTCATTGACTTGTGATTCCACCCGTATGGATCCACCCGCATCCTCGATGATTCTCTTCACGATCAGCAGACCCAAGCCGCTGCCATCGGTCTTCGTCGAACGAAGTCCTTCGAAGATTCTTGGCAGTTCAGTTTCGGGAATCCCCCTTCCTGTGTCAGCTACCTGAATCGAAATCTCTCGGCCGGATTTCTTGGCAAGACGAATGGTCAGATGCCCGCCGTCCATCGCCTCCCTGGCGTTCTCAGTCAGGTTCAACAGTACCTCTCGCAGTTTCGACTTATCCGTCCGGACGTTGACCTGCTCAGCCCCGTGCTGAAGCTCACACTTCACGAATGCCCCGATCTTCTCGAAGCTGGGGCGGATGAAGTCGGCCACGTCGCGAATCAGTTCCGCAAGCCCGATCAGTTCCGGTTCGTCGCTGGGCGGCCGCCCGTATGCGAGAAATGATTTCGCCATCCTTTCGACCCGGATCACTTCTTGATCGAGACGGCCAAGATGCTCCGTTCGGACGCAATCGGCGGAGATCGTGGGATCGGAGAGCATATCCTGGACGACCGCGATCTGCATGCGCATGGCATTCAATGGATTGCGGATCTCGTGCACCATGCGTCGAGCCAAGGCCCCCATGGCGGCCGCATGTTCCTGTTGGGCGGCGGCATGGTCGAGCATACGTTCCCGACGAACCACTTGGCGCATCACGGCGCCGCCGAGCAAGAGAACGAGCACTGATACGCCGCCGAGAAGAATGAACGCATGCTTGACTGGCCGCAACAGCTCAGCAACCGCGCCGTCAAGGCTGGCCGCCGACACGCTTACTCGCACGCTGCCGAGCTGCTTCTGGTTGAACACGACTGGAACCGAGTATTGGATGGCACTGTTGTGCGTGGAGGTGGAACCCGAAGGTATTGTAGCTTCGGAGGGAAGTAACGACGTGTCGGGAGAGCTTGACGAGGGTTCCCTCAAGGTGTCGCCGCTGCTGTGTGCCAACACGGCTCCGGCAGGTGAAATGATGGCGATCCACTCGATGTGAGCGCCTGTCGAGGCCTGGCGAGTAAGGACCACACTGATCCAGCGGGCCGACCTGATGAGATCCTCGAGCGTCGCGTCGGGTCGTGCGCCGGCTTCCTCCAGGATGCGGTTCCGGATGCTCTCGATTCGACGGGTGGCGTCGTCGCGAGCGCGAGCGCGAGCCCGGCCTTCGATCTGTTGGAGCGACCAGCCGGCGATCAACACGACGAGAACGAGCAGAAGACCGGCACTTGCTGCCCATGCCGTGAAAAGGCCCACGTGAAGCGCGGGTCTTGCCTGAGCAGCCTGTTGTTGACTCGCATCAGCCATGGCTCACCACGATCGCTCGTCACGCGGGGCCGGTGACGGCCGGTTCAACCCAGTTTGTCGTCTCTACACCGCCACCTTTCTGGATGGGCCTTGCCCCTCGTAGCCCGCGGACCAAACTGCCGTTGCGGCTGTTTTTTAGCGTAGGGAGTCGATCTGGGCAAGCACACGGGTTCTCCAGGCTTCAGCTTCTCAGTCGTCTCTTCGTGCGGTCGTCGGATCGGCGTATTTACTGTGTGGCCACGCCCCGGTCTACCCATTTGCTGATGCACGACAGGAACTCGCGAGGAATCAGGGGTTTTGGCAGGAACGTGCATGCCCCGGCCTGGATACATTTGCGGACCGTCTCCGGTGAATCATCGCTGCTGATCATGATGAGTGGAACAGTTGGATGGCTATGCCGCATGGCCCGTGCCACCACGGCCCCCCCCACGTCCGGAAGATAGACATCGATGACGGCCAGGTCAACCTGCTGCCGGCGTGCCTCATCGACACCCTGCCGCCCGGTCAGGGCCTTCGTCACCTGATAGCCATGTGCCCTAAGAAACGTCGTCACCGCCTCCACGAAAGAGGTGTCATCATCAACGATCATGATGTTGGGTGTGGTCATTGCCACGGCTCCTCGCTGATGCCGGCGCCTTTGTCTCGCTGGTACCCTGGGGTACTGGTACGCAGAAGAGACGCAAAGGACACCTGTCTTGCCGTCCTCTCAAGAAGACGTTGCCGCAATCGCCTTCGGGTGGCCAAGATCGACGGCCGCAAGATGATCGGGCCACTATCGTAGTCTCGCATCATTTCTCCACGGCTCCGCAAGCCAGCACACCACGGAGCTTGGATAGGGCTGCCTTCTGAATCTGGCGGACTCGCTCCTTGCTCAGTCCGACTATGTCGCTCACCTGCTGCAAAGTCAGTGAGGGGCGATTATCCATGGGGAACCGATGGGCCAGTACCAGAGTCTCGATTCTCGACAATCCCGCCCTGTTTGTCGTCAATGCTTCGTGAAGCCGCAGGTCTGATGGACCCATTCGGTACTCCTGAAGCGGCAGGTGTTCCTCGGAAGCGTCCCTCGCCATGTCCAGCTGGACCTGCAGCACCCTCCGGTAGCTGTTCTCCCGCCTGACGCGGCGGACCAGGGATCGGAGGATGGCATTGACCGCGTAAGTGCTGAACCGAAAGCCGCTCCAGGGGTTGTATCCCTCGACGGCACGGGCGAGGGCGAACAGAGCCTCACTCAGGAGTTCATCCTCATCGATCTTGTGGGAAGCGAATCGATTCGTTGCCCAATGTGCCAGGCCAAGATTGCGGTTGACAATGTGTTCACGAATCGAGAGCCAGCGTTGGATCCACTGTTCCTGCCGATTCCGCTCACGCGAGGCGGTTCCCGCGCTTCTGGCTGCACGGTAGGCACAGACCTGCATGGCGGTGAAGAGGGCATGTTCGTCAGGCTCCGCACCCGACCCGCGACCAGTTCGGATCCTTTTGGCCACTGCCAGCGCTCGAAGCGCGGCCGCAGAGGTTCGACCTCGTCGGTGGGGCACACAACGCGGCAGCCACAAATCGAGGCCACTTGAATCCGTGTACGTTTCCGCTACATCGATCATCCTCGCCATCCCTCAGGACATCGCGTTTTGTTGGTCAGGGTGGTTCATCGCCAGTCGATAGCCAAGTCAAGCATAGGCTATGCCAGGCAACGTATCTGTCCGAGTTTGCCTTCAAGCCCTTGTCTCAATAGGATTTACAGAACCCCACCCAGCAGATTCGGTTTCCTGTTCCGGTCAAATTGACGTCGGCGTGGCCAGGTTGAGCAATCCCTGCCGCCGCTCTGTCCTCCCGCAGCAGCAGCACGATGGCTGACATCAGGCAGGAAACGCCACCTGCCGCCCTTGCGTTCCGTCCGTCAAGATGCGTTTTGCGCCAACCGTGCACCGAAGTCAGGCGAAATGACGTCGCGGAGACTCAACTGTACGACTCGACGACATGCTCACGATTGTGGATTCGTATCCGTGCGGCCGTTAGGTATCGGTAGCTGCACGGCGAACCGGGTCCCCTGCCCCGGCGCACGAGAAACGTCAATTGTACCTCCGTGGCTGCGGATGATTCTATGCACGATCGACAGCCCTAAACCCGTTCCTCCCGAGGTGAGTCGTGTCGAATAGAAAGGCTCAAACACCTTATCGAGACAGTCGTCAGGAATGCCCTTTCCATTGTCTTCGATGTTCAGCAGCACGTACTTCCCGTCTCTGACGACGGACACGCAGATCTGCCGGGCCCCAGCCTCGACGGCGTTCCGTATCATGTTGGTGACCGCTTGCTCCATTTCCATTGTGTTCAGCATCAGCAGCGGGATCCCATCTTCGGCCTCGAAAACGAGTCGACAGCCGGATCGCTCAGCATAGGCTTGGTTTTGACCGATCGCGTCGTGAACGGCTACCTTGAGGTCGCTGAGTTTCATTTCCGATCTCCCCTGACGAGCAAGCAGAAGAACATCGCTGACGATTGCCTTGGTCCGTTTGGCATATTCGACGATTTCGGTAAGGGCTCGACTCATTCTGTCGTGATCGTGTTCGCCGAGGAGAGCATATTCCGCAGCAAGCAGAATGCCTCCTATCGGATTGTTGACTTCGTGGGCAATGCCGCCGGCGAGAGTGCCGAGGGATGCCAAATGCTCCGACCGCCGCAGTTCCGTTCGAGATCGCTCCAAGGCGGCAGTTCGAAGTGCCACCAGTTCCTCCAGATGATCTCGATACCGGGCCAGTTCCTCCTGTGCTTTCTTCCGTTCCGCCACCTCGGCCTGAAGCGCATCACTCGTAATAGTCAGTTCAGAGAGCGACAACTCCAGCCGATCGCGCAGAACGATTACCACGTGAACAACGGCTGCCCCAAGCACAGTATTGAGGAGCGTAGCTCCGAAGACCATCGCCACAGCCGCGGGCGTCGGAACGCCTTCGGGTGGTAACCATAGGAACTCCATGCTGGCGAAGCTCAGACACGCGGCCGCCATGGCCCAGAGCACCCGTTTGTTCCGCGTCCAGATCCCCACGAGCAGCGGTAGCACGTAGGTCAGTGGAAACAGAAACGAGGAGAACACCACCAGACGCAAGAATCCCCAGGTCAGCAACAATAGGAAGGAAACCAGCGCCGAGATCATCCACGGCGGTTTGTGCACGAGCCACGAGATGGGTTGTGAAGCCATCGATACCAGATCCTTCAGCCTCGACAAACGAGGAAGCCGACTGTCGCGGCCATCCCACTGCATCAAGTTGGGCAACTAGCGTGCCGCCTGCTGCAGGCGTGCGCACGATCTGTAAATTGCGTATTCACAGACAGTAATGGAAGCCTAGTCTCTGCAGCAAGGGCATCGTCGGCCAACTTGTCCACGTGGGCGCTGCTCACACCATGTCTCGATGGTCAATCTGTCACCCTCCCGGCCAAGGCGAAGCAGTCCGAGGCGGTTTGCCGGTGGAACGAATCTTGCTTGCTGGCTCAGCGCACCGACCGGTCCTCCTTGCGCGAATGGTGAGCATTCGCCGTTCCGGTCGCCATTGGCTACCCGGCGAGGACGTGACTTCCACAGAATCCTGGCACGGGGAATGGGTCGAACCTCGACGCTTCGGCACTATATGAGGAGAGAACAGATGCGTACCATACTCGTCTCCAATCGCTTGCCCATGACTGTCAGCGTGGATGACGGCCAGATCGCGATAACCCCGAGCACAGGTGGCCTTGCGACAGGACTTCGGGGGCCTCACCAGAAGAACGGCGGGCTCTGGGTGGGGTGGCCGGGGGACGTCTCAAACGTCGGCCCCGATCAACGCGAGAGCTTGGACCAGCGACTCGTCGAGCAGCGTGCCGTTCCGTTGCATCTGACCGACGAAGAACACGAGCGGTACTACCAGGGCTTTGCCAACGGCGTTCTGTGGCCGCTCTTTCACTACCTCCTCGACAAGGTGGCTCTCGAGAGCCGCGACTTTGAGGTCTACAGGAGCGTCAACGAGCGATTCGCGGACACGGTTGCGGAACGCTATCGAGCGGGAGATCTCATCTGGGTGCACGACTATCAGTTGATGTTGCTGCCGGCGATGCTCCGAGAACGGCTGCCGGATGCCCGGATCGGCTTCTTCCTGCACATTCCCTTCCCGTCATCCGAAGTATTCCGCATCCTGCCATGGCGCACTCCCATCTTGGAGGGGTTGCTCGGCGCCGACGTGATCGGCTTCCACACCCTGACCTACATGCGACATTTCGCCGGTTCCCTTTTGCGCACCCTGGGCCTGGAATCCCAGGTGGATCGTCTCACCTACCAGGGCCGCGCAATTCGTCTGGGTGCTTTCCCCATGGGCGTGGATGCAGACAGCTTCGCGACAATGGCCGACAGCGTCGATGTCCTCGCTGCGACTGATACCATCCGAAAGGAAGCGAACGATCGTAAGATTCTGCTGGGTGTTGATCGCCTGGATTACACCAAGGGGCTACCGCGACGACTGCTTGCTTTCAAGCGATTCCTTGAGCGAAGGCCCGACCTGTGCGACAAGGTGCGCTTCATTCAGGTGGCCGTTCCGAGCCGCGAGGGGATTGGACCGTACGAAGCCCTTCGAAGGCAAGTGGACGAGTTGCTCGGGCACATCAATGGGCGATTCGGAACCGCTGCCGCCGTGCCGGTTCATTATCTCTATCGAACGTTCAGTCAGACAGAACTCGCGGCCATGTATCGAGCCGCGGACGTCATGGTCATCACTCCGCTGCGTGACGGCATGAATCTGGTGGCGAAGGAGTACTGCGCATGCCGGACTGACGACGACGGAGTCCTCATCCTCAGTGAGTTCGCCGGTGCTTCCGCCGAACTGGGAGAAGCAATCCGTGTCAACCCCTATGACATCGACCAGCTCTCGTTGGCCTACGAGCAGGCTCTGGAAATGAAGCCCGCAGAGAGGGCCACCCGGATGCGTGCCCTGCGGCAACGCGTCCAGAACAACAGTGTTCACCGATGGGTGCGGTGCTTCTTGGAAATGCTTACGGAGACCCCTGAAGGCACCCCCGGAACTCGGTCCTCGTTTACTCCGAAGGCGATTATGAACCGCATCATCGAGGATGTTGGTTCCGCTGCGGGATTGCACGTGTTCCTGGACTACGACGGAACGCTTATGCCGTTCGTGTCCGCACCCGAGTTGGCCGCTCCGGATGATGAGCTCCGTGCGCTACTCGTGTCGCTGGTTGCCAGACCCGGGACCCGGGCTCACATGGTGAGTGGCCGCCGCAAGGATGATTTGGAACGATGGTTCGGCGATCTCGGCATGGGATTGTATGCCGAACATGGCCTCTGGCTGAAGCCACCAGGTGAAGACTGGGTGTCACTGACCGAACCTATCGTCAGTTGGAAAGAGAAAGTCCGCACGATCATGGAGGAGTTCCTGGATCGGGTGCCCGGCTCGTTCATCGAGGACAAGACGGCCGCCGTGGTGTGGCATTATCGCGATGCGGAGCCGGAGTTCGCTGCCCATCAAGCGAAGGAACTACGTACGGACCTGACGGCGGTCCTCTCCAATGTGCCGGTGGAAGTACTGCAGGGCGATCGGATTATCGAGGTTCGTATGCACGGTGTGCATAAGGGAGCCATCGTTCAACGCATCCTGGCGGAACAGCCGGGAGCGGTCATCTTGGCCCTGGGCGACGATCGGACCGACGAGGACATGTTCGCGGCGCTTCCGCCGGAAGGGTACGGCATCCATGTAGGCCCGCAGCCGAGCAAGGCACGCTACAACCTCCGCGATGCTGTCGCTGCTCGTGCGTTCCTACGTCGACTCCTCGGGACAGGGGTTCCGGCACTAGCCTTGATTCCCACGAACCCCCTGAGCCTAACGTCGGAATCCCCTTTTCGTGCACGCCTGTCGGGCTTTCAGTCGTTCAATTGTTAGTAGTGCACTAGATACAAACAGACAATCCACATCATTATGATGAATGGCCGGCCGGCCACAGCCTCCCAGTACCCTCCTCGAATTTGTTGATTATCCCGAAGTTACGCGTATTTTTCTGAAGTATCCCCGGGCTCGGCCTTGCATTCGTCCGATAGTGTGATATATTGATACTATGGCTAACAGTACATCGAATAATATAACATGCCTGGCCCACCGGTTCCTGGTCCCGGCCAACTCCACCCATCGGCAGTACGAGGCCCTGCGGGCCTACTTCGTCGAGGGCCGGCCCTCCGCAAAAGTCGCCCAGCAGTTCGGCTACTCGCCGGGCGCCTTCCGGGTCTTATGCCATGCCTTCCGTCGCGATCCGGACCGGGCCTTCTTCTTGCCCCCGGCCAAAGGCCCCAAGGCCGCGCCCAAGATGGACAAGGTCCGCCAGCAGGTGATCGCCCTGCGCAAGCAGAACCTCTCCATGTATGACATCCGCGAAGCCCTGAAGCAGGCCGGAGACGCACTGAGCCCCGCGTCCATCGCCCTCATCCTCAAGCAGGAAGGCTTTGCCCGTCTGCCCCGGCGGGCCGACGACGAACGGCCGCATCGCCCGGGGCCCACCGCCGCGGACATCGCCGACGTTCGCCAGCTCGATCTTCAACCCCGCCACTTTCGCACCCAGTTCGGCGGACTGTTCCTGTTTCTGCCCTTCCTGGCCCCCGTGCCGCTGGAGAAGATGCTGAAACAGGCCGGCTTCCCCGGCTCGCAGAAGGTCCCGGCCGCAGCGGCCATGCGTTCGCTGCTGGCCCTCAAGCTCTTCGGCAGTGCCCGGTACAGTCACGTCATGAGCCACGTGTTCGACGAGGGCCTGGCTCTGTTCGCCGGGCTCAACGTCATTCCCAAGCGGTCCTTCCTGACCGAGTACAGTTGCCGGATCGACCCGCAGTGCTATCCCAAGTTCATGCGCGCCTGGTTCGACGCGGCCAGCGGTCTGGGCCTTGAGCGGGGGACCTCCTTCAACCTCGACTTCCACACCATCCCCTATCACGGCGATGACGCTTTGGTCGAAAAACACTATGTTTCCAAGCGGTCCCGCCGCCAGAAGGGATTGCTGGCTTTCCTGGCCGAGGATGCCGGGGCCCGCGTGTTCTGCTACGCCAACGGGCAGCTTCGCAAACGCGAGCAGAATGACGAGATCCTGCGCTTCGTGGAGTTCTGGAAGCAGCGCACGGGGCAGAAGCCCGAGGAACTGGTCTTCGATTCGAAGCTGACCACCTATCCGAACCTCAACCGGCTCAACCAGATGGGCATCGACTTCATTACCCTCCGGCGGCGCTCCAGCAAACTCCTGGGGCAGATCTACCAGCGCCCCGCCTCAGCCTGGCGGCGGATCGAACTGGAGAACATCGCACGGGCCTACCGCACGCCCCAGGTGCTGGATGAGAGAATCCAACTGCGGGACTACCAGGGGCCGATCCGGCAGTTGACCATCACCGACTTAGGCCACGAGGAGCCGACGCTGCTGCTGACGAATCAGCTCCAACGCAGCCCCGCTCAACTGGTCGGCCGCTACGCTCAGCGCATGATCATCGAGAACAGCATCGCCGACGGCATCGACTTCTTCCACATGGATGCTCTCTCTTCGGCGGTGGCCATGAAGGTCAACTGCGACCTGCAACTGACCCTGATGGCCAGCAGCCTCTACCGCCTGCTGGCGGCCCGCATCGGCCGTGGCTATGAACATGCTGAGTCGCGCCATATCTTCCGCGACTTCGTGGAGGCCACCGCCAGCGTTGACATCGAGGCCCGGCATATCCGGGTCCAATTCCAGAAACGGGCCCACAACCCGCTGCTGGTCGCGGCCGGCTTCGCCAACACCGACCTGCCCATCCCCTGGCTGGGCAACAAACGCCTCGCCTTTACGCTCGGCTGAAAACCGGGAAAATGTTAGCCGCAAAAAGGTCCGTGGGAATCAAGGCTAGGGAATCCGTCCAAGTCTCCTCCCGGCCGCGCACCGGTTCGGTTCCCAACGTCGGCCTTCGTCGCCGCGAACAAGGGCAGACTCACGTCAGGCCAGATACTACCCCAGGAGGCTTGATGTGGATTCCTGTCTCGTACCTGCCGTGTGGATGTCTTGACGGGCCGAGTCAGAAGGAAAAAACCGTGTGGATCCATGGAAGGTGATCGAATGACCATCCAACATCGCGATGGGACCGTGGAGTTCCGCTTCTATCGAGGTCAAGCCGGCCAGGTCTTCCTGCTCGGCGACTTCACCGATTGGGATGCTCGAAAAGTGCTGATGAAACCGGATGGTGATGGCTGGTGGCTTTGTCGGGTGCGTTTGGGGCCGGGCGTGTATCAGTTCCAATACGACGCTGAGGGGCAGCGGTTTCTGGACTATGCCGCGTTTGGCCTCGAACTGGGACCGTTCGGCTGGAACTCGGTTGTGTACGTGGCCGGCCTCGACCGCCGCAGCTCGTCTGGACCAAGTGCTGGTGGCATCGGCAGCGGAAGCCGAATCGGCACCTCAGCCCGCGGCCCAGCGTCCCGGCAGACGGCAGACCGCTCAAGCAAGGACTTGACCCTCGTGTAGCCTTGGTGAGGTGTATCACCGGGGCAGTGCCGCTCAACGCGCAAGGAGACTGAAGGTGCCAGACAATGAAAACGGCAGTTCCGTTCCGGCAAAGTCGATGCAGCAGATTGCTGGGTTGGCCTCGTCTGTTCGACGCCACCCCGACGGGGCCAGAATCCATGGTGGTAACCTACGGTGTGTGCTATTGGGATGCCCGCGAGCTGAGGGAGTTCATCAACTCGCTCACGGTCGCGCTCGGACGGCCCATCCGCATCGTCGATCTGCGAGACCGATCCATCCTCGTCGGTCGACACATGGATACGGGGCACTTCAACGGACATCCGCGAGCGATCCGGCAGGCGGTCAACCGATTGTTTCACCGGGATCTCCCTGCCAAAGGTCTGAGGGACTCCAAATACGGCGTACAGGCTTGTCCAAAAGGCCGGCTAACGAGGCCCCGGGCTGGGGAGGAAATCAACCGAGCGGCGTCGGTGGTCAGAAACAACAGCCGAAAACCGAGAAGAGCGTCGTGGAACGTGGTTTCACACCGACGATAAACGCCAGCATGGTCAGGGTACCGTCGGCCAACTGGGCGTTGATCTTCGCCGCCAGGGCGAGAGCCTCCTCGCGGCTGGTGCCCGCCGGCCGGCGAACCGGCTTGTAGTCCCGGTAGTAGATCCACAACCGACCCCCACGCTGATAGACAGTGACGCGGCCCACGCGACGGCGCCAGGCCTTCTTCGAAGCGGCCATACCAGAGAACCTCCCGTGCACAAATGTGCACAAAAGTGTGCACAAACGGAAGACCCCTGAAATCGCTAATGCTTATTTGACAACCACTTACGATTGTCGAAGGCATGAAAAACGGAGAGGGCGGGATTCGAACCCGCGGTACAGGTATACGCCCGTACGCCGGTTTAGCAAACCGGTGCCTTCAGCCACTCAGCCACCTCTCCAAGTTACTTATCAACAATAGTTTACGCGCTAAACGAATCGCGTCGTACCAGCTAACGACAACCTTGACGACAACCCACCGATCGGGTATTCTGGCCCGCTTGTAGCAGAGACGTCTTTGAGGAGGCCAGATCTCATGGGCATTCTCGGCAAGGCGAAACCTACCAAACCGTACCCGAGCTTCCCGCTAACAGCCCATCCGAACGGGCAGTGGTGCAAGAAAATCCGGGGCAAAGTCCATTTCTTCGGTGTCTGGGCTGATCACGACACCGCCCTCAAGCGGTACCTCGCCCTGGCTGCGGACCTGCACGCTGGACGCCAACCGCAGGCCTCAAGGCTATCGCCTGAGGGCCTTACGGTCAAGGACGTGTGCAATTCCTACCTGAGCTGGCAGAAAGGCAAAATGGAGGTTCGCGAGATCGGGGAGCGATGGTTCGAAGATTGCCGGTCCATCCTGAAGGGTTTCGCTGGCCTGACGGGAAAGAACCGACTCGTGGCGGATCTGCGACCGAATGACTTCCAGCGATACCGTGCCCGACAGGCCAAACGACTCGGCGTTCATGCCCTGACGCGGGAGATAACGGTCATCAGGAGCATGTTCAAGTACGCTTACGAATCCGATGTTATCGAGAGACCGATGAAATTCGGCGCGGGGTTCTCAGCCCCGAGCGCTTCCGTGAAACGCAAAGCCAAGACTCAAGCGGAGCTGCAGCACGGGAAACGACTGTTTCGGAAGGAGGAACTGCTTTCGATCCTGAAGGCCAGCGGACCATGCCTCAAGGCGGCTGTACTGCTGGGGCTGAATGGAGGTTTCGGCAATCTAGACTGTGCGACACTTCCTCTCTCGACCATTGATTTCGATACAGGCGTAATCGAGTATGGCAGGCCTAAAACAGGAGTTCGGAGAGTCATGCCACTTTGGCCGGAGACCACGGAAGCGTTGCGAAAGATGCTGACCGACGAGCGGCCTGAACCCGCTGATGAGGAAACGGCCAAGCTCGCGTTACTGCTGCCCAACGGGCGGCCTCTTGTAAGACAGATTGTGACACGTTCGGAGAGTGGTGAGCCCAAGAAGATTAGCCGTCTGGATCTGCTCTCGCGGCATTTCGCGGAATTGCTGAAGGAGTTGAGGGTCCATCGAAGTGGAATTGGTTTCTACGCTCTCCGACACACCTTCCGCACCTGGGCGGATGAGGTGAAGGACCAGCACGCCGTGCATCGGATCATGGGACACGCGATTCCCGGAATGAGTGGCATCTATGTCGAGGAGATCAGCCTGGACCGACTGCGGGCAGTCGTGGATCACGTACGCAGCAAGATCTTCAGCCAATAAAGTCGTGGTCGGTTCTGGCGCGGCGTCGACGGCGAGACAATGAGTGCACAATTGGAACTGACGACCCGACCCTTGCCCGCATGAACTCATCAACCCACTCCCGCTGGATGCGGAAGCGTCTGCGTCGACCCTTTCCGCGCGGAGTGTCGATGGCGGCCGCCTTGAGTTGGCCCGAGCCAATAAGGCGCTCGATGGTATCGCGTGAGAGCTTCATCTGCCTTGCTGCTTCTTCAACCGTGAGCCACTCGTTGTGCCACGCCGGTCGGTTAGTGCGCAGGGCTGCCAAGTGCTCCTCGATCTGTTCGAGAACACGGACAAGGCTGGAGGCGGAGGCTCGGTCATGCTGGTCCTTAGCCATGCCGTTCAGTATGGCACGGGACCTCGCGCAGCCAATGCCACAGCCCTGACGGCAGAGTGATTTCCGGTTTCCGCCTTCTGTGGTCTCGCCGAGGGCTCAGTCACGGGTCGTCCGAGCCGCCGGACAGAATTGGAGTTCTCTCCGGTCAGCAGAGTCACCCCGATGTGCGTTCTCCAGGGCTACGAGGGCTTGGCCAACAGACGCTGAGCGATAGCGGGAGTAACTTGGGCGAGCCCAGGCCGTTCTCCTTTGAACATCTCCGCCAGGCATCTGTCTTTCAAGTCATGGCTGAGTTTCATCCTCAATGCTCCCGGAAAGCACGCCCAATGCGCTCGAAATGCTCGCGGAATGCTCGCTCATGGCTTGCTGGAGATGCCGCCTGCCCGGATCGGTGATCAGCCGTCCGCCCGGAGTGACCATCATCAGGCCAAGGCGAACCAGAGGCGGCTCAAGAACGTCCGTGACAGTGGATGACGGCAGGCGCAGGGCGGTCCCGTCCAACTTGAGATTCAGGACGCGCTCCTCCAGCACGAGAAGCAGCTCTTCGGCGGCCGGCCGGCCGATGACGTGGGCCTCGTCGATATGCAGCAGGCTGCCGGGCTCGAGCTGAACGAGAACGCGTCGCAGGTCGGCAACCGAGGCGACGCACGGTCCGCTGGTCTCAACGAGCGGGCTGAACATCTCATTCGCGAGGATCCGGGCAAAGCAGGTCTTTCCCAGGCCGCCGCCGCTGGAGGTTTGGAGCACGTGGGGCAGCGGCTCGCGACGCTGCATCGCGGCGCCGATTGCGATTCGGGCCTTCTGTTTCACGTCTTCCTGGCCGATCATCTCGTCGAGGGTCTGGGGTCTCAGGGACTGAGCCATCAGCAGTCTCCGCTGTGGGCCGGCTGCGAACGAGCGGCCTCAAGCTGTCATTGTCTCAGGGAGGCCGTGCGGACCGATGCCGTCGGGCTGACGAGCAAGTGACTTGAGACCGGTACGAGCGATTGTGCAGCTGGCGGGAGACGACAACAGGAGGGATTGCCGTTCCGAGCGGCCGATCCTTGTTTTCCGGCCGGTGCTGGGAATCTGGCAAGCTCAGCCCGGGATCGAGCCGAGCTTGCCCGGAAGAGGCACGGCCGGCGGAGGTATTGAAGATGAAGAAGCGATGTCATGTATGTGGGCGGCGGCGCGAAGAGAGCTTCCTGTCGGACACCTGTGGTCGGTGCGAAACCATCCAGGCGGACGCAGATGGCGACCGGCTGGCGGCGGTGTAATGGATATGGCCCTGGGAACGGAAGTGTCGTTTGGCCCATGCTGCCAGGAATGCGAGTTCTTCATTGACTGCCGGCGCCAGGATGGCCGAGTGGCGGGAGATGAAGGGCAGGTGAGGCCAGCGGGCACTGCCCAGAATTGAGCAGTGCCCTTGGCACGGAGGTTGAGAAGCATGGCTGAAGGAGGCGAATCAGAGCGGGCGGCTGCAATAATGCAGAAGCTCAATTCAGATTGGGAGCGACGGAAAGCGGCGGTTCTGCGATCCCTGACGGAGTCGCCGTTGGATCGCTGGGTGAGAAGGCGGAGGTGAGGGGCGGGGGCCGTTCCTCGAGAACGGTTCGCCGCCATCCTGAAGCGTATCCAGCGACTCCGGAGTGCCGAGGACGGCATGCACCCATCACAAGAGACAGGGGCGACGCGGGTCTACCGCTGCCGCAAGGGTGCCCTCGGGACGGTGAAATGGCCCGAGAACAGGAAGGCGCAGCAGGGGCACTGTGTAATCGCCAAACACAGCCCGGCGGATCGCTTCCGGAGCACCCCCTCGTGCACGGCCGATCGACTGCGCGTGCACCCATTCGAGAAGGAGCCTGCCGATGGCGACGCTGCTGTACCTGCTTTTTGGACTGGGAGCGATCATCGCGGGGCCGTGCTTGGTTTTCCTCGCGCTATTCGGCCGGGTTCCCTTCTTCGTCGGCCCCACCGCAGCGTTGGGCGAGGCCGTGACGACCTACTGGAAAGGGCGCCTGGCATGCCTGGTGTTCGGGCCGATCCTATTCATCGTCGGCTGCATGTTGATACGCGAGCCGTTCAGCAGGTCCGCGTACGAGAAGTACAAGGAGGCGTATGAGCAGGCCCTGCAGCTTGGCGACCGGCAGGATTACGCGGGGGCGCTGAAAGCCCTGGACCGGGCGCTCAAATACGCGGAATGGCCGGCAGTAGTCCATGCGACCCGCGGGTCCGTCCTCAAGGAGAAGGGCGATCTGGACGGCGCCCACCAGGCGCTGGCCGAGGCGCTCAAGCTGGACCCGACGTTCAGCTGGGCCCACGCCCTGCAGGGCCAGATCTACTACTTGCAGGACAAGCCCGCCGCCGCCCGCGCCAGCGCGGACCAGGCGATCCAGCAGGCGGATCCTCGCCTTGGCGACCTGCTGACCTCCCAACGCGCCAAGCTTCAGTACGCCGGCATCTCCACCGGACTGTACCTGCGCGGTTTCCTCGATACCGACGAGAAGCAATACAAGAAGGCCATTGAGGACTTCTCGGGGTGTCTCCGGCGGGACACGTCGAACCTGCACGCCGCAGCCCAGTACTCCATGGCCTATGCATACCGCGCGCTGCGGCAATACGATCCCGCCGTGGAAGCTGCCCGGAAAGCAATCGAAATGAAGCCCAACGACGGGCAGGGCCACTACCAGCTGGGCATGGCCCTGGGGGCCAAGGGCAAGTGGTCGGAGGCACGGGCCAGCTTCGACCAGTACATCCGCCTTTCGCCGGACCGTGCGGCGGCGTCGAACCGCCTGGCGTGGGACCTAGCCACGGCGGCGAATCCTGACTGTCGCCAGCCGAAGATGGCGGTCGAGTGTGCCGAGACGCTGGTGCGCGAGAGCAAGCGCCAGGTACACAGCTATCTCGATACGCTTGCGGCGGCCTACGCCCGCGCCGGCCGGTTCGGCGATGCCGTAAAAACTCAGAAGGAAGCAATCAAAGCAGGCGACGAACAGGAGTACCGGGAGCGATTGAGGCTCTATGAGCAGAACACGGCCTATACTGCCGATAAGTGATGCTCGCGCCGATCGGCGGTGACCGGTGGAGCGGAACCCAGGATCGGCCGAGAGCAATCCAGGAACCTGCGTGAAGCCACACCCCTGCCGTCGACCCCGAGACCCCCAAGGCGCGCCGGCGAGACGCCGGTGCCACCCGGGTCTGCGGACAGACACTTTTCCGATCGGCGATAGGGGATTGCAGTCGCCGATCCCGGCGTCTCTGGTCGCGCAGCGCATTCAATCCGCGCAATCCGGATCGGCCGAGGTATTCGACCCGCTGATGCACGGCTGGAAGACGCCGAAGTCGGACTGGTCGACGTCCGAGTCGTGGTCGCCACGAGAGGCGTCCAGTCCCGCTCACCGAAGCCTGGCCGCCTTGGCTGGGTGAGGGATACCATGACATCCATCAGGACGCTGCTGCCTCAGTTCGCGCAGTTCGGGTCGGCCGGCTTCCCGGCTCCGCTGTAGCACCGCTGGAAAA
>ENA-UOWG01002003-UOWG01002003.1-activated-sludge-metagenome-genome-assembly--contig:-NODE-2003-length-18714-cov-6.719706_pt1 | contig 18714 bp, 28 predicted proteins | sample MGYA00238147_ERZ761563 | MGnify/ENA primary metagenome ERZ761563 (study PRJEB28884, sample SAMN05720216) | anaerobic digester metagenome | isolation source: active sludge of municipal... | reverse complement strand
CGCGCCCGCAGATATTCGCGAAAAACGATCGATGGGAAACAGGAATTCCGGCAGACGTCCGAAGCCGACCGCGGTACTGAAACTGCAAGGCACGTACGCGCCGGGCAGGCACGCCGATCGCGGCGTGGAGTTGGCGGCCGACGGTGAGCCGGTCCGACCGTCGTGGCTCAAGGGGGAGTCGTTGAAATTCTGGAAACGGGTCGTGCCGCGGTTGGTGGCGCTGGGTGTTGCGAAGGAAGTCGATAGCGACGCGCTGGCGGCGATGGCCACCTGGTGGGCCGCCTGGAGGAAGCACGCGGCCAAGGCGGAGCGCGGAGACACCGCCGCGTTTCGCGCGAGCGTTTCCGCCTGGGACAAGTTCGTGTCGTTGGCCGATCGATTCGGTCTGTCGCCTTCGGCGAGGATTCGGCTGTCGGTGCCGAAGAAAGTGGATGCCACAACGGACGCCACTGCGAAGTATTTCGCGTCATGATCGCCAAACGCAAAAGCACATACCGGGCCCCACGCGACGTCGCCGGCTATTCGCCGCAGCGCGACGGCGATGGGTACGTGTTCGACGCCGAGGCGGCGGCGAGAATCACCGGGTTCTTTCCCGATTGCCTCACACACGTCAAGGGCGCGACCGGTAAGTTCGAACTGGAGAAATGGCAGCGGGACATCTTGGCGACTCTCTTTGGCTGGCGCCGCAAGGGCGACGGCAAGCGGCGCTATCGGGAGGCGTTGATAGCCGTGCCTCGCAAGAATGGCAAGACGGCCATGTGTGCTGGTCTCGGTCTCTACTGTCTGCGGTGTGATGGCGAACGAGGGCCGGAGGTCTACTGCGCCGCGTCCACGCGTGACCAGGCGACGCTGGTATTCGACCCGGCCGCGCAGATGGTGCGCAACAACGCGACGCTACTGGCGGAACTTGATATCCACGACTCGACGAAGCGCATCATCCGCCGGGGCACGGCCGATTTTCTGCGCGCAATTCCAGCCGATGCGCCCAGCAGTCACGGCTACAACGCGTCTGCGGTGCTGTTCGATGAGTTGCACGCGCAGCCAAACCGCGACCTCTACGACGTACTACGCACCAGCCAGGGCGCGCGTCGGCAACCGCTGTTTGTGTCGATCACGACGGCCGGGCACGACACGCGCGGCATCTGCCACGAGGTCTGGGACTACGCGCGTAAAGTTCGCGACGGAGTGATTCGCGATCCGCACTTTCTGCCAGTGATCTACGAGTTGCGCGACGGCGAGGACTGGCACAGCGAAAAGACGTGGAAGCGCGTCAATCCAAATCTCGGCGTCTCGATCAGCCTGGACTTCCTGCGCGAGGAGCATCAACGCGCCGTGGAGGTGACGGCCTACGAAAACACGTTCCGCAACCTCTACCTGAACGAGTGGACCGAGCAGGCGGTGCGCTGGCTGCCGATGGATCGCTGGCGGGAGTGCGGCGGCACACTGCCCGATCTACGCGGCCGCGACGCCTGGCTGGGCGTGGACCTGTCGAACAAACACGACATCACCGCCGTGGTGGCCGCGATCCCGGTCGCGGAACTGGTGCAGTTGATTTGCCGCTTCTACGTCCCGTCCGAATCGGCGCGGGTGCGGGAGCGTCGCGATCGCGTCCCCTACGGGGAGTGGGCCCGCGCCGGCTGGATCACGGAGATCCCCGGAGACGTGATCGATTACGCCTACATTCGTCGCGACATCGACGCGTTGGCGGCGGAATACCACGTCGTGCAGATCGCCATCGACGCGTGGAACGCCGCCGAAACCGCCCAGCGGCTGCAGGACGATCACGGCTACGACGTGAAGACGTTCCCGCAGAATATGTCGAATTTCACCGGGCCGTCGAAGGAGTTGGAACGGCTGGTGCGCGGACGCCTCCTGCGGCATGGAGGCAATCCCGTGCTGGAGTGGATGGCCTCCAACGTGGTCGTGTATCCCGACTGCAACGAGAACATCCGGCCCGACAAGTCGCGCAGCGCCGAACGCATTGACGGCATCGTCGCGGCCATTATGGCCCTGGGAAGTTTAGCCCTGACGCCTTCCACCGCGTCCGGCTGCATGTTTGTGTGTTGAGCGCGCGATGATCAAAAACATTCGGAAGGCGTGGCGGGCCGCGTGGCGCGTACTGGCCAGCGGGACGGCGAGTCCGGCCCAATGGCTGGTGGACTGGGTGCGGCAAAAAACCAACGATAGCGGCGTCGAGTGGTCGCAGACGACCGCGCTCACCTATCCGCCGGTGTGGTACGCCGTCAACAAAATCGCCGGCAACGTGGCGCAGTTGCCGCTGGTCCTATATCAGCGCGACGGCGACGTTGGCAAATCGAAGGCGACGGCCCATCCCGCTTACCGGCTCGTCAAGCAACACCCGAATGACTTCCTCACGCCGAGCGTGTGGAAGGAAACTATGATGCTGCACGCGCTGCTGTGGGGCGCTGGGCGTAGCGTCATCGAGCGCACCAATGGCGGCGTCCCAGTCTCGGTGTCGATCCTGCCTCCGGACGCGACGAAGACGATCGTGATCCACGACCAGCGTGAGAACGTGTCGTCGAAGTGGCACGTCTGGCGATCGGCACGAACGATGCGCGAGTATCCATTCCCCGACCGCGACGTGCTGCACATTCCCGGGCTCGGATACGACGGGATCACGGGATATTCGGTGATCGAACTGGCCAAGAACTCCTGGGGACTCGGTCTGGCCAGCCAGAAGGCGGCGAATCGGTTCTTTCGTAACAACGCCGTTCCGTCGCTGATCCTGGAGGCTCCGGCCGGCACGTTTCGAGACGAGGCGGCCGCGCAGGAATTCATCCGGCGCTTCAACGAGTACCACCAGGGCCTGGATAACCAGGGCCGCGTCGGCCTGCTGCGCGAGGGGATCAAGGCCAATCCGCTGGCGATGTCCGGCAAAGATTCCCAGTTCATCGAGCAGCGTAAATTCCAGCGCCAGGAAGCGGCGCTGTGGTTCCTCCTGGAGCAGATTCTCGGCGACGACGCGAGCGTCTCGTATAACTCCCTGGAACAGAAGAACCTCGCCTACCTCACCAATTGCCTGATGCGGTGGTTGCTGAAATGGGAGGAGGAGTGCGGCGAGAAACTGTTGACGGAACGCGAAAAACGCGCGGACTCGCACTTCTTCAAATTCCAGACTGCCGCGCTGCTGCGGGGCACGACGAAAGAGCGCTACGAGGTCTACCGGATCGCGCGGACGATCGGCGTGCTGTCACAGAACGAATGCCGCGCCCTGGAGGACATGAATCCAGTGGAGGGAGGGGACAGCTACCAGAATCCGAACACCACGGCCAATACGGCGGACAACGGGCAGTCGCGCGATGGAGACGACGGCACGGCCGATGGCGACGACGACGACACGTCGACCGCGAATGCCCGCGTCCGCCAATTGGTGCGGGCGCAACTGCGCGACTTCTTCCGCGTCGAGATCAAGACGGTGCGCGACGCGGCGGCCAAGCGGCATAACTTCCTCGCCTGGCTGGACGACTTCTACGGCTCGTGGGAGGCGCGGACCGCGAACGTGTTTGAAAAATGCGGCGGCGACTGGCGGCAGGCCAAGGACTACTGCGCGGACTCGCACGCGCGACTGGTGGAGATCGCGGGCAACGCGACCCAAGACGAACTGTCGCGGTGCGTCGCTGAAGGCACGGCCGATTGGCTCGACCGGGCCGACGAGTGGGCCGAGAAAATCGCGTCTCGAAACTGAAAGGTGACGTCATGCCGGAACTGTTCATCTATGACGATATCGGGCCGGATTGGGCCGGCATGGTATCCGCCAAGCGGTTTATCGACGATCTGGCCAAGATCCCGGCGGATGAGTCGGTCACGGTGCGGATCAACAGTCAGGGAGGCAGCGTCATCGAGGCGGACGCCATCTACAACGCCATGTTGCGGCGCGGCGTCGCGGTGGCGATTGACGGACTGGCGGCGTCGGCGGCGTCGCTGGTGGCGATGGCCGGGACCACGATTGAGATCGCCGCCAACGCGTTGGTGATGATCCACAACCCGTGGACGATCGCGATGGGCGACGCGCGGGAGATGCGCAAGGTTGCGGACATTCTCGACAAGTTCGGCGGCAGCCTGAACGGCGTCTACGCGCGGAAGACCGGACAAGATGCGGCGCTGATCCAGGAATGGATGGACGCCGAAACCTGGATGAACGCGGAGGAGGCCGTCGAACGCAAGTTCGCGACGTCCATCGTCGACGCGTCCGACGTGGAGGCCGCGATCAGTCCCGGACGTTTCCGCAACGCTCCTACGACAATGCCGGCCGCGGCCAAGCAGGCGCGGCAGCCGTCGCTCTGGTCGCGAACGGTGCTCAAGCTGCGGGCCGAGATTCTGCGTCGGAGCGTCCAATGATTTGGCTCGTGCTGGGCAGCTCGCCGTCCGCGCCGGCCGCGCTCGCGACCGCGCGGGCGCAATACGCCGTGAACAAGACGGTCACGTGCAATCGCGGGCTGCTGCTGATCGACACGCCCGACGTGTACATCTGCAACGACGGCACCGCCTGCCAGGCGTTCCAGCGTCAGGCGCGCGAGGCCCGCGAGCGAGGGACGTGGTGCGTCACGCTCGACCGCATGCCGGCCGCGCTCAAGGCGCGCGGCGTCGATTGGTTCGACGAGTTTGTGCCCAACAGTCCGCCGTGGGAGCCGTTCCGCCTGACGGGCCTCTGGTGCCTGGAGTACGCCTGCCGCCATGGCGCCAGCAAGGTGCTGCTGTGTGGCATGGGCGGCTATAGTTCGCGGGAGCCGAACTACTTCGTTAACGTGCTCAATCACGAACTGGACCCGGCCAAGGCGGATCGGCACACCGCCACGATTTGCGGCCCGGTCACACAGCGGATTGTGGATAAATTCCCGGAGATCGAGTTCGTCTGTTACGGACAGCCACACTACCAAGTGGAGGCGAAAAATTGGCGTATCGAACCCATCGCGTCGTCGTCGTGATCCCAGCGCGCGGGGGAAGTAAGGGCGTCCCGCGCAAGAACCTCCGCCAAATCAACGGTCAAACGCTGGTGGAACGCGCCGTGCGCGCGTCGCTGTCCTCCGGGACGGCGGATCAAGTCTACGTGTCCACCGAGGATGACGAGATCGCGGCGGTCGCGCAGCGGTGCGGCGCGCAAATTGTGTTACGTCCGCCATCGCTGGCGGGAGACGCGGTGCCGACGCAGGACGTGTTGTTGCACGCGGCCAAGTTCCTGAGCGCCGACATCCTCTGTCTGGTCCAGTGCACCGCGCCGCTGATGGGTGGCGCGGATCTCGACGGGACGGTTTCAAGACTGGTGGAGACGGGCGCGGACGTGGCCATCGCCTGCACTCCCAGCGATGCGATGTCGTTTCAGGAGTTGGATAGCGGGGAGTTGCGTCCGATTGAGTGGGACGTCTTGGCGCCACCGACGAGGCGTCAGGATCGTCAGGTAATCTGGGACGTCGAGGGCAGCGTGTGGGCGACGTGGCTGCGTGATTTCGTGGCGCGCGGACGGTTCCACAGCCAACGGATGGTGGCCCACCACGTCGCTCGCCGGCGGCTGGATATCGACTCCGAAGAGGACTTGGCCTGGGCGCAGGCTATTCTGGGCGCGGAAAAACGGTTGACGGAGTACGGCGGTGGAGTATATTATCCGTCGTAGTTAAGGCAAGCGTTCACGCAGCTTATCAGTGGCGTGGTTCGCAAGCGCGGTTTTTTCCAAACACCGCCAGCGGATCAGGCCATTTTTTGTTGATCCGCCGGCCACCTCGATAGCCTGGAGGATCGACAATTGAAAACCATCAAAGAGCTTGAGGAACGCGCGCAAGAGCTGTGCGACCAAGCCACGGCGATCACCACGATCGCCGAACAGGAGCAGCGGGAAGTCACCGACGAGGAACGCCAGACGATCAATGGGCACCTCGCCGAAGTGGACAAGGTCAAGGCGGATCTCGTTTGGATGCGGAAACTGGAAGCGGCGCAAGCGGAGATCGCCGCCAGCCGCGCCGCCGCAGTCCGCCAGTCGGAAGCCAACGCCATCACGGTGCCGGCGTCCGTCAAACGGCACGCCAAGCTCAAGGCGTTCCGCGGCGACCTCGCCGAAGAGCGCGCCTATTCCTGCGGCCAGTGGCTGCTGGCCACATTCGGCCGCGACGAGCACGCCGCGCAGTTCTGCCGCGACCACGGCATTCAAGCGTCGATGAGTGGCGGTTCAAACATGCTGGGCGGCGTGCTGGTGCCCGACGAGTTCGAGAACGCCGTCATCGATCTGCGCGAGGAGCGCGGCGTCTTTCGCCGCAATTGCCGCGTGCGGCCGATGGCGGGAGACACGCTGATTATCCCGCGCCGCACGGGTGGGCTGACAGGCTACTACGTCGGTGACAACACGGAGATCACGGCCAGCGACAAGGGCTGGGACAACGTGCAACTGACGGCGCGGAAGCTGGGCGTGCTGGCCAAGTGGTCGTCCGAACTCAATGAGGACGCGGTGATTTCGCTGGCCGACGACTTGGCCTCCGAAATCGCCTACGCCTTCGCCAACGCGGAAGACCTGGCCGGCTTCATCGGCGACGGCACGAGCACCTATGGCGGCATTACGGGCCTCAAGAACGCGCTGCAAGCCGGCTCCGAGGTGACTGCCATCACCGGCAACACCGCGTTTTCCACGCTCGACTTGGCGGACTTCGAGTCCATGGTGGGCAAGCTGCCGATTTACGCGCAGCAGAACGCCAAGTGGTTCATCTCCAAGGCTGGTTGGGCAGCATCCATGCTGCGGCTGGTGGACGCGGCCGGCGGCAACACGATCGCCGATCTGTCGGCGGGCGCGACGCCGCGATTCCTGGGATACGAGGTCGTCTGGTCGCAGGTGATGAACTCCACGCTCACGGCGCAAACCAGCACCGAGGGCCTCGTGTTCTTTGGCGACTTGGCGCAGGCCGTGGCGTTCGGCAGTCGGCGCGGCATCGAATTGGCGATCTCGGCCGACCGCTATTTCGAGTACGACCAACTCGGCATTCGCGGCACGGAGCGCTTCGACATCGTCGCGCACGAGGTCGGCACGTCGTCGGTGCCCGGGTCGATCATTCAACTCAACACGCCGGCCAGCTAAGCGGCGAATTTCACGAAAGGAACCACAGCGCCATGATTCACGCGCAAAACGTCAAGTATGTCTACTGCGTCCCGCCGCAGGCCATCAAGGACAACGCGTCCTGGACGACCGCCGAGCTGGATTGTAAGGGCTGGGACTATCTCGAGGTGATCGCACTGGTGGGCGCGACGGACATCGCGATGGCGGCCCTGTCGGTCACGGAGTCCGACACCAGCGGCAGCGGTCACGCGGACGTGACCGGGCTGGTCTGGGGCACGTCGAGCAATATCGACGGGTCAACCTCCGCGCTGCCGTCCGCCACGGACGACAACACGTTCCAGGTGGCGCAGATCGACTTGCGGAAACGCAAGCGGTACATCGACGTGACCGCGACCGCCGGCGATGGCACGGCCGGCACGTACGCCACGATCATCTACCGGCTCTCGCGGGGGGAGATCGGTCCCAACACGATGGCCGAAATGGGGTGCAACGAGGTCTTGAGGGTCTGAGCTGTCATGCGGGTCAGACTATTACGGCCGTGGCATGGGCGCAAAGTCGGACACGTCTTTTCGCTCATGCCCGACGGCCAAGCCAATGTGTTGATTTACCGGGGAATCGCCGAACAGGTGACGACGGATGACATCCCTAGCGCGGGCCGTGAGGACGGTGGCCGCCGGGTTCGCGCCGGTGACGACGTCCGAGGCAAAAAAGCAACTCGAAATCGCTGACGCGATCACGACGCACGATATTCACATCGGCCATCTGATCGATACCGCGACGGAGTTGATCGAGGCCGACACGGGCGTCGCGCTGTGCTCGTCGACCTGGCAATGCAAGCTGGACGAGTGGCCCGCCGCTGGATACATCGAATTGCCCATTAGGCCGGTGTCGGCTATCGGGTCGATCACCTATTACGACACGTCCGGATCGTCGCAGACGTGGTCGAGCGCGAACTACACGCTGGACGCCAACCGCGTCGTGCCGACGATTTTCCCCGCGCACGGAGTGTCCTTTCCCAGTCTGTATGACATCGAGAACGCCGTCACGATCACCCTGACGGCCGGCTACGCCAATCACGCGGCCGTGCCGAAACTGTATAAGCATCTGGCGCTCCTGAAAATCGCCCAACTGTTTCTGCAGCGCGAAGGGTACGGCATTGAAGGCAACCGCACGGAATTCGAGACGGCCTACAATTCGCTGCTGATGCGGGCCATCAGGAGCACGTACCCATGAACGTCGGCCATTTTCGCGACGTCGTGACGATCTACTACGACAATTCCGACGACGGCGACGAGTCTCCAAACTGGGCGCCGCTGCACTCCAACTTTCCCGCTTCCGTGCTGTACGTGAATGGCACCGAAGGCATGCGCGGACGGCAGAACGAGGCCGTCCAAGGATACCTGGTTGATCTACATTTCGTGTCCGGAGTATTGCCGACGCAGCGCGTCTACGTCGTCCACGGTCCGTTCAGCGGCAAGTATTTGAACATCGAAAGCGTGAAGCCCATGCAGGAGAATGGCCGCACGATGTGGCTGCGGCTGCTGTGCCAGGAGGTGCCGAGCGCGTGATTACCTTGCAATTCGACAATCTGGCGGAAGTCGATCAACTGCTAGGCCGCCTGCCAGTGGAGTTGCGGCGGTCGGCGTACGAGCGCGGCTTACGCGACGCGGCGGGCCTGGTGGTGCGACGGGCCAAGGAATTGTGCCCGCCGGCCGGATATCCGGGAGACAAGCCGGGACTCAAGGCGTTGCGTGAAACGATCGGCTATGTGCTGCGCGCCTATGGAGACATTTACGTGGCCGTGGTTGGTCCGCAACGTCCCGCAGGGGCACATGGACACCTGGTCGAATATGGCACGCGTCAACATGAGATCGTGGCCGGTTCGTCGCGGAAGGCGGCGACCGGCAAAAAGGCGTTGGCGCGGGCCGACGTCAACGTAATCTTCGGTCGCCGCGTATCGCATCCGGGATCTCGCGCTACTCCATTCCTGAGACCGGCCGCGGAGGATACCCGCTCCGCGCAGGAGCGGCGGCTCGTGGAGGCGATCTCCAGGGCGATCGCGAAGTTGACGGGCGGCGCTACGAGGCGGGCGGCATGACCGATTTTTGCGATGAACTAAAAACGCGACTGAAGGCGGTGTCGGCCGTGACGAGCCTGGTGGGAACGGGGGCCAACGCCCGCATTTTCCACGACGTATTGCGGCAGGGCTGCACGCTGCCGGCCGTCGTGCTGTACGAGGGCGGCGGGGAGAGCTACCGGCACCTGATGGGATTTGGCGGTGTGGTGCGCAGCGTGTGGCACGTTATCAGTTATGGGGCGACGCGGGCGGCGGCGAATGAATTGGCCGAGACAATCCGCATTAAGGCGCTGAATAGCAACTTCCGCGGCCTCTTCGGCTCCACGTTCGTCAACGGCGTGAATTGCGGCCTGCATCGCAACGCCGGGTACGACCCCGCGCAGGACGGCGCCGAGACGCCGCGTTACTGGTCGGAACGGGTTTACGACATCTTTCACGTGGAGGATACGACCTAATGGCTGATCTCACGATTACCGCCGCGAATGTGATCGCGGCCGATGGGTACGGATACCGCGACATGGTCGCCGGGGAAGCCGTCACCCGCGGCGCGCCGGTGTACGAAAAGGCCGCCGATGGCAAGGCTTGGCTGGCGAGCTGCGAAAGCACATCCGCCATCGCCGCGGCGATCGGAATTTGCCTGAACGACGCCGCCGCGTCCCAGCCGGTGCGGGTGATGACCAGCGGCACGCTGGCCTTCGGCGCGATTCTGACGGCCGGAACGACCTATTGCGTTTCGGCGTCGGGAAAAATCTGCCCGCAGGTGGATTTAGCGACAAGTGATTTCGTGACGAGATTGGGGATTGCCACCAGCACCGGCAATCTCGTCCTGAGCGTCTACGCCACCGGCGTGGAATTGTGATAGGGAGCGGCGGTTATGGCGATTGACACGGGACACGGCAGTAGTATTTCGTTCGGGACGCAAGGCGGAACCTGGAGGGCAATCAGTATCGCGGGCCACACGGAAACACGTCCTGTGATCGATACGACCTACCAGGCCACGACGACGCGCCGCACCTGCATGCCGGGCGATTTGGTGGAGGTGTCGATTTTCACGGTGCGGGTGCAGTTCCAGGGCAACCAGGGACTGCCGACGGAGACGGCCGCCGAAACGATCACCGTGACGCATCCGACGGCCACCGGCAACACGACGCCAGCGAACATCGCCGGCACTGGTTTCGTGACGCGCCGCAAATTCCCCGATCTGGAAACCAACACGCTGCAAATCGGCGAGTTCGATATTCAGTGGGACGGGAACACCGGCCCGACATTCACCGTGGCGAGTTGAGGTGACATGAACATTCAGACGACAGTGCGGTTACAGCCGCACATCGGCGTGCAAGAGACGCCGCTGGGGCCGGCGGAGGTGGATCTCGGCCAGTATCTCGTCATGGCGCAGACGGAGCACACCGGCTTTCGCTGGGTGCACCTGGGCTACATTTGCAAGCCGAGTGCGAGTAATCCGCAGCCGCCATTCAACGGCCTCGACAACTTCCGCACGCTGCCCCCCGCGCTCAAGGAACAGATCGCCGCGCAGGTGCAACGGGAATTGGGAGTCGCGTCGCTGGCCGTCACCGAGCCGCCGGAACCCATTGTGATTGAGGAGGAGTATGACGAAGACGCTGACGAATGAGGAAATCCTGCGGCCCAGTCCGCGCCGCTACGATACGGCCGACTGGATCGGCGGACAGGTGCGGTTGCAAAGCCTGACCGATGGTGAGATGCGCCGGCTGCGGGCGTCGTTCATCGACCGGCAAGGCAAACCGATCGAGGAGCGATCCAAGCGGGACCGCGTGATTCTGCTGTGCTGGTGCCTCGTGGACGATGAGGGGCGGCGACTGTTCGCCGACGAGGACGCGCTGTCTCCGACCTGGGACGACGTGGATGGAGGCGTGATCAAGGCGGCCTATGAGAAGGCGATGCGGCTCACCGGCTTCGCCGCCGATTGGGACTGGTCCGCCGTGGGGGCCGCCGTAAAAAACTGAGGCGGAACCCGCGGGAAGCGCTGCGCTGGCGGCTCGCGTTGCGGCTGGGAGTCGCCGACCCGCGGGAACTGGACGAGCTGCCGCAGGAGGTGTGGACCTATTGGCACGCGCTGGCCATCGTGGACGACTGGGATCACGACGGTTTCGCCGCGCTGGCCGCGCACGCGCACAACAGTCTGATGATCGCCTGTCGCAAACTGGGCGGCGTCGCGTCCGAAGACGACCTGAGAACCCCGGAGCACTACCACCGGAAATTCAAATGGGAGCGGAAGGCTAAACCTCCACTGGCGCAAACAGCCGATGAGCAGTTCGCGATCCTAAAGAGTATTTGCGGAATCAAACATGCCTAGTATTAGCACCTTGGCGTTTAAGATCGTGGCCGACACGTCCCAGTTCCAGAACGGACTGGGCATGACGCGCCGCGAACTGGGCGCGGCCAAGACGCTGTTTGAACAGACACTGTCTCCGGTCGAACGCTTTGACCGGGCGATGACCGGACTAAACGCGCTGCTGTCCAAGGGTCTCAACGTCGACACCTACAACCGCTCGGTGGCGAAACTGCGGGAGGAATTCGAGGCCACCAACAAGCAGGCCAGCAAGTTCGGCGACCTGTTTAAGGCCGTGTTCGGCGGAGGTGTCGCCACACTCGCCGTGGAAAAAACTTTGTCGGCGGCCACGTCCCTGGCGCGCGGCGTCACCGGCGAACTGAAAAACCTGGAGGACATGCTCAACGCGGCGGACAAGCTGAATGTCTCGCAACGCACATTCGCGGGCATGGAAATCGTCTCGCAACGCGCGGACGTCGACTTCGCGAGCATGACGAACGCCTTCGAGAAAATGTCGATCAAGATCGCCACAGCCGCCACGGAGGGCGGCAAGGCGCGGGAGGTGTTCACCGGCCTGGGACTCGACGCCCGCCGACTGGTCGACATGAGCGCGGACCAGGCGTTCCTGGAAATCGCCGCCGCGATCGGTCGGCAAGAGAGTCAGATGGAACGGCTGGCGACGACGCAGGACATCTTCGGCAGCAGCAACACGGACATGGTGCGGATGTTGGAATTGACCTCCGACAGTTTCCGCCAGGGCGCCTCCGACGCGGAGAAGTTCGGACTGGCGATCACCGGCGGCGAGCGCAGTATTCAGCGGGCCAACGACGCGATGGACACGCTGTCCAATACGTGGAAGGGACTGCAGCGCGAAATCGCCATGTCCGCCGCGCCGGCGATGGGCATGCTGGACGACGCGTTGCGCATCAGGCGGGAGGCGAGTTTCGCGGGAAAACAACAGGGAATTTCCGATTTGATCTCCCGTATGGGACCGGGGCCGCGCGAGCAATACCTGCGCGGACTCGCCGAACAAAAAGCGCGCGGCGAACTGCCGGACGCGTTCGCGACCGTGGACATTCCGCAACACATGCTGGATGAGGCGTCCCAAAAACTGGCCAGCGAGGCAGCCAGCGAGGCCGCCAAGAAGCCATTGCAACGGCAGGTGTCCGGCAAGGAAATGGACAAGCAACTCGCGGCGCTGGGCAAGCTACTCGAAGACAAGGGCGCCGGGGCAATCGGCTCGTCCGTCAACGAATTCCTCTCCGGGCGTCGCATGGCGTTGCGGCAGGCCAAGGAGCGGGACGCCTTGACCGACGAGTTCGAGCGCGACTGGGAGCGGATTGGCAAAGAGAACGCCATGTTCGACAAGGAGTATTCCGACCGGGCCCGGAGGCAAGGCGCCAACACGGCCATCATGAAGGGTTCTGCGGAGGATGTGGCGCTGCGCAACGCGCGGGCCATGGAGCCGGCCCGCCGCGCCGTCGAGGAACGCGCGAACCGCCAACAGGAGGAAATCATCGGAGCGCTCCACACCATCGAGAAGAACACGGAGAAGCAGCTCGTGCTCGAGGAGGTCAACTTCTGATGGCGGTCACCAGCGTCACGGCGATCAAGGCGAAGGGCGGCGTGAGCCAGGCCGGCGATCGCGTCTGGACGGTCGTCTACCGCGTGTTGACCAACGACCGCAATGACGGGCCGCTGACCGTTCTGTCCTCAACCAGCCTGCCATCGTTTCTCTCGCAGTACGGGTATGGAAACGAGGAGGATCTTGGGGCCTATCGCACGAGCTACGAAGCGGACTTGGTCAGTGAGAAGGATTCGCTTAAGGCGTGGAACGTCACGTGCGTCTTTAGCTCGGCGTCCACGACGTATGTGGGCGTGCGAGCCTTGGTCAAGCCGAACTCGCTGTGGCCGGATAATCCGCTCCTGCAAGTGCCGGAGGTGAGCGGCGATTGGCTGGACATGGACGAACCGGTGACGGTCGACAAGGACGGCACGCCGGTTGTGAACTCGGCCAAGGACCGGTTCGACGGTATCACGAAAGAGGTCAGTTTCCCGACGCTGGTGATTACGAAGAACTACGCCGACTTGAATTTCCTCACGCTGAAGACCTATATGCACGCGGTCAATTCCGCAACATTCTGGGATCTGCCGGCGCGGAGCTGGAAGTTGTCGCGGGCTCCGTGGCGGGTGCTCTTCTATGGTCCAGGCTATCCCTACTTCCAGATCAGTTACGAATTCCGCGCGAAATACGATTTGTGGGACTTCGAGCCGCTCGACGCGGGCTGGCGCAAGATATCCGGCAATACGAAAGTTCTTTGCACGGACGCCAAAGGCATGCCGCTGACGCGCCCCGCCGAACTGGACGGGACCGGGGCCCAACTTCCGGATACGGCCGACGAAACCGATTTCGTCTACTGCGACGGCACCGTCACGGGGCTCGGTCCATTCCGCGTCTACAAAGAGGCGGACTTCGCTGGCTTGGACATTCCGGTTAGCAAGACAGAGTATTTTTCGCTGCTGACGAAGTAGCGGGGCGCGCCATGGCGAAGGTATTCTCCGATAGGGCGACGCGGGACATTATGGACGTGGTGCGGCGCTACCGCAATCGGCGTCCCAACCCGGATACATCCGCCATCGAGCGACTTGGCAAGCCGCTGCAGTGCTATCTGGCATTGACTAGTGGATCGGGTATCCCGGCCCGCAGCGGCACCACGCCAGGCTCCGCATCCGTGACGCTGTATTACATCAACGCCAGCGGGACGCTGGCCACCTGGAACGACGCGAACGGCGACCCGATCACCGTCACGTGTTACAACATGAGCGCGACGGCCGTGGGTAATTCCGTCTACATTCTCGCGCAACAGGAACTCCTGAGCGGCAAGCTGCTGGCCGTCTGGGAGGACTGCTGATGCCCGGCAAGCACAACGCCGGCGGCTGCGGGTGCTGCGGACCGCCACCACCGGAGTGTCCGCTCTGCACAACCTGCCAGCGGGCGCAGATTGAGGTGGCGTTGAGTCAGGCCGCCGACGGCGTCTGGTGTTCGGACTGCGAAGACTGGTTCCAAGCGGAAAACATCATCGTCGACGAGGACTATGGCGACGTCTGCGAGTGGGGCACGTCGACGCAGGTCAATACGGCCACATGCGAGATCACCAGTTATTTAACCGCGCTCTTGCAGTTGATCGACAACGATCCGGGCATCACCGTCCGCCTCACGGTGACGTTCTGGCACACGTTCGGTTTCCCGTCCTACACGTACTACCAGACGATCGTGTGGGAGTACACTTTTGAGTCAGATCCCATCGACTGCTGTGAGGATCTCGATCAGTTGGCCTTGGCCTTTGTCAGCCAGACCGGCAGCACGAATCCACCGGAGGCGAAGGCGACGTACGGACTCACGGACACGCAGTTCTGCGATTTCTCGAGCACCACCGCGACGCTGTATCCGATCACGCCGACATGATCATCCGCTGCCAACGCTGCCGGAAGTTCCGCAACGCGCGGGTCTGGCCGTTCACGTGTGCGTGCGGCGAGTTGCTCGACGAGCGCGACGCCGTGGACGCCTCCGGGCAGTTACCGTCCAGTCGCGCTGGCCGGGCGGCGCGCGCGTCGCGACAGCCGCTCATCCGCGCGACGAAACTCTGTATTCGCTGCGAGGCGTTCCCCTGTTTGGGGGCCAACGACTGCCGGCATGAGAAGGCTATGCGCGGCGGGGAGAACTGTCCGCGTGGCGTGTGGTTGTGGGTGTGATTACTCCCGCATCTGCTGGCGAATGTAGCGCTGGTCGGCCTCGCTCAACTTCGCGATCTCGACCGCGATCTCCGAGCCGTCCTCGCGCGTCAGTTTGGCCCGGCCGCTCATCACGGAGACTAGTCGGGCCTCGATCGAGAATTTGCCGGTGGCGTCCGTCCAGACGCGCACTTCGCGCGGCTGCGGCTCCGGAGCCGCCTCCGCTGGCCGCGCCGCCGGCGGCATCGCCGGTTCCGCCGTGGAGGCGGTTCGCTCTTCCACAGTCGCGTCCGGCTGGACGCTGAGCCGGATCTACGACGCGGCGGAGGACGTGGACGTCACGGCCCCGCTCCGCGACCCGGACGACCTCAGTCGGCAGACAGCAGCGCCGCTATTTGGGCACGAGTACGCCGTGTTCCTACCACGCGAGCGAGTCGTGAAATTTGAGACCGTCGTGGCGGACCAGGAAACGTAGCGGCCGAGCCGTCGCCGAACCCGACAAGCCAGCCGGGCGGGCCGCACGAGACGGAGACGACCAGGGGAGAGGAGCGCTGGGGACGCGCTAGTCCGCAGAATGGCACGCAAGCCAACAACGACAGAAACTGGCGACGCAACATGGCGGAACCTCCGGGGGAAACGATTGCAACGTTTTAGCGTAGACGCTAACATAAGGGCATGTCAACGATGCCGTTACTCGACAACTTCGCGGTGAATTTGCGAGACGCGATGACGCGTCGCAAGATCAGTGGACTCGAACTTGCCAGACGGTCTGGGATGCACTACGTCACGATTTCCCGCATTTTGAATGGAAAGCTTTCGCCGACCGTCGACACCTGCGAGAAACTTGCCGTCGCGGCCGAAATGCGGCCAGACACGGCATTTCTGGAACCAGTCAAACAATCCTGAAATCCCCTATTGATTTGTTTAGCGTCACACGCTAAAACTGCCGATGTTGAGCACAGTGCTCGACACCGGCTTCTTTCTTAGCCGGTTTCCGAACCGGCGACGCGAGTCGCCATTGAGCCGCCCACGTCACGGAAGTCCGTGCACGGAAGCGGGCGGCAGGGATGCGGAGCGATGGCGACTTCTCTCCGGCTTCTGATTTCGCGCGATTCCGCGCGACGCATCCACGGAAACACACCGTCCACAATTCCGCGCGAGTCAAACCAGGGTTGGCACGGCTCGGTCTGGCGAGGTGCGGCGCGGAAAGGATGGGAAGGGCCAGGCGATGCACGGCGAGGCAGGGACCGGAGTGGCAAGGTTTGGCAAGGCTCGGAGGTTTTCACAATGGACAACGGTCGCGACAGCAGCGCAACGCGGTGGCCTATCGACTTCGACGCGATCCAGAAGGGCGACACGTTCACGCCCGCGCGACTGGAGGAAATTATCGGCGCGACGCGGAACGCGAACCACTACCGCTTTTCCGTCCTGTCGCTGCGGGACCGCATCATGCGCGAGTTGGAGCTGCGGAACCGGCCCGCCACGGTGGCGATCATCAAGGGGTGCCTGTGCGTCCTCACCGACGAGCAGGCCAGCGTCTACACGCAGCGGCAATGCTGCATCAAGATTCGCGGGCACTTCCGCAACCTGCGACGGATGCGAAACGTCTGCATCGAAAACCTGTCGGCCGAACAGAGGAAGGCGCACGAGCGGTCGCTGTGCGTGGAGGGCATGGTGGCGGCGAGCATCAGGAAAACCAAGCGGGCTCTGTTGCTCGAGCCCCACAAGCGCGCGACGCCTGCGCTGACGAGCAATGTGGTGGAGTGAGACGTGGCTGGGTCTGGCCGGGCTGGGCCGGGCTGGGCCGGGCCGGGCTAGGTCTGGAGTGGCGGGGATTTGATGGGCTAGGCGAGGCTCTTTACTTCGGAGGTATTGCACTGTGTATGAAAAACTGACGGTTACGATTCGCGGGCTCTGCCCGTTGATGCAGCACAACATTCGCTTAGCCGACCCGCTTGATGCGGTCGTGAAGGAGCTCAAGAAGCTCACCAAACTCAAGCAGAAGACGGACGAGACCCACGAGGAGATCATGCGGCTCGAATGGTTGGGCGGACTCTACATCGGCGACGATGGCGGTCCGTGCGTCCCGGGCGAGCACATCGAGGCCATGATTCGCGAGGCGGCGAAGAAGTTCAAACGCGGCAAGGACGTTCAGTCGTCGCTGTTCAGCTACGGCAACTGGCCGGTTCTGTACGACGGGCCGCGCGACCCGGACAAGTTGTGGAATAACCCGAAGTTCAGAGACACGCGAGCCGTACGTGTCCAAAGCGCGCGCACGATGCGGACGCGGCCAATCTTTCACGACTGGGCGTGCAGGTTCGAGCTGTCCTACCTGCCGGCGCAAATCGACAAGGCGGACCTGCAGCAATGGTTGGCGACCGGCGGCCAGTTGGTTGGCTTGATGGAACACCGCCCGCGGTATGGACGGTTCGAAGTTGTGGAGTGATGCGCACGGCATGGTTGGGCGATGGTGGGCGGGGCAAGGTCCGGCGCGGCCCGGCCCGGTGGGGCCGGGATGGGCTTGGCAAGGGTCTTTACGGCGTGATTCGGTCGGCGCGACGGTTATTCGTTTCCATAACCACAGAGACTCCGGAGACAACAGTGACGATTGGGACATGCTGGACAGAAACGCAGGACGCGTGACCGGTTCGCCGCTTGTCGCGGCCCCGTCGCGCCGGCCTTTTTCACATGGAGGATATGGCGATGTTGGTTCTTTCCAGAAGGCGCAGCGAACGCATTGTGATCGGAAAGGACGTGATCATTACGGTGGTGCAAATCGGAGACGACAAGGTGCGTCTGGGAATCGACGCTCCGATCGAAATGGCCGTTCACCGGCAGGAAGTGCAGGACGCCATCGACCGCCAACGAGACGCAGGCGGCGATGACGCCGGAGGGAGTGGAACATGCTGACGTTCGCCGATGTGGCCTGGGTGACGTGCGAGACGGTCGTGGCCTGGCTGTGCTGTATCGCGATCGTGGTTGTGGTTTCGCTGCTCCAACAGAAGAAGGAGGAGTGACATGGGCGTCGCAAGCAAAACCAGTCTCTATCAGTCGCCGCGAGACAAGCAGTTGCGTGAATCGCTCGGCGATCCGGCCGTTGACGAAACCGCGGACGCAGAACACGTCCGCAAAGCGTGTGCGGAGATTCAGCGACGCTGGTCGGCCACGGAGGAACGGAAACGGCGACGGTGGTCGCTTGGTCCACGGGTGGAAGTGCGTGCATTGTGTTCGATTTGGAGTGATTCGGACTGTTGAGAGTAGGGAGCAGAGAGAAAGGAACGCACGGCATGATCGTTTTCGATATCGAGACGGGACCGCTGCCACTGGAAGAGTTGCGGGCGTCACTGCCTCCGTTCGACGAGTCGGAGGTGAAGGTCGGGAACCTGAAAGATCCGGACAAAATCAAGGCGAAGATCGAAGAAGCCCGCGTAGCGCATGAGGAGGACTTCATCGCGAAGGCGGCTTTGTCGCCACTCACTGGCCGGGTGATCTGCGTCGGCTACCTGTCGACGGACAAGCAGGCGACAGTCATCGACTCCGGCG
>ENA-UOWG01002001-UOWG01002001.1-activated-sludge-metagenome-genome-assembly--contig:-NODE-2001-length-18716-cov-6.493757_pt1 | contig 18716 bp, 13 predicted proteins | sample MGYA00238147_ERZ761563 | MGnify/ENA primary metagenome ERZ761563 (study PRJEB28884, sample SAMN05720216) | anaerobic digester metagenome | isolation source: active sludge of municipal... | reverse complement strand
AAAACATCTTCAGAGAGACCTCCTTCGAGCTGCTGATGCAGAAGAGGATCAGGTACGTCCTGCTGGTGTGCAGCAGGTACGATGCCTTTATTATGGAGGAGGACGGCAAAATAGATGAGAAGGTCTTCAATGACTATGTCTCATTCAATCTCCGTTATCCGCCGCAATTCATCCATGTCACTTCCGCTGCCGAAGCAATGCAGGCCCTCGGGAAGGGTAACATTGACCTCGTAATAAACATGCTGAGCATCAGTGATATGGACCCGTTCGATCTCTCCCTTGAGATAAAGCGGAGCCGGCCTGACGTTCCAATTGTCATACTGGCTCCCATCTCAAGGGAGATTTCCCTCAGGCTCGACAGCAATGAGATGCGCTGCATCGATTACGTATTCAACTGGCTCGGAAGCACAAATATCCTCCTGCCCGTCATCAGCCTCGTGGAAGATAAAATCAATATCGAAGAAGATTCAAGACACGAAGGAGTTCAATCAATCCTGGTACTCGAAAATTCAATAAGAGCCGCCTCTGTCCTTATCCGTCATCTGTATTCCATAATCCTGAAACAGTCACGTGAATATATGATTGAGGGTCTCAACGAACATCAGAAGATGATGCAGATGCGCGGCAGACCCAGGATACTCCTCGCCACGTCGGTTGAGCAGGCAGAGACACTGTTCGAAAGACACAAAAGCCAGCTGCTGGGAGTGATAAGCAACAGCAATCCTTATCAGAATGAGCCGGGAAAGAGCATCACAGGCACCGGATCTGACTCCGGCGCCGGCCCTGACCCAGGCTCCGGCAACTATCCTGACCCAGGCTCTGCCTTTTTCAGAAAGATAAAGGAATATGATCCCAATATCCCGGTGATTCTGAACATCACGGGCAGTGAAAATGGAAAAACAGCCCGGGAATACTGCGATGCCTTCCTCGACAATAATTCCGTCACACTGGTTTCTGACCTGGAAGATCTCCTCAAAAGGAATTTCTCCTTCGGCGATTTTGTTTTTACAGACCCCAAAAGCGGAGTTGAGATAGCCCGGATCTCAGACCTGCAGACCTTTCAGCGCAAGCTTTTTGAAATACCGGATGAATCGTTGCGTTACCACCTCTCGCGAAACCACCTGTCCAAATGGCTGTACGCTCGCGCTCTCTTTTCACTCGCGGAATTTCTCAGGGAAATCAGCCTGGATGACTTCCCGAGCCTCGACCAGGCACGCAGGTTCATCTTCGACACGATAGCCAACTTCAGGCGTCACAAGGGCCACGGTGTTATAGCCGATTTTTACAGGGAACACTTCGACGAGTACCTCACCTTCACCCGGATAGGAGAAGGATCAATGGGAGGAAAAGCCCGCGGACTGGCATTTCTTGATCATATAATCAAACAATATCAGCTCGCTGACAACTTCGAAAATACCCTGCTTTCAATTCCCCGTACAGTGGTCCTTGCAACCGACGTGTTCGACGAATTCATGTCAGTCAATAACCTGTACGCAACAGCCCTGTCAGACAGCAGCGACAGGGATATTCTCGACGCATTTGTCAGGGCAAGGCTCCCGGTCAGAATACATAAGGACCTGCTTGTTTTCATTTCAATAATCCATGGTCCGGTTGCAATCAGGTCATCGAGCCTGCTTGAAGATTCACATTTTCAGCCTTTCGCCGGAGTCTATTCAACCTATATGATTCCAAAGGCGGAAAATGACATCGTTATGCTGGAACTGCTCAGCATCGCCATCAAGAGTGTCTACGCTTCAGTCTTCTACAGGGGCAGCAAAAACTACATGAAAGCAACCGCAAACCAGACTGAAGAAGAGAGAATGGGCATAGTCCTTCAGGAAGTTTGCGGCCAGCAGTACGGAAACAGGTTTTACCCGACCCTCTCCGGAGTGGCACGTTCAGTCAATTTTTATCCCATCGAACCTGAAAAGCCGGAGGAGGGCTTCGCCTCCATTGCCTTCGGACTTGGCAAGTATATAGTTGACGGAGGTATATCGCTCAGATTTTCACCTGTTTATCCAAATAAAATCATCCAGCTCTCTGACACACGGATGGCCCTGAGGGAGACCCAGCAGGAGTTTTACTCCCTTGACCTTAATCCGTCAAGCTTTATCCCCAGCACCGACGATTCTGTAAATCTCCTGAAACTGAAGATCGGCGATGCCGAAAATGACGGCTCACTCAGGTATGCGGCCTCGACATATGATTACCAGGATGATATCCTGCGGGATGAAGTGACCGCGGGGGGAAGAAAGGTCATAACATTCGCACCCATCCTCAGGTATGATTTCTTCCCGCTTACTGATATACTTAAAAAGATTCTTGAGATTGGTCAGCAGCAACTGAATAATCCAGTTGAGATTGAATTCGCTGCGAACATCGATCCGGAAAAAAAGAAACCGGTGATCTTCAGCCTCCTGCAGATCAGGCCCATAGTGGAAAACTACGAGACAATAAAGTTCAGACTCGAAACCATCCCGAATGCCGATACGGTTGTCAGTTCAGGGCTTGCCCTGGGTAATGGTACTGTTACAGGGCTTCGTGACATCATCTACGTCAGGACTGAGAATTTCGAGGCCTCCAGAAATCCTGAAATCGCAGAAAGAATAGAATTGCTGAATGAAAAAATGGTAAACGATGGCACAAATTACATCCTGATAGGGCCGGGACGGTGGGGATCGACTGATGAGTGGAGAGGAATCCCAATCAAATGGCAGCAGATTTCCGGCGCCAGGGTAATTGTTGAGTCAGGACTTGAAAACTACCGGATCGATCCCAGCCAGGGAACCCACTTCTTCCAGAACCTGACCGCTTTCAGGGTGGGATATTTGACAGTCAATCCGTTTATAGGTGACGGATATGTCGATTATGATTTTCTCTCCGCCGCCCAGACTGTGTCTGAAGATGACCTGCTGAGACATGTCAGATTCCCGGAACCGCTTAAAATTATGATTGACGGCAAGAAGAAAAAAGGGGTAATAATGAAACCCGGCCGCTCGGGCAGATGATTTTCAGTGCAGGAAGGTCACATCTCCTACCATATCGAAATATTCGCCATCGGCGTACCTGCCGGTGGCCTTCCATACATAAACACCCTGGGGAGCCAGGTTTCCGTTTCCGAAATAACCATCCCATCCCTTCTTCAGGTTGTTGCTCTCATAGATCAGCACACCCCACCTGTTGAAGATCTGAAGCCTGTATTCCATGACATTCTCGGAGAACGGCCTGAAAACCTCATCCATCGCCGGATTAACACCCTCCGACCATTCTCCCCCGGTGGGCCCGGTCTGATTCCACCTGAAAACATTCGGAAACTTAAGGGTTCCCTCCTTCCACTCAACCACGACAGGAGTCTCCATAACCGCTGAATCAGTGCATCCCTCGTGCGTGGCAACAAGAAGTGACACTGTGTATGACCCGGGTGACACATACTTATGCCAGGGATTTTCCTCGGTTGAAGTCTCCCCGTCACCGAATCTCCAGAGCCATGATTCGGCGAAGTACGAGTAACTGTAGAAAATTACTATCTGCTCATTGTTGACAACATTTTTGGGATAGGCGTCGAAGATGGCGGACGGATTCTGGAATACCTCTATGACGCCGTTCGCTACTGACTCCCCGGCTATGTTGTGAACTGTGAGCTTCACCAGGTACGTCCCGGGAACGAAATAGGTGTGTACCGGATCCTTTTCGGATGAATACTGTTTGTCGCCAAAATCCCAGGTGTAGCTTTCGCCGTGCTGGCTCTTATTTATGAACTGGACGGTCAGCGGGGCGCATCCTGATGTTGCACCTTCAAAACCGGCAACAGGCATCGGGGGCATTATCACACTGACATATACATCGCGCTGTGCCGCGCAACCCCAGCTCTCGGGAGGAATTGAATAGGTAAGCAGGTGATTACCCAGCCCCGCCTCTGAAGGATCAAAAAGGTTACCGCTGATACCCGGCCCTGACCAGGTTCCTCCGGTGGGATAGGCTGTCAGCGTCACAGGCGGACCATTGAGGAAGAGAGTGCCCGGGTCATCGATTATAATCGAAGGCAGCGCCATAACGGTTATGACTGCCGTATCAGCTGCCGCGCAATCAGTGTTGAGGATCTCATATCGGATAATATGGTTGCCAACTCCGGCAAGGGCTGGAACAAACCTGTTGCCGACCACCCCGGGCCCTGACCAGACACCGCCCAGGTCATGTGCTGTCAGTAAAACCGAAGGACTGTCTTCGCAGAGGGTATCCACCGGTGTGATTGTAGCATCAGGGGTGGCAACGGTCAGTACCGCAGAGTCAGTATCAGAACAACCGTTGGCATCAGTTATGGAGTATGTTATATTGTGGTTTCCTGACCCGGCTACAGCAGGGTAGAAGATATTTCCAGAGACACCTGTGCCTGACCAGACGCCCCCCGGGTCGTTTGCCTGGAGTACAATAACGGGGTCAGTTGAACAGGCAATCCCGGTGGTGATTATAGTGGCATCAGGCACTGGGTAGACCGTGATCACTGTCTGATCCTGGTCACGGCATCCGTCGGCATTTATGATCTCATGCCTTATAGTGTGGTTGCCGGGCCCGGCAAGAGAAGGATCAAATATGTTACCGCTCACCCCGCTACCGGTCCAGGTGCCTCCCGGATCATAAGCTGTCAGGGACACCGGTGACGCATTTGCGCACATCGGGGCAACCGGGGTGATTGTTGCGTCGGGGTAAGGTACGATAAGTATCCTTGCCGTTGTCTCAACAGGAGGGTGATCACCGTTGACACGGTCATGGGGACCACCGGGGATGTTAGGGTCATCGTACGGATTACAGTAGTTCCAGTTTCGCAGCGTAACCTCGAAGTACTGCCCTATCAGCTTGTCATTTGCCACGAAAATTACATCGGACCAGACCCCTGAGCCCGTCACCGGTCCTGTCAGAGTGATGACATTGTCAACGTATGGAAATGTCCGGTTGTGACCGTCAATTGTTACAGGAATCCCGGTCATTGTGATGTCTGTACCATAGATCCACTGTATCCATCTCGTGCTGACATTTGGATTGTCCCTCTCCTGCGGAGGCACGCAGTTGAACTGCGTCAGGTCCTGGAAACGGACGTTGGCGCTGTTGCCGAAACAGATCGGATATACAAGCGGGTTAATGTGCATATGCCCGCCGTTGTGATCATCGTCGTCCCAGACTGTTACTATCTGTTCCTGCGATGAGGAGGTACATAGTACCCCGTTAACAACCAGTGTGGCCTGCGGGTGGTAGTTGCAGATGCTTCCCGCTGAGGTATAGGTGTTAATCGAAGTCGCCTCGAAAACTCCCGGGGAAGTTTCAGTTGCAGAGAGAGTTTCAATGTTGCCGTTGTTCCAGTCAAACCTGATGGCCACCGGCGCCCCGCCGTCATCAACTCCGGTATAGCTTACGGTCCAGGTCGCAGTCACCGGAGAACAAAGCTTGTCCGGGGTTATGTTGTTGGCCTTTGATAAAATTGAGCAGCTCTGCCCCCAGGCATTCAACGACAACAATACTGAAATACTATATAGGATCCATTTCTTCATGAACCATCTGACTACATACCCTCGCCGGTGTGTAATGCAAAATGTTAAACGGCCATAAAGGCCTCAGGGTTACAATTTTCCCGGCCATTTTCGTACTAAACCATATCGCCCTTGCCATTATGTGACTGATTATTATTGCTTTATACTTCTATTGGCAGCCTTCCCAGCTCCTTTATAAAATCTTTTCACATGAAGAACCAAATTTGATAATCTCTTTATGGTTTGATCACCAATTTGGCCCTGCAATTAACAGTAGCTTATCACCTCATTCAGCTTAACTTTGTGATATTGAAAATGTAAGAAGAGATGAACGGAAAAGTGACGGGAAGACAAAACGGCCTGGTCAAGCATTTATATTCATATTTGATTGTAATTCTGATCATTGGACTAACCACAATCGTCTGTCTCCCGTTGTCTTCTCCCCAGAGTTACCACATAGTTTCTTTCATCCTCCTTTTCGCAGTAGCGTTACTGGCGGTCTTCCTGGGAATCGGACCGGTTTTGCTTGCCTCAACAATGAGTGCAGTTGCGTGGAACTATTTCTTCATCCCGCCGTTCCACACTTTTCACATAGCCAGAACCGAGGACAGGCTGATGTTCATTTCATTTTTCATTATAGCTCTCCTCAACGGAATACTCACAAACAGGATCAGAAGGCAGGAAAGGGCCGTGCGTGACAGGGAGATACAGACCAACGCACTGTTCCAGCTCACCGGAGGACTATCAAAAGCCCGGGGGACGGATGAGGTCATAATGATTGCCACAAAGCATTTCAGAAAACACTTCGGGGCTGAGGCTTTCTTTATACTTCAGGACGGAAAGAGTGCCGGTGAACCGGCCCTGACTCACCGGGGCAGACCTGACGAAGAGATTGAGCATGAGATTGCTGATTGGGTTTTTTCGAACAGGAAAAAGGCCGGAAGATTCACAGGCAACATGGATGACGCCCGCCTGACCTATCACCCGCTGACGGCAGCAAGAATAAACCCCGGTGTGGTTGCATTCAGGATTGACGAGGAGAATTATAAAAACAAGGACGCATTCTGGGACACCTACTGCACCCATATAGCCAACGCGCTTGAACGGGAGTTTCTTGACGAGATGGCTATCAAGGCAAGAGTGCTGGTTGAGTCAGACAGGTTTTACGGCACCCTCTTCAACCTCGTCTCACATGAGTTCAGGATACCGATTGCCGCAATAATGGGGGCAACTGACACACTTATGTTTTCACATACATCTGATGAAAACAGGGAGGAACTATACGGAGAGATATTCAAGGCTTCGGCACGGTTGAACCATATGACAGAAAACCTCCTCAATATGTCACGGATTGAAAGCGGACGCATTAACCTGCGGCTTGACTGGTATGACGTGAACGACCTCTTTAACAGGGTGTTGAAGAATCTGAAACAGGAACTCGAACTTTTCAGGATTGTTGCATCCATTCCTGATGATATGCCCCTTGTCAGGATTGATTTCGCACTGATGGAGCATCTCCTTATCAATCTTCTTCTCAACGCTTCAAGGCACTCGCCTCAGGGATCTGTCGTGAAGCTGGAGGCTGCATATGAAAATGGAAATTTCATCCTCAGTGTCTCTGACAAAGGGCCCGGTTTTCCGGGAGAATCACTGCCCCGGCTGTTCGACAAGTTCTTCAGGGTTGAAGGCTCACCTGCCGGGGGTCTGGGACTCGGACTTTCAATTGTAAAGGGCATTGCTGACGTGCACAAAGGAACAGTCGCAGTAAGAAACCTCGAATCCGGCGGCGCCATGTTCACCGTTACAATTCCATCAGAACTGCCTGATATGAACCACTCAGATCTTGTGAAATGACAGAAAATAAAACAATACTGATAATTGATGATGAGGTCCAGATCCGGAGGCTGCTCGAGATCTCCCTTTCAACCTACGGCTTCAACACACTGTTCGCTGCCACCGGCAGGGAGGGCCTGGTGTCAGCCGCAACACACAGTCCTGCACTCATAATCCTTGATCTGGGTCTGCCTGACATGGACGGTATGAAGATTCTTCAAACTCTCAGGGAATGGTACACCAAACCGGTTATTGTTCTGTCGGTCCGCAATTCAGAAGATGATATTATCCGGGCTCTTGACGGAGGCGCAAATGACTACCTGACCAAACCTTTCAGGAGCGGAGAACTGGTAGCCCGGATCAGGGCAGCCATCAGGCTCAGCGAAGAAAGGAAAGACACTCCGTTGCTGGAGTTCGGTTCGCTCACCGTTGATCTCCTCAATCACGTCGTCCGCCGTGACGGCGCCATCGTTAAGCTGACAACCACAGAGTACTCCCTCCTGACCCTGCTGGCAAAAAACAGCGGCAGGGTGCTGACACACCAGTTCATCCTTAAGGAGATATGGGGATACGGCTACCTTGAACAGACTCAATACCTCAGAGTCTTTATAGCACAGCTCAGAAAGAAAATAGAGGAAGATCCTTCAAATCCAGCCCTACTGATAACAGAATCAGGCATCGGGTACAGGTTCGGGAGCTGACTTGTAGAATTCAGACGTTCTCCCCCGGTTCAAACCGGCCATACCTGTTCTTCCGTCAACTCTTTACAAAATCTTTATACATAAAGATCAAATCTTTACGTAAACCTTATGGTTCTGACCTCAATTTTGCAGCGCAATTTCAAATAATTACATATGAAACTGATCAATCCGGTCAGTATTGTACGGATACTGAGTTCAATCCTTCTGATTGAAGCAGCCTCATTTCTGGCCTGCATTCCGGTGTCTGTAATCTACAGTGAGCCACTCATGCCGTTTCTTGTTTCATCACTCGTGACAGGCCTCCTGGCAGGATTAATGCGTCTGATAAGCCGTAATTATTCAAAAGACAATATCAGCAACAGGGATACTTTCCTGATTGTGACTGCTTCATGGGCCCTGATTTCGCTTTTAGGATCACTGCCTTATTTAATCAGCGGAACTATTTCTTCTCCGTTAAATGCCATATTTGAATCAGCATCAGGATTTTCTACCACCGGTGCATCAATTCTGACAGAGGTCGAATCACTTCCATTTTCAATACTCTTCTGGAGAAGCCTGACTCACTGGATCGGCGGCATCGGGATCATTGTCCTCGTGATTCTTGTACTTCCTACGCTAAAGATTACAGGTTACCAGCTTTTCAGCCTTGAGTCATCTGTGAAGGAAAAGATCCATCCGCGTACAAAAGGGGTGGTCAACCGGATCCTTCTGATATACCTTGGGCTGACAGCCGCCGAGATACTCTTCCTTTCCCTGGGCGACATGAACCTGTTTGACAGCATCTGCCACTCGTTCGGAACAGTTGCCACAGGAGGATTCTCAACCAGGAATACGAGCATAGCAGGATATTCTCCGTACACCCAGTATGTCATAGCTGTTTTTATGTTTCTGGCTGCGGTGAGCTATGTAATATATTATCATCTCATCTCGGGCAATTTCCACAAAATCCTTAAAAATGACGAACTGTGGTTCTATCTTTTCATGGTAACCGCAAGTGTCTGTTTCGTTACACTGATCCTTCTCTCGGGAACAGACCGGAACCTTGAACTCTCATTCAGAGATTCATTTTTCCAGGTTGCCTCCCAGATCTCATGCACGGGATTTGCAACAACTGATTACATGAATTTCCCGCCGCTCGGCTGGTATTTCATGTTCCTCATAATGTTTTTTGGCGGATCAACCGGGTCCACAACCGGCGGAATCAAAATGGGCAGGCACCTGATAGCCCTTAAAAACCTGAGAAATTCATTCATCAAACTGCATCATCCCTCAGCAGTAATTCCGGTGCAGATGAACGGCCAGCGGGTTACCGATGACACTGTAAACCAGGTTGTTGTATTCATCTTTCTGTATATTCTTACGTTTCTGGCAGGCAGCATCATAATGCAGATCTCGGGTATTTCGATTATTGAGGCCTCCGGGGCATCAGCCACAAGTATGGCAGGCATCGGACCCGGTCTCGGTCTCTCAGGTAACATGGGCAACTATGCCCATTTCAATCCGGTGGCCAGGATCACCATGATACTTCTTATGATTGCAGGCCGCCTTGAATTGTTTACATTCTTCACCGTCTTCACCAGGCCCTTCAGAAGGAATTGATCCGCAAGTATCCTGTTCAGTGTTACGGAAAAGGACTTACTTTAGTACCTTATTTTGTTTCAAACTAACAGGAAATGAAAATCACTGTAAACAATACCCTGCTTGACCTCCATAACGGAGCCCGGGTAAGGGATGCAATTGCGGGTTATTATAAACATTCGGGTCGGAAAGTGCCTGACAGACTGCCTGTTGCAGAGGACAGGTTTGGCAACATCGTAGCGCCGGACGGGGAACTTGCAGACGGGAACACACTATATATTCTCTCAGGACGTAAAAAGAGAACCCGGATCATCAGGCTGATATCTGTCCTCTTCGCTGCCGGACTACTTGCTGCCTGCAGCTCCGCAAGGCACACCGGCACCTCCCCTGCCCGTGAAAAACAGGGTAGCGCCACCGTTGCTGCATCGTCCGGCTCAGCAATTCAGGCTGAACGGCAGGCAGTCATCTTTTCCGTCAATGACATGCATGCGGCAATCGATAACTTCCCGAAGCTTGCGTGGATCGTTGACAGCCTCAGAACCGTTTATCCGGACCTGTTCCTCATCGCCGCAGGCGATAACCAGACCGGTAACCCCATCAATGACCAGTATCCCGAGAAGGGATTCCCGGTAATTGATCTGATGAATGCTGTAGGCTTCAGCCTCAGCGCGGTTGGAAACCATGAATTTGATACCGGCCCCGGGGGATTCAGCACCCTGACCGGCAAGGCAAACTTCAGTTTCATATGCGCAAACGTATCCGGCGGAGAGCAGCATGCCCTGAAAATAAGTCCCTATAAAATCTTCACCCTGCCAAACGGATTGAAGCTTGCTTTTCTCGGACTGCTTCAACTTGGCCAGAACGGCATTCCCGACAGCCATCCTGACAACGTCAGGGACTTCGTGTTCCGGTCGCCCTTTGAAATTGCCCCTGAATACCTCTGGCTGAAGGACAGCAGTGACATCTTCATTGCTCTTACGCACATCGGGTTCGAGGAGGATGTGAAACTGGCTGAGACATTGCCGGCAGCAATTGACCTGATCATCGGAGGTCACTCCCATACGAGAGTGGAAAAGGAACAGATCCATAACGGCATCATGATCACCCAGGCTGAGAACAAGCTGAAATACGGCACCCTGATCAGGCTGACTGTAAAAAGTGACGGCACAATAGACAGGCAGATGCAACTGATTGACATCAGGAACTCCAGGAAAGAGAATCCTGAGATCCGCACCATTGTTGATAAGTACAATGACAATCCGGTGCTCAACCAGGTTATAGCAACAGCCACCGACGATTTTTCATCATACGAGGAGCTGGGATACCTGATGGCCGATGCCCAGCGTGCGGCTGCCGGGGCCGACATCGCGCTGATGAACCCCGGTGGGGTACGGATCGACCAGCTTCCAAAAGGCCCGGTAACAATCAAGAACGTCTACCAGCTTGACCCGTTCGGCAATGAACTGGTTGTGACAAAACTCACCGGCGCTGAGATCTTTTCCCTTCTGCGTGCCGCCTGGCCCGTAGACGACAGATCACCTGTCTATACCTCGGGTATCACAACTGAAACAAGGATTAATGACCAGGGTAACCCGGACGAGATAAAGATACTTACAGATGACGGTAAACCGCTGGATCTGAACCGTGTTTACACCGTGGCCATGAACAGCTATATGACCCAGGTTTACAAGTATGATCACGCTGATCCCGGACAATCTCTCTTTTTTACCACGGCCGAGGCACTTATAAGGTACCTGAAACAGGAAGGCAACCTCAGAAGCTACAGAGGTGAAAACAGGGTCCGGGTTGTCAGGGCTCTCCTTTGAATAATCCCTATCTTTGGCCTCTATGCCATATGCCGGATATTTGATTCTTGATTTCGACGGTACTATTGCCGACACCCTCGAGATGGCCCTCGCAGTCTTTAACCGGGTTGCCCCGGAATACGATCTCCAACCAGTAGGTGACAGGGAGCGGGAGTTGTTTCGCACAAAGAAACCCCAGGAACTGATCAGGGACTTTGATATCTCGAAGCTGAAGCTGCTGACGCTGACGCTCAGGATAAGGAAGGAGATGAGCAGGCACATCCCGGAGATGAAGCTCTTCGACGGTCTTGACATGGCCCTCCGGGAGATCCGTGATGCCGGCTACGGGTTGGGGATCCTCACCTCCAACTCCGTCGAAAATGTCAGGAAGTTTATTGACATCAACAATCTTACCGACCTGTTTGATTTCATATACAGCGGCAAAAGTTTCCTCGGGAAGGATAAGGTCATAAGGAAGATGATCAACAGGGAGCAGCTCCCGGCGGGAAGGATAGTTTATGCTGGTGACGAGACCCGTGACATCGAAGCATGCCGGGCAGCAGGCATTCCTGTCATTGCCGTTTCTTGGGGCCTGAACCGCAGAGAACTTCTGGCTTCGCTCCTCCCTGACCAGATCGCTGACAATCCGTCAGAACTTCCGGAACGTGTAAGACAGGTATTCATCTCAGGACCGGTCAGGTAGATTGACCATATTCTCAATCCAGCCTTCAGCTATCATTTTGCAGAAAAAATACAGCCCCAGGATCTGATTTCCGGAGGCTGTATTAATGAGAACCGGTCTTTCAGGGCATATTCCCGGGATTAATTGACTACGTGCAGTTCGGTTATCATACTGAAGATAATCGGACCGGCAACCAGCTCAGCATACGGTGTTCCTTCGGGGCCGGGAACCAGCTGAAATGCATTTGTATGGCAATCGGCATAGAAGCTGGTACCGTCAAAAAATCCATTATAATTCACGGTGCCCTTATTGACTCCGGGGCCGGAAAGTTCATAACCTGTGTGAGCCCCCACCTGCGTAACGAGATCGGCATAGGGGGCCGGCTCCAGTGTCATGGTTGCCCAGTTCAGTTCCAGCCATGTTTCGGGCCAGGTGTACATCACCACTCCGCCCGGAGTGATCTTGCCCTTGATCGTCATTTCCCTGAATAGCACCGGGGGATCCATAGGAATGGTCTCAACCGTGTTAAGAGTGAAGTTGTGTCCGTTTGTGAAAGTCAGTTCAGCTTCGCACAGTGTAATCATCTGCTGCGGGTCAACAATGAGCTTATGCTCCATTTTAGCATAGACATACCAGCGCATAAAACCCTGAAGGCTGACAGTGCCTTCATTCATTACAAGGCTTTTCATGTTCATGTCATTTAAATCATCGCCTGTCGGATCAGAGGCATCTTTGGTGCATCCACCGAAGAAAATCAGCAACATGGTCAGGACTAATGTCATTAGTCTGTACCCATTTGATAGGTGATTTGATCTTTTCATAACGGTACGGATTAAGTTAATTTATTCTGACCAAATTTATGCCCTGACTGATGGCATGTATTGTAAATATGCGACATAATAGCAGGGAGAGGAATTGGCGGGGCTATTGATTCCTGATGAATAACCTGTTGTGGATGGTTTGCCTTTCAGTTTCCGTTCTCTGCAACTGCCCGGGAGAAATGCCTGTAATCTTTCTGATATCCCTGATAAAGTGTGACTGATCAAAGTAACCGCTCAGGTAACTTAAGCCTGCGAGGTTGGCTTCCGGTTTCCCGGTCAGCATTCTTATTGCCCTGTTGATTCTGAATATTTGAAGCATCTCCTTGGCAGGCAGCCCGATCTCCTCCAGGAAGTGTCTCTCCAACGACCTTGGCGTCATGCTGTAATCTTCGCACAGTTGCGATACCCTTATCATCCCGTTGGTCTTGTCAATCCTGTACACAATGTGATCCAGCAGATCGGGCTTCAGGGAATTTCGCTTTGCGAAATCTGAATAGTAATGTTCAAAAAGCCCTTTCATTGAATTTACTCCGCTGCAAAGGCTGAGTCGTTCCCACAGAATATTGACCTCCCTTTTAAATACAGAATCACCTGTAATACAATATTTACTGAAGTCGGAATTCTTTATTCCGAACAGGCCATAGAAGCCCCGTGGTTTGAACACAACGCAAAATCCCCCTTTTCTTCCTGTCGCAGACATATTGGAATAAGCGCTCTGATCATATTGATGCAATCCTGCAAGGTGGACCCTTGGCAAACCCAGATCTTAGTAGCCGGGGGAGATAAGGTTCAAATTCGTAAAATTGAAATACAGTTCGACAAACGGGATAGGGACGATCTTGTACATGCCCGTCAGGTCGGTTTCGACATATTTATAATAGTAAACGAATGGTTTAAAGAGTTCCGAGGGTTCAGCTATTTCAATTTTCTGGCCCATTGCAGGAATTTTTACATCAGATGTTCAGGATGCAAAAAACGTCTGTGGTTCACGCGTGAACCAATTCCCTAAAATTACGCAATAAACAGATGCGTGTCAATAGCATGGGAATTTGAAACCTTGCTGATTACCTGTCAGAAAGCATGCCGCAGGAATCGCTCACTGCACTTGCCTTCAATTCCCTTTTGGTGAGGCAAGGTCATTGTCAGTATATTTCTGGTCGAAATACCATGCATTCGGAAAAGTATCGTTACTGCTGAAATTTCCGTCACGCTTCGTAGGATTTGACGCCTGCAATACCAGGTTCCACTCCTGAAGACCTGAAAAATAATGAAACGTAAATGTGTATGTGGCAACTTCCAACTGCCTGTTTTCAGATTTTACAAGTGTTCCCAGTTCGTCTACATTGTTCTTCTTTGTGTAACTCTCTATAAGACTTGTTTCCGGAATGATGGTGATTGAGTTATTGCTTACCGAGAATCTGCCTCTTTCTTTTACCAGAATGATATAAGGATACGTCATCCGGAAGCTTCGTTCGGTGTAAGAATAAGTGCCATCAGCTATAAACTCATACCTGCTTGATGTGTAACCTGCGGTTCCCCAGCTTGCAGCATCAGCGTAATGGGGATGCGTTGCGCCAGAACGGTTCCATTTCCCGATCAGTCTCTGGTCATAATCTGATGCAGTGATCACGGTATTATCGGCTGGCAGATTGTTGACCGGGGATGTTACCCTGTTGTTATTGGAATCTGATGCAGTTTTTTGGTTGCCGGGGGAGATTGCTTTTTCTGTGCTGTCAAAGTTCAGCGAACTGCCAAAATCTTCGAATGCGGTTTGATATGTCGTTGTATTCGTGATAAATACAAAGCTCATTTTGGTTTGTGCCTTCACCATTGTTATTAAAAGGGCAGCATGATTCGAATTCTGATATTTAAACGGCGCCACCCCGATCTTAGATACCCAGCCATCTTTGTAATTGCTCACATTAGTTTGTGTAAATTCTCCCGGCTGATAATTTAACTGAACAAGCTCTCTCCATTCAGTACCGAAATCAGTATCAATGTTTCCCGTACCCGTTAAACTTTTAAAAATAAGGATGCGGGCGTATTCACCGTTTGCATTGTTGTTTATCGTGTAAGCAATAAAACCATCCGCGGCTTCTTTTACCCAGCCCGGGGGCTCAGTATAGGAGACAATGTCAAAATTTGCAGTTTTCTGACCAGTTACAATCATCACAATATTCAGTAAAAAGGCTGATAACAGTATTCTTTTCATATCCGTAAGTTTAGTTCTTAGATACCCCGTATTGAACCTATTCAGGTGGTTTAATTTTCTATTAATTGATTATCCGAAGCAGAATAAAGATTGAACGGTTTGTATTTTCTGCGTAGGTCTATTCTTTTTCTGGTTCAGGTATATCCTTTACACAACGGCACGAATAGCCATTCCGGGCAACGGTATAAATTCTTCCTACAGCGTTGGTATTGTAATGCACGTGGTGATTCCAGAGGTAAAGCAATCCGTACCTGTCATCATAGACTGTCGATGTCCAGAAATTTCCGTACTGGTTCAAGGTGGAGAACTCCCCGTTTTCAAGCCTGGCGCCGGCAGGCAAGATGGAAAAACCACTTGAATTTGTGCCAGAAAAAGCGGATGCAATCCACCCGTCGCGAACTTTCAGCTTGTCCGCAATGTCTCCGCGTTCACCAGTCCGGTCGAGTTCCCCTTCCGGTAACCCATAGAACTTTTCAAGTTCTTTCCACTCCTTGTCGGTTGCCACATGCCAGCCCTGAGGACAGAGTTTTCCGGTAGCAACCGCATAACCGTTATACAGAAACCCGTATTTCCTGGCGTTCAAAGGATTATTGTCATAAATGGCGTAGGCGCCATGCTTTATTTTCGGCCAGTCCACCTGTGGCCCTGTGGGGATATGAGTAGTATCATTGTACTGCGTGGTTCTCAGGTTTTCTTTCATCCAGTAATGTTCGCCAATCTTCATTACGTTATACCGGTTACTGTCGAGGTCGTAAACATAGCTCAGGGTATCTGTTGCCGGTTTTGCGGAAGACGTTTCAGGTGTTACTGTAACCCCGCCATTATCAACAATTTCCTGAAGAGCTGTAAAATCAATTATTTTCAGGATGTCGTTTTTAGCATTCAGACAGGCAACCTCGGGTTCATAAATTTTGAACAGAACATCAATGAAATGCGGTGTTGATGCAGGTTTATCCTGACTGTAATATTTTTGGCTTGGTTTGATTACCCAATAAGAATATCTGCCTTCCGCAAAACTTTCAAATTCGGATGGAGGTCCTCCTCCCGTAATTTTTGCAGGCTCATTTAAAACTTCGTCCGGGGAGTTGTTCAGGAAATCGTCTATATTCTGAATCGATCTTCCGTAATACGATCTGTCACCTTCAATCCGCTCTCTGGCATATTCTGCTTCCTCGGGAGACGGATTTTTCCAGTTATTGACTGTTACTTCTATTTGTTCCTGGTAGTATTTTCTGAGTTTTTCCAGAAACTCCTTTCTGGACATGAAAACAAAAGGCAGTTCTCTGTTTTTGGTAATAAGGTGATGAAAATGTGTCACATCGCGAACAGTATAAACCGTATCGGTCATTGTCCAGTAACCATTTTCGTTCCAGACGGGTTTATGTCTGATGGTTCCGAACACATTTGCTTCGGGATCTTCTTCATCCACACTCTTTTTTACAAAAAAACTTGACGGATAATCCCACTGATTTACCCGAAATTCAATAGTTGAATGGGTTTCGGCAATTTGCTCAATCTTGTTCAGGTGGTTGCAATAGAAATACATGAGAAAAAAAGTGGTCTGATACCGGTTTCCAACATTTACTCCATTGGGCCAATAAGGCAACGGTGGATAGTGTGCCGGTCCGTACCCGATATTCATCCCTCTAGGCTGGTAGTTGTTAACCACCATATTCATAAATTGCTGTGTAACAGCCTTCTGCCTTACCAGGTCTTCATTTGAAATATCCCGGACCGAACCTTTGCCGGGGCCTTTGTAAACTCCAGGCAGGCTGATAATTTCATCAGGATTGCAATCCTGGCCAGAAACCGAAAGACTTAAGGCAAAGGCCAATACAAAGGCAACCAGGATTTCTCTCGCGTGAATGTCCAATAAACTCATCATATCGTGATATTTAATTTATCAATCAGAAATTACTCCAGCCTGTACCGGTTTCTTCGTTCCAGCCGTTTTTAACTGTAACCGACTGCAGGCCGCATTTTGTGTACGTATAGTAAGTCCACCCGATGCGTGTCGGGTGCAATTGTACAATCGTATTTCCGCCTGAATCAACACATTCTGTTCTTTATTAATTCCTGAAGGCTTTGGGCACACTTTAATGCACCTGTCGGTTCTCGAGCTGTACATTATCGTCATTCAATTCTTAAGTCCTTTCCCGGTATGGTAAACTCCAGCCAGTTCAATTCAGCCGGGATAAAGCTAACTCCGGCACAGGTGCTTTTTTATCCTGCAAAAACAGGATATTCTTACCCTTTACTAAATTCAGTAAGGCAGTTAATTGTACCGGGTGATTTGCCTAATTTGGTATACATAATTCAAGCAGTCCCATATTATGAAAAAATCAATCATTCTTCCAGCCCTGATCCTTTCTGTAGGTATCAGCACCGGACAAGCCATTCAGAAAGGTAGTTTTTATAATACTGACGACGGCAATAAGATGTATTATGAATCTTACGGTGCTGGCGAGTCTGCAATAGTATTTATACATGGCTGGTCTGTTACCTGCCGGAGTTGGGATCAGCAGATTGACTTTTTCAAAGACAGATTCAAAGTCATTCTTATTGATCTTCCAGGTTTTGGTAAGTCTGAACATTTAAGGCAGGACTGGTCCATGCAACATTACGGGAAAGATGTGGCAGGTTTATGCATGAAGCTCGAACTCAAAAATGTTTACCTGGTCGGATGGTCAATGGGGACAGCGGTAGTGGTAGAAGCAGCCAGGCAACTAGGGATGGATGCAAAGGCTGTAATAACGGTTGACCAGTTGTGGTATACAGATAATGTCTACGACAGCATAGCGGAAGAGAGCTGGTTTAAAGATGAGGCTTCAAGGTACAAGGATTTTGATGCCCTGAATAAAGCCTATACCAATGACCATGCACTTACAGCAAGGTTAATCAGCATGATGCCGGATGAAGACAAGATGCCCTGGTGGTGGAAACCAAGTGTGATCAATTTCTTTAAGTGGACTGCAGCAGACCTGAAGGCAAGCGTATCGGAACTTAAAATTCCAATTCGGGCAATAAATGCGAGCTGGGTGAATACCAATCAGGAACAGTGGAAGTCCCTGTATTCAGATTACAAACTGACCGTGATTGAAAATTCAAATCATTTTCTTGTCTGGCAGTATCCTCAAAAGTTCAATGAAACAGTTTTGCAGATCGTTGAGGAAACATCCCGTCAACAGCTGTAAAATAGCAATAATCCGGCCTACACCTTTTTTGGTTTCAGTAACAGGTAACCGCAACAGATTATTACTATCAATCCTATCAGCTTGAATAAAGCCAGTAATGAGATCAAATCGTGAATACCGAACTTGATAATGGAAAGAGTCATCCCGATCAGCGGTATAAATAGTCCCAGATACAGGGGATATGTCTTCCTGTTAAACAGCAGTATGCCAATAACAGCATAAATAACCCCAAAAATCAGCAGGCCGATGCTTCCCGGTACATCAGGGTCTTTCAGGTAAAGGACGACATGAAGGACTCCTGTTATCAAGAGGAGTATCCCTGCAAGAATTCGAATCTGTCTCATAGTGGAAGGATTTAGTGTTTTAGA
>ENA-UOWG01001997-UOWG01001997.1-activated-sludge-metagenome-genome-assembly--contig:-NODE-1997-length-18763-cov-183.120804_pt1 | contig 18763 bp, 16 predicted proteins | sample MGYA00238147_ERZ761563 | MGnify/ENA primary metagenome ERZ761563 (study PRJEB28884, sample SAMN05720216) | anaerobic digester metagenome | isolation source: active sludge of municipal... | reverse complement strand
AAACCGGCCGGCGCTTCGCCCAGTCCGGCGACCTTGCCATCGGCAATAAACAATGGGCTGTTGCGGTCGACACCGTTTTTGGGGTCAATTACACGACCGTTCTGAATGACGATATTCATGGCTCAGTTCCCCGCAACAATGCTCATGACGGCCATGCGCACGGCAATGCCGAAGGTGACCTGGGGCAGGATGACGGCCTGCGAACCGTCGGCGACCGCCGAGTGGATTTCGACGCCGCGATTCATCGGCCCCGGGTGCATGACGATGGCGTCAGGCCTGGCCAGTGCCAGCTTTTGCGGCGTCAGGCCATAGTGGCGGAAGTATTCGCCGGCCGACGGCAGCAGCGCGCCGGTCATCCGTTCATTCTGCAGGCGCAGCATGATGATGACGTCGCAGTCCTTGAGCCCCTCGTTCATGTCGTGGAAGACATGCACGCCGAGCTTGTCGAGATGCTTGGGCAGCAGGGTTTCCGGGCCGATGGCGCGGACTTCCGGCACGCCCAGCGTGGTCAGGGCGTGGATGTCGGAACGGGCGACACGCGAGTGCAGGATGTCGCCGACGATGGCGACGCGCAACTGCGTGAAGTCCTTCTTGTAATGGCGGATGGTGTACATGTCGAGCAGGCCCTGCGTCGGGTGGGCGTGCCGACCGTCGCCGGCATTGACGACATGCACGTCGTCGCGGCCGATGCGCTGCAGGTGCTCGGCGATCAGGAAGGGCGCGCCGCTGGAGGCATGGCGCACGACGAACAGGTTGGCGTGCATGGCGACCAGGTTGTCGATGGTGTCGAGCAGGGTCTCGCCCTTGGCCGTGGACGACTTGTTGATGTCGAGATTGATGACGTCGGCGCTCAAACGCTTGGCGGCGATCTCGAAGGTCGTGCGCGTGCGCGTTGAGTTCTCGAAGAACAGGTTGAAGACGCTCTTGCCACGCAGCAACGGCACTTTCTTCACGTCGCGTGCCGAGACTTCCATGAAGGAAGCGGCGGTGTCGAGGATCTGCGTGAGGATGGCTTGTGGCAGGCCTTCCACCGAAAGCAGATGGATCAGCTGGCCATCCTTGTTCAACTGCGGGTTATGCATTTTCCAGCCTCCAGGCGAGTTGACCGTCGTCCTGCCTGCCGAGCACCAGATTCTCACCCTCGTCCAGATCGACATCCCAGACGCAATAGGTCGCGCCGATCGGCAATTCGCGCCCGCCCCGGTCGGCCAGCACCGCCATTGCCACCGAAGCGGGCCGGCCGTAATCGAACAACTCGTTGATCGCTGCCCGCGTCGTCCGGCCCGTATAGAGCACGTCATCGACCAGGATAATGTGGCGCCCCTCGACATCGAAAGGAATCGCCGTCGGGCGACACTGCGGATGCAAACCTTTTTCGGCGAAGTCGTCGCGATAGAAGGAAACATCGATCATGCCGACTTCTTCCGGCAGGGCGAGCAGGGATTTCAAGCGCTCGGCGATCCAGGCGCCACCGCTGAAAATGCCGACCAGCGCGGGGTTCCTGTGAAGTTGCGGACGGATCAGCTCGGCCAGTTGGCGGCACTGGGCCTCGGCGTCAGGCAGCGGGTTGGGCAGGGGTGACATGGTGCGGGCTTTCAAACCAGGTTTGGAGGATCAGTTGAGCCGCCACTGCATCGAGCAGCGGCTTGGCAGAGCGGCTGTTGCGGCCTGTTTCACGAAGGCGCGCCTCGGCATCGAGCGAAGTCAGGCGCTCGTCGGCCAGGGCGACGGGCAGCTTGAAGCGGCGCTGCAGGCGCTCGGCGAACTTGGTGGCGAGTCGGGTCATGTCGTGCGGCGTGCCGTCGGCATGGGTCGGCAAGCCGACCACCAGTTGCACCGGCCGCCATTCGTCGACCAGCTTGCCGATGGCGGCGAAACGGTCGTCGTTCGATTCGGCATGGATCACGGTCAGCGGATGGGCGCTGGCGAGCAGGGTTTCGCCGGTGGCGACGCCGATGCGCTTCTCGCCGAAATCAAAGGCCAGAACCGTTCCTTCAGGCATGCCCGGCAACGTCGGAAAGCTGGGTGAAGCTGACGCCGAGCTTCTGCATGGCTGCCGGCAGGCGCTCTTCCGGCGCCATGTCGAACAGGATGCTGGCCTTGGCCGGCACGGTCAGCCACGAATTCTGCGCCAGTTCGTCTTCCAGCTGGCCGGCATCCCAGCCGGCGTAGCCGAGAGTGACGAGGATTTCGGCCGGCAAACCGGCGCTGCCGACCGAGGCCAGCACGTCGCGCGAACTGGTGAGGCCGATTTCGCTGTTGATCGCCAGTGTCGATTGCCATTGGCCGACCGGGCGGTGGAGGACGAATCCGCGGTCAAGCTGAACCGGGCCGCCGAAATAAACCGGCAGCTTGGCCAGACTGTCGGCTTCTAGCTTGATGTCGATTTTGTCGAAGAGGCCGGCCAGATTCATGTCGATCGGCCGGTTGACGATAATCCCCAGCGCCCCGTGCTCGTTGTGCTCGCAGATATAGACCAGCGCATTGGAAAAATAGGGATCTTCCAGCGTCGGCATGGCGATCAGAAAGTTATCGGTAAGATTAACGCTATCCATGCTGGAATTTTAATCGCCGCCGGGGTACAAACCAACCATGAATCTCGAAAAAGCCCTCGTCTGGTTCCGCCGTGACCTGCGCGATCATGACCATGCGGCGCTAGCTGCGGCCCTGAGCCAGGCGCGGACAGTCTATTGCGCCTTCATCTTCGACAGCACCATCCTCGATGCCTTGCCGTCCAGGAGTGACCGCCGAGTCCATTTTATTCACGAGTCGCTGGTTGAGCTGGATAGCGCCTTGCGGGCCAGGGGCGGCGGGCTGATCGTTCGCCACGGGACGGCCAGCGAACTTATTCCGGAACTTGCCGGGCAACTCGGGGTGTCAGCGGTGTTCGCCAACCGCGATTACGAGCCCTACGCGAAGCTGCGCGACGGCAAAGTGGCGAAGACGCTCCAGACTGGCAGGATCGCCTTTCGCCTTTGCAAAGACCAAGTTATTTTCGACCGCGACGAGGTGCTGACTCAAAGCGGCAGGCCGTTTTCCGTATTCACCCCGTACAAAAATGCCTGGTTGAAGCGGTTGACCGCAGCAGACTATGCGCCCTGCACCGGCACTTTCGGCCAGCTTGCAGGACTGGCGCTGGCCGGCGTTCCAGTACTGCCCGAAATCGGCTTCACGAAGACCGACCTGGCGATTATGGACATCCATCCCGGCATGTCCGGTGCCAACTTGACATGGAAGAAATTCCAGGAAAATTCAATCAGGCACTACCGGGAACTGCGCGATTTTCCGGCGGCCAATGGTAGTTCATGTCTCTCCGTGCATCTGCGTTTCGGCACCATTTCACTCCGCAGACTGGTTCGTGCCGCGCTCGAACTGCACGCCGACGCATGGCTGAACGAGCTGATATGGCGCGATTTTTACTTCATGATCCTCGACCGTTTTCCGCATGTTGCGAAAAGCGCCTTCAAGCCGGAATTCGATGCCATACGCTGGGAAGACTGGCCCACTGGCTTCGCTGCCTGGCGCACGGGCCAAACCGGCTATCCATTGGTCGATGCAGCGATGCGCCAGCTAAATCACTGCGGCTGGATGCACAACCGCCTGCGCATGGTCGTCGCCTCTTTTCTGACCAAGGATCTCGGCGTCGACTGGCGTCTGGGCGAAAAATATTTCGCCGACCAGCTCATCGATTTCGATCTGGCCGCCAACAACGGCGGCTGGCAATGGGCGGCATCCACGGGCTGCGATGCCCAGCCCTATTTCCGCATTTTCAACCCGGTCACGCAATCGGAAAAATTCGACCCGGATGGCAAATTCATCCGTCAATACGTACCCGAACTGGCAAGCGTGACGAGCAGGCATATTCACGCACCATGGCGAATGGGCCCGCTTGAACAGCAGGCATCGGGTGTAATCATCGGGCGCGACTATCCGAACCCGATCATTGATCACGCACAGGCCAGGGTGGACACCCTGGCCCGTTACGGCGCCGTCAGGAAGCCTGCTTCGCCTTGATGTGGCTGGCGATCAGGGCCAGCAACTGATCCTCGTCGTAGGGCTTGCCGAGGTATTCGGTGGCACCGATCTCTATCGCGTAATTGCGGTGCTTGTCCGCCGTGCGCGAAGTAATCATGATCACCGGCAGATTGCCCAGACGCTTGTCGGCGCGGATGTTGCGCAACAGGTCGAAACCGTCCATCCGCGGCATCTCGATGTCGGACAGGACGACATCGGGCACCACTTCGATCAGTTGTTCCAGTGCATCGACACCATCCTTGGCGAGCACGACCTGATAACCCTCGCGAGTCAGCAGGCGGCTGGTGATCTTGCGCACGGTCAGCGAATCGTCGACCACCATGACCGTCGGCAAGGCCGCCACAGGCTGCGGCGCCACGACTTCCTGCACCGGCTCGGCGAACATCTGATAGCTGACGACGGGTGCCCGGCTGGCCAAGGCCACCGGATTGAGGATGAGCACGACCTGACCATCGCCGAGCACTGTGGCACCGGCAATACCGACGACCCGGGCAAGCTGGGCGCCAATGTTCTTGACCACGACTTCCTGGTTGCCGCGCAATTCATCGACCTGAATCGCAACACGCTGGGAGCCGGAACGCAGAAGCAGGATCCAGTAGCGGCGCTGCACTTCGGGTGTCGCCGCTGTATCCCCCAGAAGATGCGGCAGGAAGTTGAACGGATAGCGATTGCCCTGCCATTCCACTTCGCCCTTCTGGCGGAGGTCGGCAAGCGGCCCTTCCTTCAGCTCCAGTACCTGCTCGATCATCGTGGACGGAACCGCGTACATTTGCGTCGCAACGCGCAGTAGCAGGGTCTGGGTTACCGCGAGGGTCAGTGGCAGGTAGAGGCGGAAGGTCGTTCCGTGCCCAAGCCGGGAGACGATTTCGATGCGCCCACCCAGTTCGGTTACCTCGGTCTTGACCACGTCCATGCCAACACCGCGACCCGCCAGTTGGCTGACTTCCCCAGCCGTCGAGAATCCTGGCCGGAAAATCAGGTCGTACAGCATGGCCTCGTCAGCGAATTCATCGGGTGCCAGCAGGCCCATCGCCTCGGCACGCGCACGGATGCGCTCGCCGTCGAGACCTCGCCCGTCATCGACCATCGAAAGGATGATTTCATTACCTTCCTGCGCCAGCGAGACCGTAATTTCGCCGATTTCCGACTTGCCGGCGTCAACCCGCTCGGAACGCGCTTCGATACCGTGCGCCACGGCATTGCGCAGCATGTGTTCGAGCGGTGCCATCATCTTGTCGAGCACCGAGCGGTCGAGTTCGACCTGCCCACCGACAATATCGAAGTTGGCGCGCTTGCCGAGTTCCTTCGCCGTCTGGCGCACGATGCGGAACAGGCGTTCGGCCTGGCTGGCGAACGGCATCATGCGCACGCCCATCAGTTCCTGCTGCAAGCCGCGATTGAGGCGCGCCTGGGCAATAATGGCCGCGTTGGCATCGTCGAGGTTCTTGAGCAGATTCTGCTGAACGGTGGCGACGTCATTGACCGACTCGGCCATGAAGCGCGTCAGTTCCTGGAAGCGGGTAAAGCGATCCAGTTCGAGCGGATCGAAATCGCCCATGCCGTCGTGCGCCTGTGCGACGCGCGCCTGGATCTGGCCCTCGGCCTGAATTTCGATTTCACGCAACTGGCGGCGCAGGCGAATGACGTTTTCCGTCAGATCCAGTAACGAGCCCTTGAGGCTGCGCATTTCGCCTTCGATCCGCGCACGAGCGATCGAGAGTTCACCCGCCTCGTTGACCAGACGGTCGATCAGGTCTGCCCTGACGCGCAAGGTCGCACGATGTGCACCGGCCTCGGCGTCATGCTCGCGATCCACATCCAGATGGACTGCGACGGCAGAGACTTCGGCCACTGGCGCTTCGCCGACCACGGCACCCGGCTGTTGCGGGATAAAGGTATCGCCACTGCGCAAGCGCTCTGCGGATTGCGCAAGGGTATCGCAGCCGCCTTCGATTTCATCGATGAAGGCGGGCGTCGCCGCGCCTGAGCGCAGGACATCCTCGACGCGCGATTCGAGCAGGTGGGTGAATTCGCCAAGGTTCATGGCCCCGGCCATCCGCGCATTGCCCTTGAAGGTGTGGAGCAGACGGGCAATCGCATGCGGTTGTGCATCACTCGCCAGATCGCCGCGCCACAGACGCAACTGAACCGTCAGCTCACGTAGCTGATCCTGAGCCTCTTCAAGGAAGATCGGCAGCAACTGCTCGTCAAGCTCATCCTGCAGGCGCTTGACGGCCGGCGCAGCAGCCTGAAGCTGTTGTACCGCCGCTTCCGGCGCCGCCTCGGCCACTGCCTGCGGTATCGCGATCTGCGCTGCGACGGGAACCTCCGGTTCTACCGGTGGAGCCTCGACAAGCGGTGCAACGAGGAAGACATCCTCGAGTGCGGAAATCAGCTGGAACTGCTCCTCGGGAGCTTCCTGACGTGCCAGGCCGGCAAACATGCCTTCCAGGGTGATGATGGCCTGACGAACCGTTTCCAGGCCTTCGATACTATCCGGCCGACCCGAACCGTCGCGCCGGAGCAGGGCGTGTTCGAGCGCAAGGGCGAGGTGGTTCAAGGGCATCAAGCCGACGGTGCCGGCAATACCGCCCAAAGTGTGGGCAGCCCGCGTCATTTCAGCGGACGTAGCCACCAGCGGATTCGCCTCGAGTTCGGCGTAGGAAGCAATCAGGGTCTGCAGATGCCCGCGCGCCTCGTCGCAGAAGATGTCGTACAGCGTCGGAGCTGCGGGAGGAGCTTCCGGAATTTGGACATATTCCGGTGTCGACCGCAACAACAGATCTTCCGTAGCCGGCTGCTCCGCAACGCTCTCCAGCGGAGCCCCCCAAGCTGTCTCGGGCACTACCTCGAAGGCTTCGGATGCGACGACCTCGACCGACGACAAATCTTCGGACAAATCGAATTCGAATGCCTCTACCGCTTCCGGTGTGGCATCGGAAACAACTTCCATCGCAAATTCCGGCATTGCTGCCGGCACATCGGCAAACTGTTCGGGTACCGGCTGCGATTCGATGACCGCCGACGGCATCTCATCAGCCGGAAGAGCGAATTCAAACTCTGCGGCGACCGGCACCGCACCTTCGGAAACTCTCTCCATCGGTAGCGAAACTTCCGGCACGACAGGTGTCGCATCGGATGCCCAGTCGGATACCGGCTGCAGATCGATTTCCATCGCGGGTACTTCGTCGGCCAAACCGGCAAACTGGAAGTCCTCGACCACCTCCGGCGTAGCGGGGGGTGTCTCAAATACCTGCTCGGGCACCGGCTGCAGATCGAGCGCCATCGACGGCGCTTCTTCGGCCAATTCAGCAAACTCGAAGCTTTCCGCGAATTCCGGCGCGGCAGGCGGTATCTCGAAAACCTGGTCGGGTACCGGCTGCAAATCGACCACCATAGACGGTGCCTCGACTACCGAGGCACCCGGCAATTCGACTTGCTGTACCGGCGCCATATCCAGCGCCTGGATGACGGGAGTCGATTCCTGACTGCGCAGCAGTTCAGCCATCTCCACCATCGCCGCCGGATCGGGAATTGCTCCGCTACCCTGTTCAAGGGCGGCGACCCAACGGGAAAAGAGCGAATGGGAATCCGCGATCAAGGCCAGCAGATCGTGTGTCACCGCCATGTCCTGGCGTAGCCACATGTTCAATGTCTGCTCCAGGGCCCAGGCAGCTTCGCCCATATCGACGAGCCCGACCATGCGACCACTGCCCTTGAGCGTATGTGCAGAGCGCCGGATCGTGGTCAGCGCCTCGATCTGATCGCCGTCCGCCGAAAGCAGCGCAGCTTGTTCGCCAATGGTCGCCAACACCTCATGCGCTTCCTCCAGGAAGATGGCAAGCAGTTCGGCGTCGATCTCAGCATGGCCCGGCTGGGCGATTTCCAGCGTCTGCGAGGACGGCACGATCTCTTCCAGCAACGGGGCAGGAACGCTTTCCGCGTCGCTTGGTGGCGGCACGGGTTGCCACACCGCATCGGAATCCAGGGGCAGCAGGTTGTGAACCACCAAGGTATCGCAGAAGTCGCTTTCTTCCGCTACCTGAGCAGTTGCCTCTACCCCCGATGGCATGGCGTGTTCTTGCTTCGGCACCTGCTCCGCGATGATTTCCTCGACGAACGGCGCCGGCTCTTCTGGCAGCTGCTGTCCGCCCTGCAGACGACGAGCGAAAGTATCGAAATCGGTCTCACCATGCTGCAGTGCGTCGACAAAGAAACCCAGTAATGACAATTGCTGGGCCACCGCTTCGTGCTCGCCGGCATCCGACCCCGCACCATGGCGGGCGAATTGCTGGATACGCGCGCCACAATCCTGCACCAGCGCAACCGCACTGAAATGACCAAGCATGGTCAGTGCGCCGGCAGTCTGTTTCAGCGGGCCTTCGAGTACCGATAAGTCGTGGCCCTTTTCCGGATTTCTGAAGAAGGCGTCGAGAGCCTGCTCAACTTGCGCGAGATTGTTCTGGATTTCCCTGGCAACCTGCCCGATCAGCAGCTTCTCTTGGGCGCGCCGCGTCATTTCATCGAGCAGCGGCAATTCTTCACCGCCCACAGCCGATTTTCCGGCAATGCAAGCGTGGAGGCGGGCGACCATGAGATCGACCTGCTGCGCAAAATCCATTCCGAGACGCTGGAAATTTTCCTGGGCATTCTGCAACAGCAGAATGGCCGTCGCCGCCTCCATGGCCACCGTATCGCCGTGGCGCTTCGGATCTTCGGCAAGCCATGCGGCAAGAGCCGCAAAGCCCTGCCCCAGACGCTTCAAATCGGTTTGCCCAACCTCATTGGTCAGCGCAGCACAACTCTGTGCATGCTGCTCGAACGCCGAAAGTGCAGAAACACTGCCGGTGCAGAACTTGTTCCACAGCTCTTCGGTGGCGGCAAGCGTATCCCGCAGGCGGCGTAGCGCAATTTCCTGGGGGGGATTCGCTTCGTGGGCAACGACGCTGGTCGACAGCAACGCCTGCAAGCCAAACTGCGCCTGCACTTCGGCAACCAGCATGCTGGCATTGGGAGGTGCTTTGGCGACTGCATAGAGAACGTCCCGCATGAGGCGCTCGGCAACGCTGTGCGACCCTTCAAGCAGACGACGAATCTGGGTATCGATGCGCGCGAGCAGTTGTCGCGTTTCTGGTTCTACTTCACCTTGCCGATCGAATAGCGACTCGATGAAGGCCTGCGCGACCCACCAGAATGAGCGTGAAGCCGGTGACTCCTGGGTCGCCTCGATATTGTCGACGGCTGCCCGCATATTTTCGAGTGCGACGTCAGGCGCGCCAGAATGCTGCATCCAGGCCAGCAGCCCACGCTGGAAGCGCGCCCGTTCGGATTTCAGCAAGGCATGAAGCTGCTCGGCGGAGAGCGGTGCGACAGGCACGGAACGCTGCGGCGGGCGCAAGGACAGATCGGGATAAAACAGGTCGGCCGCATTGCATGATCCGAGGCCGCGCGCCGCCGCCAGTGCGGAATAGGATGGCAACAGGCGCAGCGGCTGGTTCGGTTCACCTGCAATGAGATCGTCCAGATACTTGCGCAGCGCCGCCATGACCTGTGACAGCGTCGCAGCAACCTCTCCCGTCAATTGCAGGCGACGCTCTTCCAGCGAATTCAACAACGCCTCAAGGGACTCGGTAAGCTGCGTAACCCCGTCGAGTCCAACAATGGACAAGGCGCCATGCACCTGATGAATATGGGTGCGGCAAAACTTGAGTTGCGTCGCATCACCGCTCAACTCATGCTGGCCGAGAGCTTCCGTGGCGCGCTCGAGCGCCAGGTCGATCTCCCCCTTGACCCAGGTCAGCGGACCCAGATCGAAATCGCTCGCCGCGTTCATAGTCACTCGCGCTTCTCGCTCAGTCTACCTTGAAGCCCGCAACCGAGCCCTTGAGTTCGGAAGCCAGGGCGTTCAGTTCGTCGACCGCCGCAGCAGTGCGCTGGGTACCTGCCGTTGTCTGTTCCGTGACGCTGAGGATGTCCTGCATCAATTTGGCCACCGCAGTCGCCGAATCGGCCTGATTCTGTGTCGAACTGGAAATGTTTTCGATGAGGTCGGACAAATTGCGCGACACGTCGCCGATCTCGGAAAGCGCTTGACCAGCAGCATCCGAGAGCTTGGCCCCTTCGACCACACCACGCGTCGATTGCTCCATGGCGGACACCGCATCCTGCGTATCGGTCTGAATGGTCTTCACAATCGCTGCAATCTGCTTGGTCGCCTCTGCCGAGCGTTCGGCCAGACGCTGCACTTCCTCGGCAACCACGGTGAAGCCACGGCCCGCATCGCCGGCAGAAGCCGCCTGAATGGCTGCGTTAAGCGCCAGAACGTTGGTTTGCTCGGTAATGTCCGAGATCAGTTCAACGATTTCACCGATCTCCTGCGAGCTTTCGCCCAGCCGCTTGATCCGTTTCGAAGTTTCCTGAATCTGGTTGCGGATTTCGTCCATGCCCTTGATGGAATCCTCCACCGCCTGGGTACCCTTCTCGGCAGCCGCCAGCGATTGCCGGGCAACCTGCGCCGACTGCGTCGCATTGCCGGACACCTCGCTCATCGAACGGGCCATCTCCAGAGCTGAATGACCGGCATCCTGAATTTCCCGCGACTGCCGCTCGGCGGCTGTCAGCAACTCCGCCGAAGTCCGGCGGGCGATTTCGGTCGCCGCCGTCACCCGGTTTGCCGCGTCGTTGATACGGCCGACCAGCAGACGGAGTTCTTCAATCGTATAGTTGATCGAGTCGGCAATGGCGCCGGTAATGTTCTCGCTCACCGTCGCCGTGGTGGTCAGGTCGCCGTCGGCCAGATCGCCCAGTTCGTTCATCAGTTGCAGAATGGCATCCTGATTCTCGCGATTGGTCAGTTCGGAGCCTTGACGCTGCGCCTCGGCTTCTTCAGCACGGCGCCGCGTATCGTCGAGATAGATCTTGGCCAGCAGAGCCAGCACGCCAACCGCCAGGACTACCAGACTGAGCAGTACCAGCACGTAACGACCGCTCTCGGAAACCTGTTGCTGGAAGGCGTTGGCCAGATCGTCCGTGGCCTTCAGCAGGTCTTCACTACCGCGGAAGATACGGGCACCGGCCTGCTTGGAGAGAACCAGCGGCTGCATGTTGCCGAGGATGCTGCCGACCGCCGCCTGGTAGGACTTGAAGGCCTTGTCCAACTCGCCGAGCTTCTCGCGGGTATCGGCATCGCCACCGCTCTTGCCGAGCGCTTGCAGGATGTCGCGGAACGCATTGGTATCCTTGCCCAGCAGGAAGGCAACCTCGGGGTTGATCTCATCGCCGACCAGCAGGGCGGAAGCATTCTTCGCAATACGCTGGGTCAACATCACCAACTGGTTGGCCGCAGCAATTTCCCGGGCCCCGCCCCCGGACTGCAGCTTGAGAGCCGCGACCTGCTCGGCAAGCTCCAGCATGACCGGGTTTTCGTTATCGATGGTGGCGACGCTCTTGCCCAGTGCCACCAGGTTTTCTTCCTGCCCGATCACGGCCATGGCGTCCTGATCGGTATCGACCCACAACTTGCCCAACGCCTCCAACTGCGGGCGAACCGAATCCGGAGCAGCCGGTACGTTCGTGCCGCCGATGTCGCCGCCCGAATTCAGCCGATCGAACAACTGGCTGAAGGTTTCACGGGAATCCTTGAGTTGTTTGAAGGCTGCGGGATTACCTTGCAGCGCCAGCGTCGACGCCTTGGCCAGGCGCTGGGAGAGCATGCGCATCTCACCGGAGGCCGCCACATAAGCCGTTCCAAAGGCCGCCTCTCGCGCATTGAAGAAAACCAGAAGGGCGATGGCAGCCAGCAGCACCACGAAGATACCGCCCAAGGTCTTCATCTGCTGGATAACCGGCTGCTGGACGAAGAATGCCGGCAACAACGACGACCCGGACGTTGCAGGCTTGCCAGATGCAGCCCCCTCCGCGACCGTCATCGGTGAATCTTCGTCTGCCTTGCTGCCCATTCCCAGGTTCTTCAAGCTGAATGCCATGTCTATCCTCCGCTCGGGTTCCGAAAAATCAGACCCCAATATTCATGAAATCGTTATCGGCAAGCAGATCGCGCACCGAAAGTTTTCGCCAGATGGCGCCCTGACCGTCGGCGTAGCGCAACGCCCCCCACACCGGCGCCATCGGATCGACCGGCTCCGCAACGAAATCGGCCGGATTCTTCAAACCAAGCATGCGGGTAACCAACAAAGCCGCATTGGCGCCGAACTTGCTGCCCACCAGCAAGAGACGGGTGTTGTTGTTCCTGGGGGTCGGGAGACCGCCACAAAATACCGAGAAATCGGCAACGGCGAACAAGTTACCGCGAATATTGGCAATCCCGGCGAACCATGGCCGGGTCAGCGGCACGGGCGTCAATTTCAGCGCCTGCACGATTTCCCCGCTGTCCGACAGGTCGATCAGCCAATTTTCCTCGCCCACCCGCACTCCCAGCCACGAGGACGCGCCGCCACCGAGGGCAGCGGTCGTCAGGCGACCGGCCAAGTACTCCTGAAAATCCCGCAGACTGGTTTTTTTTGCCATTCTGACTAGGGCAACGCCGCAATTTTCTTCAACAGCTCTTCCGGATTGACCGGCTTGACGATGTAATCGGCGGCCCCCTGGCGCAGCCCCCAGATCTTGTCGGTCTCCTGGCCCTTGGAGGTGCAGACGATGACCGGAATGTTCTTGGTTTCCTCATCGCGGGTCAGCGTGCGCGTCGCCTGGTAGCCATTCAGCCCGGGCATCACGACATCCATCAGGATCAGATCCGGCTTGGTAGCCTTGGCCTTGGCGATCCCCTCTTCGCCACTCTCGGCGGTGGTGACCTGATAACCCGCCTTGGTCAGCAGGTCGACCGAGAAAAAGCGCTCGGTGGGAGAGTCGTCAACGACGAGAATATTCTTGACGGGCATTGTTACTCCGTATCCTTTTAAGTATTGGAAGCAGCCGGCGTCGCAAACATGGCTACTGTCTGCAACAGGCTGTCTTTGGTAAAGGGTTTGGTCAAGTATTGATCGGAACCGACCATGCGCCCCCGCGCACGATCGAACAACCCGTCCTTGGACGACAGCATGACGACTGGCGTCGCCTTGAAACGGGGGTTTTTCTTGATCAGGGAACAGGTCTGATAACCATCGAGGCGCGGCATCATGATGTCGCAGAAGATGACCTTCGGCTGGTGGTCGGCGATTTTGGCCAGTGCATCGAACCCGTCTTCGGCGAGCACGACCTGACACCCGGCCTGCGTGAGAAATATCTCCGCGCTCCGCCGGATCGTATTGCTGTCGTCAATGACCATCACCTTGACGTCGCGCAACATGCTTGTATCAGCCAAATTTAGTCCCCTTACCCCTCGTCAGGAGGCTGTTCTTGCGCCGTATCATACTACGCCGCAGTCAAAATTCCACCATCTCGAAATCGGTCTTCCGAGCCCCGCATTCCGGGCATACCCAGTTCATCGGCACATCGTCCCAGCGCGTTTCGGGCGGAATACCCTCATCGGGCAAACCGAGTGCCTCATCATAAATGAAACCGCAGATCAGACACATCCATGTCTTGTAGTTTTTTTCTTCGCCCATCTTGTCGCGTTGCCAATAACCGGATTCGGATAAAATCCGGCGCATCTTACCCAATAGCCGCCCACTTCGCCATGTGGGCCGCTGCATATGAACACCCGTTCCCACTCGCCGCCGATCGTTCTTGTTTTCGCCGCCAGCGACCCGACTTCGGGCGCCGGGGTTCAGGCCGACCTGATGGCGCTGACGAGTCTTGGTTGTCATCCGTTGACCGCGTTGACCGCGATCACTGTTCAGGACACGCTCGGCGTCGAGAGCGTGCATCCCGTCGCCGCCGAATTGCTTGAGCGTCAGGCACGCCTGCTGCTCGAAGACATGCAGGTGGCCGCTTTCAAGATCGGCGTTCTGGGCAGCGTCGAGAACGTGCTGGCCGTGGCCGAGATTGTTTCGGACTACCCCGACATTCCGTTGATCTTCGACCCGGTGCTGGCTTCCGGCCGGGGCGACGAATTTTCCGGCGAACAAACCATCGCCGCGATGCGCGAGATGCTGCTGCCGCAGACCACGCTGCTCACGCCCAATGCGCCCGAGGCCCGGCGCCTGGCCGAAAGCGACGAAGACGAGGAGGAACCGTCGGTCGAAATCTGCGCCCGGCGCCTGATCGACATGGGCGCGCAATATGTACTGATTACCGGCACCCACGAGAACACGCCCGAGGTGGTGAACACCCTGTACGGCCCCAACGGAATCATTCGCAGTGATCGCTGGGAACGCTTGCCGGGAAGCTATCACGGTTCGGGCTGCACGCTGGCCTCGGCCATCGCCGGCTGCGTGGCCGGCGGTGCCAGCATCGAGGACGCCGTGCGCGATGCTCAGGACTACACCTGGCATACCCTGGCCAATGGCTTTCGTCCCGGCATGGGCCAATTCATTCCGGATCGCTTCTTCTGGGCCCGCGATGCGGGCGACGAAACGAATGATCCGCCCGAATCGAAACCCGATGGCGACTAGATTGCGCGGCCTCTACGCTGTCACCCCGGACGCGACCGATGGCAAGCGCCTGCTGACCGATGTCGAGGCGGCCCTGGCCGGCGGCTGCCGGATCGTCCAGTTTCGCGACAAGCAGAGCACGATGCCTGAGCGCGTCGCCCGCGCCCGTGCGCTGCGCGATCTGACCCGCCGCTTCGACGCCTCGCTGCTGATCAACGACGACTTGGCGCTGGCCACCCTGATCGAGGCCGACGGCGTGCATCTGGGCCGCGATGACGGCAGCCTCGCCCTGGCCCGCGCCGTCCTTGGCCCCGACAAGATACTCGGCACCTCCTGCTACGCCGATCCGGATGCCGCAAGTCGCGCCAGTGTGGCCGGCGCCGACTACGTCGCCTTCGGCGCCGTCTATCCCTCGTCCACCAAGCCGCAAGCCCCGCCTGCTGCGGTCGACCTGTTTTCCAGGGCAAAAACCACTTTGAGCGCGGCCACCTGCGCCATCGGCGGCATCACGCTCGCCAATGCGCCGCCGTTGATCGCCGCCGGGGCGGACATGCTGGCCGTCATCAACGACCTGTTCTCCGCGCCGGACATTGCCGCCCGCGCGGCCCAATTCCAACGACTTTTCGAGAGAAGCACGCCATGACCTCACGCAACCAGCAACTGTTCGAACGCGCCCAAAAGCACATCCCGGGTGGCGTCAATTCCCCGGTGCGCGCCTTCCGTTCGGTCGGCGGCACGCCCTGTTTCTTCCAGAAAGGCGCCGGCGCCAAGGTGCAGGACGCCGACGGCAAGTGGTACACCGACTACGTCGGCTCCTGGGGCCCGATGATTCTCGGCCACGCGCATCCGGAAGTGATCGCCGCCGTCCAGGCCGCGGTTGTCGATGGACTATCCTTCGGCGCGCCGACCGAGAAGGAAGTCGAGATCGCCGACCTGCTGTGCGAACTGGTGCCCTCGATGGACATGGTGCGCCTCGTCTCTTCCGGCACCGAGGCGACGATGAGCGCTATCCGCCTGGCCCGCGGCTTTACCGGCCGCGATGTGCTGATCAAGTTCGAGGGCTGCTACCACGGTCACTCCGACAGCCTGCTGGTCAAGGCCGGCTCTGGCGCGCTGACCTTCGGCAACCCTTCTTCCGGCGGTGTGCCGGCCGACCTCGCGCAGCACACCATGGTGCTGGCCTACAACAATCCGCAGGAACTGGCCGACGCCTTCGCCAAACACGGTGACCGCATCGCCGCGGTCATCGTCGAACCGGTGGTCGGCAACATGAACCTGATCGCGCCGACCCCGGAATTCCTGAAAACCATGCGCGAGCAGTGCACGAAACACGGCGCCGTGCTGATTTTCGACGAAGTGATGACTGGCTTCCGCGTCGGCCTCAAAAGCGCACAGGGCCTGTTCGGCATCACGCCGGATCTGTCCACCTTCGGCAAGGTCGTCGGCGGCGGCATGCCCCTCGGCGCCTTTGGCGGCAAGCGCGAGATCATGGAGCAGATCGCCCCGCTCGGCCCGGTCTATCAGGCCGGCACGCTGTCCGGCAACCCGATTGCCACGGCCGCCGGGCTGGCCACGCTGAAGCTGATCCAGGCACCGGGTTTTTACGAAGCCCTGACCGCGAAAACCAGGACGCTCTGCGAGGGTCTGGTTGCGACAGCCGGCAAGCATGGCGTCAAGTTCGCCGCGCAGAACGTCGGCGGCATGTTCGGCCTCTACTTCGCCGAACAGTGCCCGGGCACCTACGACGCGGTGCTGGCCTGCGACAAGGAAGCCTTCAACCGCTTCTTCCACGCCATGCTCGACGCCGGCCACTACTTCGCGCCATCGGCCTTCGAGGCTGGGTTCGTTTCCGCCGCACACAGCGAGGCCGACATCGCCGCGACCATTTCCGCTGCCGACGCCTGGTTCGCGAGCCTCAAGTGAGTTCCGGCGCTGCCTGGCTTATCCTCGTGATCGCCGGTCTCTGCGAAGTGGGCTGGGCGGTCGGCCTGAAATACACCGAGGGTTTCAGTCGTCTGTGGCCCTCGGCGGCGACGCTGGTCGCGATGGTCATCAGCGTCGTGCTGCTCGGCTGGTCGCTGAAGGTACTGCCGCTGGGCACGGCCTACGCCGTGTGGACCGGCATCGGCGCCGTCGGCACCGCCATTCTCGGCATCATCCTGTTCGGTGAATCGCGCGAGGTGGCGCGACTGGTCAGCATCGGGCTGATCGTCGCCGGCATCGTCGGCCTCAAGCTGCTGACGCCTGACTCACACTGACGGTTGCGGTCGACCCCGAAAAAAGGCCGATTTTCAAATCGCCTACATCAGGAACAGTGTCGCCAGGCCGAGGAAGATGAAAAAGCCGCCGGAATCGGTCAGCGCGGTAATCATCACCGAGCCGCCGACCGCCGGGTCGGCACCGAATTTCTGCCGCATCAAGGGAATGCCGACGCCGGCCGACGCCGCCAGCAGCAGGTTGAGCGTCATCGCCGAGGTCATCACGACGCCCAGTTTGAAGCTGCCGTAAAGCCACCAGGCCGCGATGCCGAGCAAGCCGCCCCAGATCAGGCCGTTGATCGTCGCCACGCCAAGCTCCTTGCGCAGCAGCCGACGCGCCGCGTCGGGCTGCACCTGGCCCATGGCGATGGCGCGCACGATCATGGTGATCGTCTGGTTGCCGGAGTTGCCGCCAATGCCGGCAACGATGGGCATCAACGCCGCCAACGCCACCAGCTTCTCGATGGAATCCTCGAAGGCGCCGATCACCCGCGAGGCAATAAAGGCCGTCACCAGATTGATCGCCAGCCAGGCCCAGCGGTTTTTCACCGAATCCCAGACCGAGGCGAAAATGTCTTCTTCTTCGCGCAGACCGGCCTGGGCCAGTTGCTCGCTCTCAGCTTCCTCGCGGATCACGTCCACCACCGCATTGACGGTGACGCGGCCGACCAGCTTGCCGTCCGGATCGACGACCGGCGCCGAGATCAGGTCGTAACGCTCGAAGGCCTTGGCCGCTTCTTCGGCCAGATCATCCGGTTCGAGCTCGACGAATTCGGTCTGCATCAGCGCGCCGACCTCGACCTCGACTTCGTTGACCAGCAGGATGTTCAGCGGTAGAACACCCTTGAGGCGATCGTCGCGGTCGACCACGAAAAGTTGGTCGGTATGGTCGGGCAGTTCGTCGAAACGGCGCAGGTAACGCAACACGACTTCGAGGGTCACATCCTCGCGCACCGTGACCATCTCGAAATCCATGATCGAGCCGACCGACTCTTCGGGATAGGACATCGCCGCCCGCAGCTGCTCGCGCTCTTCGACCGACAATGACTGGAAAACGTCGGCGACGACATCCTGCGGCAGGTCGGGGACGAGGTCGGCCAGTTCGTCGGCATCGAGCGTTTCGGCGGCGGCGACCAGTTCGGTGCGCTCCATCGAGTCGATGAGCGTTTCGCGCACCGCGTCCGAGACTTCGAGCAGAATTTCGCCTTCGCGCTCGGCCTTGACCAGATCCCAGGCGATCAGACGCTCGTCGAGCGGCAGCGCTTCGAGGATGTAGGCGATGTCCGCCGGGTGCATCGGCGCCAGCCTGGCCTGCAGCGCGTTCAGGTGTTGCTTGTGAACGATGTCTTCGACCAGATCGTGGCGCGGCCCCTCCTGGCGATGCACCAGATCCTCGACCAGCTTGTGCCGGGCAAGCAGAACCTGCACCTCGGCGAGGCGCTCCTGCAAGTCTTCGGTATCGGAAATCTGGTTGTCTTCGCTCATGGTGCAGCGCCGCAAACGGGCCATCATTCTAGCACCGGGCGAATGACAGGCTTCCTACAAAATCACGGCAACTCGGCCGACGGCATGCGGGCCAGGATGATCGCCGTCTTGCGCGCCAGCCCGGGCGCGTTACGGTTGCGGTCGTAATAGCGGGGATTGGGCACCATGCCGGCGAGTTTCGCCGCCTGCTCGGGGCTCAGCTGCCCGGCGCCGATGCCGAAATAATGGCGCGCCGCCGCTTCGGCGCCGAAGACGCCGTTGCCCCATTCGATCACGTTCAGGTAGACCTCGAAAATCCGCCGCTTGCTCCACAGCGATTCCAGCATCAGCGTGATGATGGCTTCCTCGGCCTTGCGGAAATACGACTTGGTCGGCGTCAGGAACAGGTTCTTGGCGAGTTGCTGGCTGATGGTCGATCCGCCGGCCACCGTGCGCCCGCGTTTCTGGTTCTTTTCCATCGCTTTCTGGATGCCATCCCAGTCGAAGCCTTCATGA
>ENA-UOWG01001996-UOWG01001996.1-activated-sludge-metagenome-genome-assembly--contig:-NODE-1996-length-18765-cov-5.328594_pt1 | contig 18765 bp, 12 predicted proteins | sample MGYA00238147_ERZ761563 | MGnify/ENA primary metagenome ERZ761563 (study PRJEB28884, sample SAMN05720216) | anaerobic digester metagenome | isolation source: active sludge of municipal... | reverse complement strand
GGGGGCAACGTGCTGCAGACCGGGCTGAACAACATGGGTTCCATCTTCCACCCCGCGCTCACATTGCTCAACGCCGGCTGGATCGAGACCACGCACGGAGATTACCAGTTCTACATAGACGGCGTGTCGCCATCGGTGGCGCGCGTGCTGGAGGTGCTCGACCGCGAGCGCGTCACCGTGGGATCCTCCCTTGGATTGAAAACACGCAACGCCATGGATTGGCTCAAGCTGGCGTACGACACCACCGGGGCTGACCTTTACGAAGCCATCCATAACCAGGAGGGTTATTACGGCATCAAAGCGCCCCCCACGCTTAACCACCGCTACATTTTTGAGGATGTGCCCTGCAGCCTGGTGCCGATCGCCTCGCTGGGGCAGCGCTTTGGAGTCGGAGTGCGCGCTATGGATGCCATCATCTCGCTCGGCAACATCGTCCATCGCACTGATTACTGGCGGCGCGGACGCACGGTGGAAAAGCTGGGGCTCACTAATTACAGCGTCAGTGAGCTGACCGCTTATGTCAACGAGGGAATCCTGGAGGAGTAGTCTTTTTATTATTTGGCAGGAAGGTGCGCACACATGGATGCAAAAATATATGATCTTTCCGGTAAGACGGTCATTGTCACCGGTGCCAATGCCGGCATCGGCAAAGCTGCTGCTGTACAGCTGGCGGAATTAGGGGCTAATGTGGTGATGGCCTGCCGCTCCCTCGAACGCGGCGCGGCAGCGTTGACCGAGGTGAAAGAGCGCTCGGGCAATCCCATGGTGGAGCTGCTGCGGGTGGATATGTCCTCGCAAGCATCCATCCGAAAATTTGCCGACGAGTTCCGCGGCGGGCATAAACGACTTGATGTGCTCATCCACAACGCGGCGAACTTTGATCTTTCGCTCAAACAGCCTGTACTCACCGCGGATGGCATTGAAACCATCTTCGCCACCAACCATGTCGGCGTTTTTCTGTTGACCGACCTGCTGCTGGATTTGCTCAAATCCAGCGCGCCGAGCCGGATCATCACCGTGGCTTCGAAAGGGCTTTTGGTCTACCCCGCGCTTGATATCGAATTTGATAACCTGAACGGTGAACGCAGGTTCAACCCGCAGCACGCCTATTACCACTCCAAGCTGGCGCAGGTGATGTACACCTACGACCTCGCCGAGCGCCTGGCGGGCACGGGTGTTACTGTGAACTGTGTGCGTGTAGGCAGCGTCGCGCTGGCGGACGATAGATTACAGAACATGCCCGGCTTTCTGAAGAAACTGTACGCGTTAAAGAAAAAAGCCTCGCTCACCCCTGAAGAGATGGCACGCACCTACGTATACCTGGCGGCTGACCCTGCAGTGGGGCAGGTGACCGGCGGATACTGGGACGAAAACAACCATCAGATCAAATCAAACGCCAACTCGTATAAACGCGAAACCTGGCAGCGCCTCTGGCAGGTGACGGAAGGATTGGTCAAATAAACAATGGTTCTTAACCGGGTCAAAACACAGAAAAGAGATTGCCTTGCCCACTTATAAACTCAGTCCTTCCATGCTCACCTTCTTCTGGGACGAGTGCCCGCGCTGCTTCTACCTGCAGGTGGTGCGCGGCATCAACCGTCCCTCCATGGCGTTCCCCAAGGTCTTCGGGCGCATTGACAGCCTGATGAAAAACCTGTTCGCCGATCAGCCCACCAGTGTCATCAGCCCGGAACTTCCACCAGGGCGTGTGGCGATGCAGGGTAAATGGGTCAACAGCGAGCCGATCAAATTCCCCGGCGTGTCAGCTTCCTGTTACATTAAAGGCGCTTTTGATTCGGTGCTGGCCTTCGATGACGGCTCTTACGCCGTGGTGGACTTTAAAACATCCAGCCCTTCAAAGGCGCATATTGCTTTCTACGGCCGGCAATTGAGCGCGTACGCGTACGCCCTCGAACACCCGTCAGAGAAAGGGCTGCATCTGGAACCCATCAGCCAGCTGGGGCTGCTGTACCTTGACCCGGTGGACATTGAACATGGCGAGGATCATAAGCGCATTGTGTATGGTGGTGAAGTGACCTGGCAGGAACTTCCAAAAGACGAGCCCGGGTTCCTGCAGTTCATGCGCGGGGTGCTGGAAGTGCTCTCGATGCCTGAACCACCCCCGGCGAACGAGAATTGCGGATTTTGCGCCTACCGCGAGGAAGCCCGCCGGCACGGGTTGTAAGGACGGGCCGTGTATAAATAAACCGGGTTTCTTAAACCAGAAATCCGGTTTCTGAATTAATTATGTTCTGCGCTGAGCTCCGATGATCGTCTTTCCCATGTTCAGTGCGAAAACCCGGAGTCTGGTTTTGGACTCCGGGTTTTCAGAATCGCAAATTCGCCTCACCAAGGGCGCAGCGCGCTGCGCCCCTACAGGTTACGATTCTCTACTCTCTACTCTCTACTCTCTACTCCCAATTACTCATACCGCAACGCTTCCACGATCGGGGTGGCCGCGGCCTGGCGCGCCGGGATCATCGCCGCCAGCACGCCGAAGATCAGTCCCACCGCGATGGCAGCCAGAACACCGTACCCCGGGAAGAAGAATTTGAGCGTAAAGCCGCTGAAGATCAGCGCTTTCAACAGGTAGTAACTCAGGAACAACCCCACCAGGATGCCCAGCGAGGTGCCCAGCGCGGATAACAGCAGACTCTCCCCGAAAACCATCTGGCGCACCTGCTTGCGGGTGGAGCCGATGGCGCGCAGCATACCGATCTCGCGCGTGCGTTCGATGACGTTGATACTCAGCGTGTTCACCATGGCGATCAATCCCGGGATGGCCAGCATCAGCACCAGCGCGTACATGAACGACATCGCCAGCTTGAATGTTTTCATCTGCTCTGCTTTGAAGGCGGCTGAGTCGATGAGGGTGAAAGCCGGGAAGTCCTTGACCGCGCCGTCCAATGCGGTTTCCAGCGCGGTTTTATCTGCCGAGCCTGTGCTGTTCGCCATTAGCAGCACGTCGGTGGTCACGTGAAAATCTTTCTCCATATTAGCTTGTGAAATATATCCCGTGGCCAGTTTGGCGTTCAGGTAATCCATGGCAATGCCCACCACGCGGTATTCCTGCGCGCCTGATGGTGTATCGAGGGTGACCCTATCGCCCACCTTAATACCGCTGGCGGTGGAGAAGATGCCATTGATGATCATCGCGCGTTCACTGCCCAGCGCGGTGAAAGCAGCAGCGGGATCACCCGTGCTGAACTCCAGGCCGGAAATGACCGGGTATTTTTGCGGATCGATGCCGATCACCTGCAGCGATGCATTGCCGTTCGCCTGGCTGGCTGCCAGCCGCAGCGAGGTGACCCCGCTGATCCCGTCGATCTTTTCGATCCTGGCGGCGAACTCCGGGGCTGCCCCCAGGTTCCCCCCGCCCAGCACCAGCGAGGCCGGCATGAACAGGTAATCCGCGCCCAGGCTTTTATCCAGGTAGTTGGTGAAGCCGTCCATCACGCTGGTGATCATCCCCAGCATGGCGATGGTCATGGCGATACCAATCATCATGGAAGAAGCAGTTACCGCTGCGCGGCCGGGCTGGCGGTTCAGGTTGCTCTGCGCCAGGTTGCCCTGGCGCGCGTAAATGCGCGAAAGCAGCGCCCCGAAAGTGTTGGCGATCGGTTTCACCGCCACCGGTACGAGGAGCACCAGCCCGAGCAGGAAGATCAACGTGGCGAAGGACGCCAATTGGAACCCGCCAAATAACAGGCCGGCCAACCCCGCGGCGATCAGGATCAGTCCAATGATCGCGCGCCGCCGGGTGTCGCGCCTCTCTATGACCTGCGGCACAGGCCGCAGAGCTTCAAGCGGAGTGACCCGCATGGCTGAGCGCGCCGGGAAGTAAGCGCTGCCTACCGTGAAGCCAATACCGAGCAGGATGGAGGCGATCAGGTTTTGAGCAGTGATGGCCGGCGCACCCAGCTCAACTCTCATGTAGGTTTGCACGATCGACGCGAGGCTCTGGATCATTCCCCAGGCGAGCAGGTATCCCAGAACCAGCCCTATCGCGGTGCCGATTACGCCCTGGATCACCGACTCGGTGAGGATCAGCTGCATCACCGTGCGTTTTGAAGCGCCCACAGCGCGCAGCATCCCCAGGTCACGCCGCCGTTCAGCTACAACCGTGCGGAAAGTATTGAAAATGATGAAAGCAGCCATCGCCAGCGCCAGGACGCCGAACAGCCACATCATTTTTTGTCCCAGGTCTAATGCGGCGTTCAGTTCTGACCCCACCATCACCGCCCCTATTTTGAACTGGCTGCCCAATGTGGATAGAAGCGCGCTTTCCACCGCGGATTTGTCGCTGCCGGCCTGCAACAGGATGTCGATCGCCGAGATCTGTCCGGGCAGGTGCAGAATTTCCTGCGCGGTGGGCAGTGGTACGTATACTTCATCCGTGGTCGTGGATTCGAACTGACCGCTGACCCCCACCACCTCGAGCGAGGCGGTTCCCAGCGCGGAGGGGATTTGGAGCGTGTCGCCCGGTTTGAGGTTCATCTTATTGGCCAGGTTGTAACCGATCACCGCGGCGTAGGCATCACCTTCCTGCAAAAAGCGTCCTTCGTCCACCTGGTAGCGGCGTACTGTGGGGGCGCTCGCCAGGTCAAGACCCGTGAGAGTAATGGCAGCCGAACCGGTGAGTGGATCGGTCGTGCCGCCCAGGCTAGCCGGGATCTGGATGCTGCGCTGCAGCGAGCCTGTGCTCGCGCTGATGCCATCCACGCCGTTTACTTTTTCAAGGGCGGATTGGTCAAATGGGTTATTGGAGGTGCTGGATAAAGTAATATCCACCTTGCCGGCAGCCGAGATCATGGTGTGCCGGAAGGCGTTCATCACCCCCGGCAGCAGGGCATTCATGCCAAAGAGCACCGCAACGCCAAAAACGATCGCCAGCGTGGTGAGCACCAGGCGTGTCTTGCGGCCGGTGAGGTAGCGGTAAGCTAACAGGAACTGGCCTCTCATAGCGCCTCCACTTTCTCCTTGAGTTTGCGCGAATTTTCAGGGTCCTCGCTGTCCATCAGGTTGTCATCCACGATCCTGCCATCCTTGAGGAAGATGATGCGGTCAGCGTAAGCCGCGATGCGTGGATCGTGCGTGACCATCAGAACGGTGCGCCCGTAGTCGGTCACCAGCTGCCGCAGGGAGGAAGCGATCTCATCGCTGCTGCGCGTGTCAAGGTTGCCCGTGGGCTCGTCCGCCAGGATGATCACCGGGTCGGAGACCATGGCGCGCGCAATCGCCACGCGCTGCTGCTGACCGCCGGAAAGTTCATCCGGGCGGTGGTGCGTGCGGTCAGCCAGCTTGTTCTTTCCCAGCCACTCCGCGACGATGCCGGCGGCTTTCTGCTGTTTCACCCCATCCAGGATGAGGGGTAGGGCGGTGTTTTCCTCGGCCGTCAGAACCGGGATCAGGTTGAAGAATTGGAAGATGAAACCCATCTTCTGCCGCCGCAGGGTGGTCAACTCGTCATCCTTCATGCGGCTGATGTCGCGCCCTTCGATAAGTACTGTGCCGCTGGTGGGGCGGTCTAACCCACCGATCAGGTGCAGCAGTGTGGATTTACCGCAACCGCTGGGGCCCATTACCGCCACCAGTTTCCCGGCGTCGATCGTCAGGTTCACACCGTCCAGTGCTTTCACGGCGGTGTCTCCTGATCCATAGACCTTCGTTAATTGGTTGACCTCGATAATTGCCATTCTTTATCTCCTTTGAGAGGGTGAGTTCAGTTATTGTTCATGTTGCGGGGAGGGCGTCCGCGCGGGCGCAGCTCCGGTTCCGGGGCGGGCTGGCGGTTGATCTCGGCCAGGCGGCCTTCGATCATATCCAGCCAGCGCAGGTCCGCCTCCAGATGCATGATCGCCTTATCCAACAGAAGAATCCGCGCCAGGTCGCTGCTTGGGTCCAGTTGTCCGCGCTGCCGCGTTACGCGGTGCAGTTCGCGGTACAAACCGCTGCGCTGCACGCTGATCAGGCGCGCAGGGTCTGCGAACGGCAGGTCGCGCGAGACCATCATCTTGAGGTAAAAAGTATCCTGCACCGGGTTGGAGTGGTCGCCGCTTTCCAGCCATTGTTTCAGCTCGGTTATCCCTTGCGGGGTGATCGAGAAGAACTGTCTTTCAGAGCTGGAGGAGGGCGCGTCGTCAGCCTGGATCAGCCCGCTCCTGAGCATGCGGTTGAGCGTGGTGTAGATCTGCGCCGGGGTAACCTCCCAGTTCTCGCGGCCACCCGCAAGCGCGGTAAAAGCCGCGCGCAGTTCGTAGCCATAACGCGGCTGGTTGGCAAGAAGACCAAGGAGGGTGTGACGGACGGTCATAGGATAATACTCTACTGTATAGTATTATATATCGGTCTTATTACATGTCAATATTATTGCGTTCTTTTCCAACAATGCGCCAATTCCACGCATTCCCATGAACTGCCATATTTTTTTGACTAAATGAAATGATAATCCGTGAACTTTCTTGGAACTCGTGGATCATGATTTCTTGATACCAGACAACAAATAGATCAGGGCGCAGCACGCTGCGCCCCTACACGTTTTTCTATTTATTATCTGTTTGATCCGTGCTATCTGTGGTTATGTTTCTGGTAGGGTGGGTTCGATTTAGAAACCCACCTTAATCCTTATCTGAGGGCGCAGAGCGCTGCGCCCCTACAGGGTCATGAATGTTTTATCAGTGTTATCTGTGGTCAGGCATTATTCTGCTGTCTCGCCTCCCAGGTAGGCGTTGATCACCAGCGGGTCATGCAGCAGATCGCTCGAATTGCCCTCCAGCACCACCCGGCCCGTGTCCAGCACGTACCCGCGGTCTGCGATGGACAACGCCATCAACGCGTTCTGTTCCACCAGTACAATGCTCGTGCCGCCTTCGTTGATCTCGCGGATAATGTCAAAGATCTGCTCGACCAGGATCGGCGCCAGTCCCATCGAGGGCTCGTCCAGCAGCAGCACCTTTGGATCGGCCATCAATCCGCGTGCGATCGCCAGCATCTGCTGCTCGCCGCCTGAAAGCGTACCGCCCGCCTGGTTGCGCCTTTCTTTCAAACGCGGGAAGCGCTCGAACATCGCCTCCATGCGTTCGCGGTTCTCCGCCTTGTTCTTGCGATTGTATCCGCCGATCTCCAGGTTCTCCCACACGCTCATCGAAGCGAAAATTCGCCTGCCTTCCGGCACCTGGATGATGCCTTTGCGCACGATCTCCTGCGGCGTGGTGTTGGTAATGTCCTCCCCCAGGTAGGTGATAGCGCCGCTGGTGGGATGCAGCACCCCGGAGATGGTATTGAGACTGGTAGATTTGCCCGCGCCGTTGGCGCCGATCAGCGCGATGATCTCGTTCTCGTTCAAATTGAAACTGACATCCTTAAGCGCGTGTATGGCGCCGTAATGTACGTTGATGTGGTCGATCGATAGGATCATGAATGCTTTGCCTCCCGGTATTTTTGCGCCAGCGCGGCCCCGCCCCTGCCCAGGTAGGCTTCGATGACCCGCTCGTTGGACTGTATTTCAGCCGGTGCGCCTTCGGCGATCTTTTCACCGAAGTCCAGAACTGCCACCCGGTCGGATATGTCCATCACCACGTGCATGTCGTGTTCGATCAGGATGATGGTCACGTTGAATTCAGTGCGCATGCGCTGGATCAGCGCGATCATCTCCAGCGTTTCATGCGGGTTCATCCCGGCGGTCGGTTCGTCCAGCAGCAGCACGGCAGGCTTGCTGGCCAAAGCGCGCGCGATCTCAAGCTTGCGCTGTTCACCGTATGGCAGGCTTCCTGCCGTGTGGTTGGCAAATGCCCTTAACCCCACAAAATCCAGCCATTTCAACCCCTCCCCGATAGCATCCGCCTCCTCCCGCTTAAAACGCGGCGACCGCAATACCGCGTCTATCCAGGTTTCCTTCGACCGGTGGTGCATACCGACCATCACATTTTCCAGCGCGGTCAGGTTGGCGAACAGGCGGATGTTCTGATAGGTGCGCGAGATACCGATCGAGGCGATAATATCTGTGCCTTTGCCGCGGATTGACACGCCCTTGAACAACACTTCACCGGATTCGGGGGTGTAAAAACCGGAAATACAATTGAATAGGGTGGTTTTACCCGCGCCATTGGGGCCGATGATCGAGAAGATCTCTCCTTCCTGAACGGCCAGGCTGACGTGGTTCACCGCGGTCAGACCGCCGAAAACCTTTGTCACTTCACGGGCGGCAATGATCTCACCGTTCATCTTCACCCTCCGTACCGTCGGCAGTGTTTTCCGGCTCTTCTTTTATCTTGTACCTGGGGCGTTTGGAGGGGATCAACCCGTTGGGCCGGGAGAGCATCATCACCACCAGCAGCGCGCCAAATGTAAGCAGGCGGTAGTTGGCAAACTCGCGCAGGATCTCCGGAAGCCCTTTGAGGGCAAACGCGCCGAGGATGGTTCCGGGGATGTTCCCCATGCCGCCGACGATGATCAGGCTGATCACGTTGATCGATGCCATCAGGGAGTGTTCCTCCGGGCCGGTGAACTGGTTGCGGCTGGCGTAGATCGCTCCCGCCAAACCGGCGAAGGCGGCGCCCAACGCGAGCGCCAGCAATTTGTAACGTGTCGTGTTCACACCCGTCGCGCGCGCAACGGTCTCGTCTTCGCGGATCGCCAGCCAGGCACGCCCGGTGCGAGAGTTTTGCAGGTGGTTGTAAACGAAGGCTGTCATTACGACGGCGATAAAGATCAGGTATGTAAATTGAATATCAGAGTTAAAGGGCTTTCCGAATAGCACCGGTCCGCTGATATTTTGGATCCCGCGCGGACCGCCGGTGAAATTCGTCAGCACATCGCTCTTCAACAGAATGCGGATGATCTCGCCAAATCCCAGTGTGACGATCGCCAGGTAATCGCCGCGTAGTCGCATCAACGGCAGCCCCAGCAGCAGCCCGGCGGCGGCCGCCAGCAGCACACCAAGCACCACCGCAGGCCAAAAGCCCCACATCAGGTTATGCGGGATGGGCGCGTTCAGCAGCGCCATGGTGTACGCGCCGATAGCAAAGAAGGCGATGTACCCCAGCACAAGCTGGCCTGAAAGCCCGACGATAATGTTCAACCCCAAACCGAGGATGACATACAGCCCCACTGTCCCCGCCACGTAATTCCAGTACGAACCCCATTCGAGCGGCAGCAGAATGATCAACGCGGCCAGCACGGCGAGGAGCGCGATACGGATGAGCAATCTATGACGGCCGTGCAGAGGCGCACTGGCGCGTTGCCATGTGCGGCCGCAAAACTGCCGGAAGGATTCGACGCGATTAATTACCACGGGCAGATGGCCCACCCCGTTCAGCAGCCCTCCAAGCGCGCCAGCGGCGCTGAATATTCCACCGGACAACAACGCGCCGGGGAGCGGCGATAGATTAAAGAGGGTGGCTTTGATGAAATCGAAAGAGAGGAAGGCGAGGTATTGCCGGAAGTCGATGCGGTTGACCAGGAACCAGCCCAGGCCGAGGCTGAAGAGAAAACCGATCAGGCCGGCAATAAACCCGGCGAGCGTTCCTGCGGCCAGTGAACCTGCCAGGTTCTTTTTTTGCGCTTTTTTGCTTGCCGCCAGGCCCGCCCAAATGCCCAGAAGAGCTGTGTAGATCATCAAAGTGAATACCGGCGGCTGGCTGCCGCTGACCTGTGCGCCCAGCAATTTGGCGAAAAGAGAACCGATCAACGTGTTAAAGCCTATCAGTACCAGGAACACATGCACAAAACCGAAGGTGAGACCAGTGTTGAAGGATTGACGCAGGTTGTGCTTCATAGTTTTTCCTCCGCCAGTCTCTCGCCCAGCAATCCGGAAGGCCTGAAGATAAGTACAATGATGAGCAGCACAAAGGCGATGACATCTTTTAGTTGAAAATCGATGCCCAGCGCGGCGGGACCGAGGGATTCGATCAAGCCCAGGAACAGGCCGCCAAGCATCGCGCCGGGCAGGTTGCCAATCCCTCCCAGCACCGCCGCTGTGAAGGCTTTGATACCCGGGATGAACCCGACGAAGTAATACACCAGCCCATTGTGGATCCCCCACATCACACCTGCCGCCCCCGCCAGCGCTCCGCTGATCAGAAAGGTCAGGCTGATCGTCCTGTCCACATCGATACCCATTAACGAGGCAGTCTTCTTGTCCAGCGCCACCGCCCGCATCGAACGCCCCAGCCGCGTTTTCTGCACCACCAGGTAAAGACCGGCCAGCAGGATGAGCGACAGGAAGAAGGTGAACACCCCTGTGTACGGCAGGATGACCCTGCTGCCATTTACCATGATCCCCCAGCCGCTGCCTCTGGCAAGGATCTCCGGGTTTGTCACATCACGCAGCTGCGGGCTGAAGAGCAATTGGGCCGCGTTCTGTAGAAAAATGGAAGCCCCGATCGCGCCGATCAGCGGCACCAGGCGCGGGGCTTTGCGCAAGGGCCGGTAGGCGATCCGTTCCAGTGAAAAGCCGGCGAGCGCTGAAACGCTCATCCCCACCAGGAACGCGATCAGGACCGAGAGCACCGGATAGGCGTTGGAAAAGGTGACCAGTGGGTCGGTTGAAACTTTTATTGCTTTAAAGGCTTCGAAAACAAAAAAACCACTGTAAGCCCCCAGCATCATAACTTCGCCGTGGGCGAAGTTGATCATGAACAAAATGCCATAAACAAGTGTATAACCAATGGCGATAAGCGCGTACACGCTGCCGATCACCAGACCGGCGATCGCCAGGCGCAGCCAGGTTTCGGGTCCGTACTCCTGCTGCACGATGAACACATCGTACAAACGGTACAACAGAAAAATGACAATAATTGCACCAAGCAGCGGCCGCAGTATTTCACTGATCCGCGCCCCTTTGCGGGTGAGTTTTTGAATTGAGGTAACGTTCATATGAATGGAACCTTCCGCCAGAAACAGGATGGGTCGGGGAGGCTAAGCCTCCCCGACCAAAGGGAGAGTAATGAAACTATTCTGCAGGAACCCAGGCTCCATCCTTTACAACCACAAACATAGGCGGTAAAGTGTTGCATTCACCGGTAGCGTCACAACTATACGTGCCGCCGACACCCTTGTAATCTTTCAATGTTCTAACGGCGGTGACCAGCGCGCCGCGCGGTACGTACAGGTTGCCGTCGTTTCCCAACACAGCCACTGATTTCACCGCGCTGATCAAAGCCCCCGTTGCGTCGTAACCGTTCCAGGTGTATGGTGAGAGAGATCCGGCTTCCTTGCCAAACTGCTCCAGGTAGGCGGCGTCAAAGGCCGCTTTTTCAGGCGATTCCGCCGGGATCGGGGCGATCGTCGCGAAGGCGTTCTCTCCGTTCGCTCCGGTGCGGGATAGGAAGTCCGCCCCATAGGTACCGTCACAGCCAAAGAACACAATGTCTTCCAGCCCGGTTTGTTTCATCTGGTTGACGATCACAGCGCCTTCAGCAGTGTAGCCGCCAAAGTAAAGCGCGTCCGGGCCTTTCGCGGCCACCGCGGAAAGGACCGGCGTGTAATCCGTTTCGCCCTTGGTAATGGCTTCGGTGATCACCACCTCGCCGCCCAGTTCAGCGAAACGCGCTGCCACTGCTTCTGCCAGACCTTTGCCGTAATCGCTTCCATCGTGCAATGCGGCCAGCTTGCGCTTGCCGAGCTTGTTGAACAGGTATTCCGCGGCCGGCGGTCCCTGGCGTGCGTCAGTAAAAACGATGCGGTTGAACACCTGGCTGCCCATTGTGGTCAGCGCCGGCAGGCTGGCGGATGGTGAAAGCAGGGGAATGCCTGCTTTTTCGTAAACCGGCATGGCAGCTGAAGTTGCGCCGGAATAAATGTGACCGGCGACAGCGACCACGGCGGGGTCTGAAGCGAACTTATTCGCCACTGCCGCGCCGCCCTCAGCGGTTCCACCGTCATCCTCGGCGACCAGGGTGAACTTAAAACCGTTCAATTCGCCAAAATCCTGGATGGCGATCATGCCGCCCTGCGAGATGTCGATGCCGTAACTGGCATCACCGCCGGTCATGGGCGCGCCCATACCGATCTTGATCACATCACCCTTCTTAAAAACGGCGCACCCGAATGCATCGGATGCGCAAACCGCTGGTACACCATCTCCCGCGCTGCCGGATGGGGAGTCAGTGGGTGAATTGGAGGTTTGACAGGCGGTGAACAAAAAACTTAACACGATCATAACAACGAACAATTTTTTGGCTTTCATCTTTCTTCTCCTGGAATCCTTAGTGTGTTGAACAATGAACCTGTGCTTTGGTTTGGTCTATGGTATTTATCGGCGTCACCTCCGGTTGAAGATCAAAAAAAACCACCTGTTCGGGTCAGGTGGCTTTGGGAAATCTTTTGGTTATTGGGAATTTACTTCTGTCAGCCTAACCCGAAATTTGCTATGGCGGAGGAGCATGACCATGAGCATAATAAAATAGACGTAAAGGTAGATGCTGGCTGAATTGATCATAATTAATTTATATAATCAGACATATTACGACTTTCTTTTAATAAATACAATAGGGTTAACAAAAATGCAAAGTCCAGCCTTGAGTTTTTCTTCTGCGGCGTCTCACACAATGCAGATCACGAGCCCCGCAAATCATAACTCAGGATTGCTTATGTTTTCTGGCCAGGTAGGGGGTCCAGCGGGTCACCCGGTTTCCGCCAGTGTCTTTTGAAATGTAACTGGCGAAATCAGCGCGGTCGAGCAGCTGCCCGAGATTCTTGACGGATCTGTCGAGCCCGGCCACCCCAACGCTGATGGAGAAATGAAGCGGTCCAGCCCTTGTTTCAAACGGTGTGCTGGCCACGTCCTGGCAGAGACGCATGGCCACTGTCATCGCGGATTCCTCGTCGGTTTCGGGCAGGATGACCATAAACTCATCCCCTCCATACCGCGCGAGAATATCCGCTTTCCGGATCGAAGCGAGAGAGATCTCACCCAATTGCTTCAGCACCTGGTCGCCCACAGTGTGACCATATGTATCGTTTACCTTCTTAAATAGGTCGCAATCCAGCATAATGGCAGACAGGTCACGCTCGTAGCGCACCGCTCGGTTGAACTCTGTTTCAGCCAGTTCGATCATTTTGCGCCGGTTGTACAACCCGGTCACCGGATCGGTGATGGCCAGCTCCTGCACCTCGCTGAACAGGCGGGCATTTTCAACAGCGATGGCAGCGTTAGCCCCCAATAATTCCAGCAGTTCCACATCGGTGTCGGTGTAGGCGTTCGGCTTGTAGCTTTGCGCTGAAACCACTCCAACCAGCCGCGAACCGATCTTCAACGGAACCACCAGCACAGATTGTGAGATATCGTCCTCTTCCGGGTCTCCGATCAGCACCGCGCCAGTCTCAGCGATCATCTCATCGGAGAAAGTGTTGAACAGGATCGATTTGCCGCTTTCAAGTACACGACCAAACAGTCCCTGTCCCAGCGGGCGGCTGGAAAGCGGCACCGGCTCGCCGCGGTCGACCATGTATACGTCTTCGATCAAGCCTGATTTTTCATTCACCAGAGAGATACTAAAGAATTCCGTCTCCATCAACTCCGTGGTGGCTTCGTGGATGGCGGGGTAGATCTCCTCGGAGCGGATATTGCTGCTGATCACCTGGCTCAATTTGTATAAGGTCTCGAAACGGCTGGCGGATTGCAGCGCGGATTCATACAGACGGGCGTTTTCAAGGGAGATCGCCACCTGGTCAGCGAAGGCGGTTGCCAGCCGTTCATGCTCTTCAGTGAACTGGTTGGGCGTGTGACCATCCAATGACAGGATACCGATCGGCTGGTTCTGGATCTTGAGCGGCACCCCCAGCCAGGAATGGATGATGTGATTATTTCCAGAAGAAACCTGGTTGAAGTGTGGCACTTCCTCTGGGATGTTGTTGATCTTTAAGGGCGCGTTGTCCAGGAAGACCTGCGAGCCGGGGTTTTCACGGTCCAGAGAGATTTCCAGGCCCAGGATCGGTTGGATATCGTTGAAACCGTGACCCCCCACGATCTCCAGCTTTCCCTTCCTGAATAAAAGTACCGAAGCGCTGTCGTAAGGGACCACATGCGCCAGCTGTTCAAGGATCAGGCTGATTGCCTTTTCCTGATTGAGGGTGGAGACCACCACCGCGCCCGCTTTGCGGATCGTTTCGGCTTCCTCTGCGCGTTTTTTCGCTTCTTCGTACAGGCGCGCGTTGCGTAGCGCAACAGTAGCCTGCTGCGCAAACAGGTTGAGCAGCCGGGTATCGTCGTCATTGTAGGTGCGTTCTTTTTGCGTGTAACCCACACTGATCACGCCCAGCAATTCGTTCTCCGCTCCCAGCATCGGCACCGCCAGCACAGAATTAACCTGGTACACTTCGTAGCCCGGGGCTTTACCTTTCCAGTTGGCGTAATCTGAGATCGCGAGAGGTTTCTTGGTTTGCGCAACCTTGCCCAACAAGCCCTCTCCGCGGCGTGTCTGCTTGCCCACAGTATCCGGTTGAAGATTCTGCGACGCCAGAATGCGCAGCAGATCTTCATTAGGTTCATAAAGGGCCAGCTCACCAAAATCGGCGTTGAGCAGTTTCACTGCCCGCTTCAATACTTCCTGCAGCAGCACCTTCACATCCAGTTGTGCGCTGATCGCCGTCAGAGTGGCGCGCAAACCGTCCAATTGCCTGATGCGGTTGGTTTCCGCGGTGAACAGGCTGGCGTTGCGGATCGCCAGTGAGGCTTGCGAGGCAAAGTTGGAAACCAGCCTGGCGTGGTCCTCAGTGTAGAATCCCTCTTCCACCTTGTCCAGGCTGAATATGGCCGCTACCCTGTCTTCAATGATGACTGGTATCCCCATATAACTGTGGTAATCATCAGTAATACTCGTGGGGATAAAAAGTTCATCCTTGTGAGTATCCTCAATGATCACCGGTTTTCTGGTGTGGATCAATGTTTTCAGGTTTTGGGTTTTTTCGATCTCAAACCTGAGGTTCTGCAATTTTGCCAGATTGCTCTTTGTTGAAGGTTCGTAACCCCGCATGCGGGTGACGCGCGCGGTACCGTCCTCCACCAGCATTACGCTCGCGCCATCATAAGGCACTACACGAGATAGCTGGTCCAGCAGCAGATCAAGCACTTTGTTCAGGTCCAGCGAGGTGGTCAGCGCTGTGCCAATATCCCGGTAGGTTTCGGCGAGCTTTCGCTGATCATATTCGCTCTTGAACAGACGCACGCGTTCGATGGCAACCGACAGTGACCCGCAGATGGTCTGCAGCAGGCGTTCTTTATTCTCGTTCAACTGGCTGGAAGGATCCTCAACAAAATTCAGCACACCAAGGGGTTGTTTATTGATGTAGAGCGGAAAGGTGTAATGTTCCCGTTCTCCGGTGATCGTGTTGCACGGGCACGGCTTGATCACTTTGGACTCTTCCAGGTCACCTTTGACCAGGCTGTTCAGGCAGCGCGGGGGCTTCCCTGTCTGGTTTTCCATCACCAGCATATTGTTTTCGCTTAAGGGATGATATTCAATGCGCTGGTAAGTCTCAGGTTTTTGTCCCAGCAGAAAGATCCAAACGCTGCGGCTGTTGGTGATGTTCCTTACCGTTTCCAGCACCGGCAGCACAGCGGTGCGCAGCGACGATGCCTGGTTAAGAGATTCGGTCACATTACGCAGAACAGCCAGGTCGTTTATCCGTGATTGCACATTGGCCAGCGCTTCGCGGGTAAGGCTATCCGCTTTTTTCCTTTCCCTGATGTCTTGAAGTGTTACAAAGTAAAAAGTAGTCGCGCCGCTGCTAATGGGGGTAATGTTCGCTTCCACCGGGATCTGTTCGCCGTCTGAATGGAGCAATGTGAGTTCCCTGCTGGGCAGAGGGTTCGAAGTCTGTTCTCTGGTCAGATCAGGTAACGTTGGTGCAAGATCCTGCAAGGGCATTCCCAGCAGTTCCTCATCGCTCAATCCGATCAGCTGAGAAAACTGGCGGTTGCTTTCTCTGATCCTGCCTTGTTCATCCAGCAGCAGTATCGCATATCCAGCGTTTTGCAGGATCGCCCTGTATCGCTCTTCGATCAGCACCCGCTCAAGTTCTTCCTGTTTGCGCCTGGTGATGTCGCGCAGCACCACCAGCAGACCAACGTTCCTGCGGTCATCACCGGTTACCGGCGAGATGCGCATGTCATAGGTGAGGGTATCATCACCCTCACCAAGTGTGATCTCTTCGGAGTGGTCGATCGCCCAATCTACCGGGAGCTGGTAACCGGTTTTTTCTTTCACCAGTTCCGGGAAAGGTTGGCCCAGATTATCCGCCAGCTCTAAAAATGGGATGGAACGGGCGCTTTTATTGAAATCAATGATCTCACTGTGAGCGTTGAGTATGATGACCGCGTCATTGATCTGACCGAGCAGCGTCCTGGTCGCCAGAGGAATCGCCTCAAGCATACGGTTGCTCAACAGGCTGTACGACAGGAAGGTCAGCGCGATCAATAGGGAAATCAGGGTCAGGTTAACCTCAACGTTCCTGATCCACGCTGGCAAGGATAACCCGACGGCGGCGCTAATGATGATGCCGGCGAGCAACAGTCCACCGATCCTGCTGCGCGACCAGTGGGGTGCGCGTAGATATGTATAAAGAAGAAACGCCACTGAGACCAGCATCAGCGTGATGCTTGTTGCAATGATCACCCAGAACCACGGTCCGTGAACCACCTGGAAGGGTAGTATCTCACCGTCCGGCAAGCCTACGATCGACTCTGCTTTTCTGAAAAGGTGGTGATAGTTATTGGTCGCGAGCACAACCGCCGTCAGGCAGGGTACCAGGTAGAGCAGCCACCCTGATTTCCGGATACGCTGAGCATTGCCGGTAAAAACCATCGTCAAAAGAAAGAAGACCGGCGGGAGAAAACTCGCCGGAATGAATTGAAGGTCATCGAATAGCAGCTTAATTGCCGGTCGACCTACAATGAGCTCGACCAGGTAGATCAGCCCCCAGATCACACCGATCAAGGAGAGAATGGCCAGGTGCAGGGCGCCTGCAATGCGCCGGTGGTACCACGCGAAACCAGCGATCACCAGTGAAAGCAGGATCGCGATGGCCGTGAGAATGATATTGGTGTAAGAGATATCGTATAAGCCCACTATGATTGCTCTTCAGTACAGACTGTCGCCTGGAGCTGTTGAAATTGCCGGTATGCGACAATTGGATAATATCTATATTATATGTAGCAACTGCGGTTGTGGCGGGCAATTAACTCAGTTGTTAGGAAATTCTAAGTATTTGGTATATTTCCGGTAAGGTGGTATGCAAAGGCGCGCCGAATAGGCGCGCCTGTTATCTCATCAAGATTTTTACTTTCCCAACAGCTTTCGTACCGTTTCAAGCTGGCCGGCGCTGCCCAGTTTCCCGTTCTTGTGGGCGATAAATTTGGCGTATTCGCTCATGAACACCTTGCCAACCGGGCGCAGGTCAAAGTTGTCGGGATGCTCCAGGAAATATTCGCGGTGAACGCGCGTCCAAACCAGGCGGCCGTCCGTATCAATGTTGATCTTGGTCACACCCAGTTCCGCCGCCCGTTTGAACTGGTCAGCATCCACACCCTTGGCCCCTTTGAGGTCGCCGCCGGCTTTATTGATGCGTTCCACTTCCTCCTGGGGCACGGAGCTGGAGCCGTGCATCACCAACGGGAACCCGGGCAGCTGCTTCTGGATCTGCTCGAGCACATCAAAGTGCAGGCTCTGTGAACCGCTGAACTTGAACGCGCCGTGACTGGTGCCGATGGCGACTGCCAGCGAATCACAGCCGCTGCGTTCCACGAACTCGCGCGCCTGCGCCGGGTCAGTGAGCATGGCGTTGGCTTCGTCCACCTGCACGTGCTCTTCAACGCCGCCCAGCTTGCCCAGCTCGGCTTCCACCACAATGCCTTTGGCGTGCGCGGCTTCAACCACGCGCCGGGTGATGGCGATGTTCTGCTCAAAAGGTTCCGCCGAGGCGTCGATCATCACCGAGGAGTAAAAACCGCTGTTGATGCAGTCATAGCAGGTTTCTTCATCGCCGTGGTCCAGGTGAACAGCGAAGATCGCCTGCGGGAAGACCAGGTCAGCCGAACGGATCAGCCCTTCCAGCATCAGCTTGTTGGAATACGAGCGCGCGCCTTTGCTGATCTGGATGATGAAAGGCGCTTCGCTGTCGAGATTGCCGCGAAACAGCCCCATGGTCTGCTCAAGGTTGTTAATGTTATACGCGCCAATGGCGTACTTACCATACGCCGCTTTGAATAATTCCTTCGTGGTTACGATCATTTTGCTCTCCTTATTATCTCCCCGCGGGGAGGGATTGTGCTTGCGTAATTATACCCCGCGATGCGACCCGTGGTCACAATAATTGTAGGGGTCGAGCGTCGCTCGACCCCTACACACCATCATCCACCACGTAATTTGGCAGGTCATCCTCATCCACGTCTTTCCCTGAGACCACCTTGCCGCGCACCGAGATGCCGGCTTTATGCACGGCGTTATTGTCTCCGCTCACCAGGTGATGCCATAAAGGCAGGTCTTTGCCCTCCGCCAGCAGGCGGTAGGCGCAAGTATTGGGCATCCACGAGAGCAGTCCGATCATCTGCGGGGTGAGCGTCAGGCAGGTGGGTACCAGCACAGAGCGCTCGGCGTAACGCGTGCAGCGGCAGTGAAAGATCTCGAGGTACTCGCACACCACGTTGGTGTGATACAGGTGACCGGTGTCCTCATCCTGAAATTTGATCAGGCAGCATCGCGCGCAGCCGTCGCATAAGGATTCCCACTCCGCGGGGGTCATTTCATTCAGTGCCTTGGTTTTCCA
>ENA-UOWG01001994-UOWG01001994.1-activated-sludge-metagenome-genome-assembly--contig:-NODE-1994-length-18770-cov-41.510446_pt1 | contig 18770 bp, 17 predicted proteins | sample MGYA00238147_ERZ761563 | MGnify/ENA primary metagenome ERZ761563 (study PRJEB28884, sample SAMN05720216) | anaerobic digester metagenome | isolation source: active sludge of municipal... | reverse complement strand
ATTTTCGTCACAATTCCGTCAAAAGGAGCAGCGATAATCGTCTTAGCCAATTGCGATTGGTAATAAATAAGATTGGCCCTGGCAGTGTCAACCTGGCTTTTTTGATAAGCAATATCTTGAGGATCAGAACCGGCTATCATCAAATCCAGCTGATTCTGCGTTTTTTGCACCAATGTCTTTTGCGCAGTTATGGCCTGCTGCTGGCTGGAAAGCGCAGAAGCGGATAAATTAACATTGGTCAATCCAACGTTAATGTTTGTTTTATAAGCGGTCAAAGTAGATAACGGCAATGAACCGGTGTTGACAAGCATATTAAGCATCGCGTTCAAAAAATTACGAATTACGCTAACATGCTCTTGGGAACTGACCAATGTTTCCAAAATAACATCTGGGGAAGAATTGGGAGTCAAAGTGCCAATTTCGTTTACCCATCTGTCCACTTCTTTGGTAACGGCCAATCGCTGCGCCTCAAGAGAGGCCTTTAACTGATAATCGTTATCGTCGGGGGTAAAACTTAAAGTGGGCGCGTCGGAATTGGCGCCGTAAAACAAGCCGTCCAACTGCTTGTTGATGGCATCATTGGATTTGGAATAAGCGTCATTAATAATGTTAATGGCATTAAGATAATAATTATCCAGATCGTTTTTGACTCCTTGCAACGCAACGCGCTGAATTTCAATATCTTCCGGCCGCGCGCCGCGTTCCAATTGCGCCAATTTTGATTCTTGCGCTTTTAATTGAGCCTGGGCCTGCTCCACCTGAGCAAAGACATCACCATTTTCCTGAGTTATCAAATATTGGCCCTTATCAACCTTATCACCGACATTCGCTCTAATGGAGGCAATGCGACCCGGCTTTTCAAAGGCAATATCCAAACTATGAGCCGGCTTCACACTGCCGGTCACGCTCACTTCGGCCACGACACTTCCTCTTTCGATTTTAATAAAATCGGTTGAACTTTTGCCGCCACCGGACAGCGAAATAATAACAATCACAAGCACAACGACTCCGATGGACACAAGAATCCACCTTTTCTTTACGAAAGCGAGAAATTGGTTTAGAAACTTCATTGCCATACAATTATTCGAATAATCGACAAAATTTAACTCTTAATTTTAACTAATAATGTTAGAATATTTTAGCATATTCTGCCTCAAAAATAAACTGGATTCATTTGCCAAAACAGGAAAAAATCATTAAAATAAGTTTATTCTTGCGGGATCGTCTAATGGCAGGACACATGACTCTGAATCATGTAATCTTGGTTCGAATCCAAGTCCCGCAGCATCAGTCAGTTAGGTGTATAATATAACTATGAACCAAAAAGGATTTTCACAACTTATCTTAGCAATTATTGTTGGGGCGGTAATTGTTATAGCGGGAGGAATTTTTTGGCATTATCAACAACCGGCCGGGCAAAATAAATCTGCCCCAGGAACGGAAGTTACACCGGAACCGTCTTTTAATGAAGCGTCCTCTGTTTCGCCTGAACAGACAGAACAGCAAGCGTCGACTGTTTCCGCGCCCGCGACAACACAATCGCCTTCTCCAATGGCACAAGTTCCCGCACAAACTGACGTAGCACTACCTTCCACCCCATCCACGCCCAACATTTCATGCACCAGTTCTACTGACACGGGGCAGATGGATATTTTCGATTCTCATGTCCACATAACGTCCAAAGTTAGTGCCTCTCAGATAATCTCAGAGATGAATAAGGCGGGTGTGAGTGTGGCCAACCTGTATTCAGGTTCGCTTGATACCGCATCTCAATACCCCGGCAGATTCGTGACGTTCGTAGACACTCCCGATTCGCCGCAACCCTCTACCTGGTTAACGCAAGGTCAATCATTCGTTACCTCTGTCGAGGCAAAATTGAAAACGGGGAAATTTTACGGCATAGGCGAAGCCAACCTGAGATATTACACCGGCAACGGTGGGGCCATTATTCCGCCTCCAAATATCTATGTTGCGCCAGATGCTCCGCTTTGGCTTCAACTAGTGAACCTGTCCGCCCAATATCACGTTCCCATCTCGTTTCACTTCATACCCGATGACGCTACTGCGAATACCGCCTTTGAAAGAATGTTGAGCTACAACAAGGATACGATTTTCATCTGGGCTCATCTCGGATTCAACAATATGACGCTCAACAGCGCCACGCTCAATGACTTCCTTTTACGATATCCTAATTTATATTTCGACACGGCAGGGATTCAAAACATGCAAAACCCTCTTTCACAGCCCAACTCTAATTGGGCGAGACTTGCAGACCAATCTAATAACGGTCGATTGACCGAGGAATGGAGGCAATTCTTTGAAACATGGAATTCCCGCATCTTATTCGGTTCAGATGCTGGAGGAGGCGCAAATAGCCTAGAGAGATGGCTTAACTATACGAGTAATACAAGTGATCTTGCCACGGGTGATGCTGTCGGACACTGGAAATCCCTCCTTTCTTGTCTGGATTACAACTCTGCTCGTAACATCCTAAGCAGTAATGCCCGAGGGCTCTTCTTGAAGGAGCAAAAACCCTCTTATGTATATTCGGTTTCGTCAGGTGGTAAGTGCTATTCCATTTCCGTAAGTTCTGATTCCTCTGTTTCGGCCCTGACGTTCAATCCGAGTACACGTACAATCACCTTCACAGTTGCCGGCTCCAAAGGAACGACGGGCAGTGCCGTGATAACCATACCGACAACGCTTGCCGGCGGAAACTTCACGGCTTCTGTGGATGGCCAGAACATTAAATCTCAATCGACCTCAAATTCCACCAACACTACCATAAGTTTGGAATATGCTGGCGGTATAAGATCGATCACTCTCAGTGCGTCAGGCACACCTTAAATCGCCATTAGAACGACTCTCTGGTATAATAAATGAAGGTGTTGAGTTAATTTATATTAAAAATATGAAAAGAAATTTTATATTTATTGTTTTAATAGTAATTCTTCTGGCTGTTGCCGGAATATGGTATATTGGCAGTAGGAAAAACGAAAATTCTTCGCTCTCACCGTCCCCATCTCCCATCGCTCAAGTTACTTATATTTGTAATGGCAATAAAACAATAGATGCTGTTTTTTATAAAGGGGAAACAATAGCGGTAAAACCGGGCGAACAACCAATTCCTTCAGGAAGCGTAAAAATTATTTTAAGCGATGGACGAATCTTTAATTTACCCCAAACCATTTCTGCCGACGGAGGACGTTACGCAAATGATGATGAATCTTTTATTTTTTGGAGCAAAGGAGACGGAGCATTAATATTTGAAAATGGCGTTGAAAAAAACTATATCAACTGTATCGTCCCCGCTCAAAATTCCAGCGAATCACCCAATCCTTAATTTTTAAAGATTGTGATTTAAAAACCCCGGTTGGCAATGATGATTACCGACTGGGGTTTTTAATATAAAGACGAGGTCATAAACTCGCCTGGATTCTTACGAAAGGCGCTTGTTAAGCGGCCGGGGTTTCAGTTTGATCAGGCGCTTCAACGGGGGCCTGGGGCTCAACGGCCGGCGCCTCAACGATTGCCACCAAAACTTCTTGATCGGTTGGACAATTTCCCGCTTCTGCGCTCTCATAACCGCATTTAGGACATTTGTACATAGTCTTTGAGCCACACTCGTAATTCTTCAGAACCACAAGGTAGCTATTATTTATTCGACCTTTATCTTTCGGATCAGTTTTCAAAGAAACAATTGATAATAAAATTTTAACTAAATTAAAATAATAAAGCAAATAATAAAATTATTCTTTTTGGCGCTTAGCGCGTTTTTGTTCAATCTCCGTCAGATAAACCTTGCGGATTCTGACGCTTTTAGGCGTAATCTCCACTAACTCATCATCGGAAATATAATCCAAAGCCTGCTCCAAAGTTAAATTCAGAGGCACTTCCAATTGGTCTTCGCAAGCCTCCTGCTTCGCCCGAAAATTAGTCAATTGCCTGGTCCGACAAACATGAACTCTGATATCGCCGACTTTCGCGTTTTCGCCCACCACCATTCCTTCGTAAACCGGAACACCGGCCCCCAAAAACAATTTACCGCGGCCTTGAGCTGTTACTAAACCATAATTAGTGGTTGTCCCCGCTTCGGTCGCCACAATAGAACCGTGATTAATGGCATTCATCTCGCCCCGATATTCTTCGTAACCCAAAAAAATGCTGTTCAGGATTCCGGTGCCGCGGGTAGCCGTCAAGAATTTCTCCCGAATTCCAATTAAGCCACGCGTCGGCACCTTAAAATCAATGATCGCCGTATCTTTATCAGTGCGCATATTTTTCATTATACCCAATCTTTTCCCCAACATTTCAATCGCTACGCCGGAATATTCCTGCGGCACTTCAATAGTCACCATTTCCATCGGTTCCATTTTCTTCCCGTCTTTTTCCTTGAAAATGACCTGCGGCTTGGAAACTTCCAATTCATATCCTTCCCGCCGCATTTTTTCAACTAAAATTGCCAGGTGCAACTCGCCGCGGCCGGAAACTATCCAGCGGTCGCTGGTCGCGCCCAAAGATTCTACCGATAAAGCCACATCGGTTTCCAACTCATGCTCTAAACGTTCCTTCAAATTTCGGGAAGTGGTATAATCCCCCTCCTGACCCTTAAATGGCGAGGTGTTGATGCCGAAAATCATTTTAATCGTCGGCTCATCAATGGCGATAATCGGCAAGGCCACCGGATTTTCCGCGTCCGCTATCGTTTCGCCGATGCTGATATCGGAAATTCCGGCAATAGCCACAATGTCGCCGGCTTCAGCCCGTTCCACGTCAATTCTATTTAATCCGTCGAAAAGCATTACGGCGCTTAATTGAGCGTCTTTCACTTCGCCCAAACGATTAATATGCGCCACAGTCATTCCTCTTTTTAAAGCTCCGGAATACAACCGGCCCACGGCAATTTTGCCCTTGTAATTGTCATAAGCCAAATTAACCGTAAGCATTTGCAGCGGCTGATCTTTCGGAATAACCGGCGCCGGAACATATTTGATAATCGTTTCAAAAAGCGGTTTAATGTCTTTCATTTCCCCTAAATTTTTCGTAAAACCGGCCTTGCCTAAAGTGGCAGCGGAATAAACAACCGGAAAATCAATCTGCTCTTCGCTGGCTTCCAATTCAAAGAAAAGATCATAAGTGGCGTTTAAGGCCCATTCCGGCCGCGCATCCGGCTTATCAATTTTATTGATGACCACGATAACTTTATGGCCGGCTTCAATGGCTTTCTTTAAAACGAATTTGGTTTGCGGCATCGGACCTTCTTTGGCGTCCACTAAAAGCAAAACTCCGTCCACCATGCGCATAATCCGCTCCACTTCGCCGCCGAAATCAGCGTGACCCGGCGTATCGACGATGTTGATTTTAATGTCGCCGTACTTAACCGAAGCATTCTTGGAAAAAATCGTAATACCCCGCTCCCGCTCCAATTCATTGGAATCCATAATCAAATCCTGCGGCGCATCCATTTTAATCTTAAAATTAAGGGATTGCTTTAATAAGGCATCAACCAAAGTGGTTTTGCCGTGATCAACGTGCGCGATAATGGCGATGTTCCTCAATTCCATTTCTTTTATTATTTAAATTAAAAACCCCCTCGCGAGGGTTTTACCCTATATTTTAATTATAACAGGAATCCAGTTAAAAAGCAAACAAATCAGCCCTTCAGAAGCTCTCCGGCGATCTTGCCAACGATTGAACCGTCGGTTTTTCCTTTGACTTGCGGCATCACCTTGGACATAATTTTACCCATATCCTTTGGGTTAGTAGCGCCGGTTTCAGCAATCGCCTTTTTGACGATTTCACGAACCGCTTCTTCGGACATCTGCTCCGGCAAATATTCCTGCAAAATTTCCAGTTCCTTCGTTTCTTTGTCCACCAAATCCTGGCGACCGCCTTTACCGAATTCCAAAATGGACTCCCGTCTTTTTTTCGCCTCGCTAATAATCACATCCTGAATCTCTTCATCATTCAGTTTGCTGGCTTCTTCTAACTTCGCCACATCGCTCTCCGTCTTGCTAAGCTTAGTTCGTTTCTCAATAATTTTATTTCCAATAGCGGCATTTAAACCGCGCAGAACCAAAAGTCGCACCTCGTCTCGGGCCAACATCGCCGTCTTAATATCCTGATTGATTTTCTCTTGAAACATATCTTTAGACTCGCAAGTATTTGCGAATGGCAATTAAACTGGAAATCACTCCTAAGGCAATCCCAATCAAGCTCTGAATTCCGAATAATCCCAAAAAGTGCTGCCAGAAATAAGCCCGCATATTGAAATCCGGAACCAAGCTTTGAACATGAGGATTAATAATGTAAACGAAGGGAATAAAGATAATCATAGTGATAATGGCGGCAATCAAGCCGTGAATGATACCTTCCACGATGTAGGGGCCACGAATCAAAGAATTGGAAGCACCAACCAGACGCATAATTTCTATTGATTCCTTATTGGAATAAATCGCCAAACGAATGGTGTTGAAAGCGACCAAAAAAGCGACCGCAGACAAAACCAAGGCCAAAATCAATCCGCCATTACGCATCGTATTGATGATTTTAGCCAAACGATCAATAACCAACTGATTCTCGCTATAATTCACCTTATCAATAATATCTTGCGGCGCTTCGGTTTTTAGGTAGGAATCAATTCCGGCATAGCTTTTCGGATCCTTAGCCTTGATATTCAAGGAGGCGGCCAAAGGATTGGTGCCCAATTCGTCCAATGATTGGATGATATTGGGATCGTCTTTGTGCTTTTCCCGAAAACGAGCCAAAGCGTCATCGCGGGAGATAAACTCCACGCTTTTGACCTCGTCCAATGATTCCAGAGATTTTTTCATTGCCAGAATTTGGTTGTCATCGGTGGAGGTTTTAAAATAAACGCTGATATCAATTTTTTCCTGCAATGATTTGATAGTATCACTGCCGGCCGCACCGAAAAGAAGCAAACCAGTACAGAGCACTAAGGTTAAAATCATAACCGCAATCGTAGCGCTGGACAAAAGCCCGTTGCGCACAAAATTTTGTAATCCGTATTTGGTAACTCGGGAAAGTAAAATTATCATATTATTAGCTTAAAATATATCTCCCCTCTTCTTCATCACGAATAATACGACCGCTTTCAATGCTGATTACCCTTTTATTCAAAGAATCGACTATCTGCTTATTGTGGGTTGCTAAAAGAACGGTCGTGCCCAATTCATTAATTTTCAAAAGTAATTTGATGATGTCATTGGAGTTAATCGGATCAAGATTGCCGGTCGGCTCATCAGCCACCAAAATATCGGGCTGATTGATCATCGCTCTGGCAATCGCGACTCTTTGGCGTTCGCCGCCGGAAAGCTCGCGCGGAAAATTAAGCATTTTATCCTTTAAGCCGACTAAATCCAAAATCTGCGGAACAAATTCGTGAATTTCCTTAGGCAAACAACCAGCCGCTTCCAAAGCAAAAGCTACGTTTTCAAAAGCATTCTTCTGAGGCAATAATTTGAAATCCTGGAAAACAATGCCGATTTTACGACGCAATTTCGGCATGTCCTTTGATTCTAATTTATTGACTTCTTGTTTATCCAAAAAAATCCGGCCCTTAGTCGGTCTTTCTTCACCGATTAAAAGCTTAATCAAAGTTGATTTGCCGGCGCCGGAACGACCAACTAAGGTCGCAAATTCCTGCGGCATTATTTTAAAAGTAACATTATCCAACGCCACCGAATGGCTGTTGTAAATTTTAGAAACATTTTGAAAGAAAATCATAAAATTGAAGCAAAATTATTTAATATCGTTAATTTTAACATTTCCCTCCTTCAATTGCAACTCCGCCTGAATAAAATCTTCTATTTCCCCTTCCAAAACAGCATCAATGCGACTGGTTTCCACACCAGTACGCACATCTTTAACTAATTTGTAAGGATGCAAAACGTAATTTCTTATTTGATTGCCCCAGGAAGGTTCAACGCGCTTATGCAATAATTCTTTTTCTTCGATTTTTTTGTCCTTAATGTAATCGAAAAGCTTTAATTTTAAAAGATGCAGGGCCTTATCCCTGTTTTGCGCTTGGGAACGTTCACTCTGGCAGCTCACCGCCATACCGGTTGGCAAATGCACCACCCGCACTGCCGTTTCCCGTTTATTAACGTTCTGGCCGCCCGGACCGGAAGAACGATAAAAATCTACTTTCAAATCTTTGTCCTCTAAAACCACGTCATTCAAATCAACATCCTTCAATTCCGGCATTATTTCCACTAAGGCAAAAGAGGTGTGCCGCAATTCTTTGGCGTCAAACGGAGAAACGCGCACCAAACGATGAACCCCGCTTTCATTTTTCAAATAGCCGTAGGCATAATTCGCTTCAACTTCCAAAGAGACATTTTTCAGGCCGCGTTCGCCCGCCGCTTCGTCTGATCCACCCGGCTCTTCGGAAAAATGCTGGTGTAAAATTTTATAAGACCACTGCTGTCTATCAAAATAAGCGGTGTACATTCTTAAGAGCATCTGAACAAAATCCTCGGCGTCCCGACCGCCCTGACCGGCCGCAATAGTCAACACCGCCCAATTTTTATCATATTGGCCGGAGAGTAAAGCTTTCAACTCTTCTTTCCTGATTTTCGCCTCGAGGACACCGATCTTTCCTTCCAATTCCTTTCTAATCTCTTCATCTCTGGCTGCAATTTCTAACAGGGTCTTGAAATCATCAATTTCCTTATCGGAATTCCGCCAAAAAGAAACTTCCGATCTCAAATCCGCCAATTCCTGGCTAATCCGTGAAGCATTTTCCGGAACGCCCCAAAAATCAGGCCGAGCCGTTTCAACTTCCAATTCGTTAATCTTTTTTTCTTTATTAGCTAAGTCAAAGCCAGTCCGCTGCTCGGCGGACGCGCCTGGTCAATTCGTCTAATCTTTCCTGAAAATTATCCATTTATTTATTTTAGCACAAAATTACGTAAAAAACATTTAAGGAGCCAGTGGTCGGATTTGAACCGACGACCCATCGCTTACGAAGCGATCGCTCTACCACTGAGCTACACTGGCGCTTCTTCCATTTTACTCTGATCGCAATTATTTTCAAATAAAAAGGCGGGCGCGCAAGCGCGTCCGCCGGACCCTCAGGACTTGTTCAGACGAGCTCATAAAGCTCGTTAATCTTGTCCACGGCCTTCTTCTCGCCGACCAGATCGATCAGCGAATAAAAGATTGCCATCAACACTTTAGTCATAAAGTCCTCCTTGTTAAGTATTCCAATTGATATTATCTACTATAATTTAATATTTGTCAATGACACCAAAGACTCATTTGGAGCAAACATACTATTCTTAGTCGCCTTATAATTTTACCCGTTGATAATGAGCGGGCCAGCCCTTTACGGCAGCCTCGCTCAAAATTCTAAAAGAATTTTGAGCGGGTAACGGGAATCGAACCCGTGTCTCAACCTTGGGAAGGTTGCATATTGCCACTATACTACACCCGCTTATCTTTTGCTTAAAAACTGAAAAATGTTTTAATTTTTTGCCAAAAAGCTCCGAAAAAACTCTGCTCGGAAACGGTTTCGGGCGTTGGGCTCGGTACTAGTAATTCTTCGGGCATGACCATCGCCTGTTCACCCGGTTTTTTCAGGACATATAAACGCCGGCTCGCCTCTTCCAAACGATCCGGATCGTCCAACCCCTCGGCCTCCTGTTCCAGTAATTTATTTTCTTTATCCAGACTAGAAACCTTGGCTTCCAAATTATTTAATTTGGTTTGCAAATAATTTTTAGCAATCAGTTGCTTATACAACAACCAAGCCATTAACAGCAAAATAACGGCCAATAAGCAGAAAAACCATTTGGAGCTAAAAACTTTCATAAGCCGCTTTTATTAAAACACAAAAACCAAGCAATTACAATTTTAGAATCTCCAAATAAACTTTGGAAGGCACCTCCACCCGGCCCAATTCCTTCAGTTTTTTCTTACCCCTTTGCTGTTTTTTCCAAAGCTTCATTTTCCGGGTGCGATCGCCGCCGTACAAATAACCGGTCACGTCTTTCTTCAGGGCGGGAATCGTTTCCCGAGCGACAATCCGGCCGGCCACCGCCGCCTGAATCGCCACCTGAAAATTCTCCCGCGGCAAAAGTTCTTTTAATTTCTGGCAGACTAACCGCGCATCCCGATCTATTCTCTGACGCGGAATAATTCGGGAGAAGGCCTCAAATTTATCACCGGCCAATAAAAATTCCAGCTTGACCAGATCGCCTGGCCGATATTCCAAAACTTCGTAATTCATAGAAGCGTATCCGCTGGAAACGCTCTTGAGCTTATCGTAAAAATCCGAAATGATATCCATTAAGGGGGCTTCGAAACGGATAATCATCAAATCACCCAAATACTCGCTGGCCACGAAAACCAGACGATAGGAATCGGTGAGCTTCATTAAATCGCCAAAATACCGAGGCGGCGTCAAAATTTCCAAGCTCACCCAAGGCTCCAAAATTTTTTCAATTTTTTCCGGAGTCGGCAAATCCATAGCCCGAAAAATATCCTGACTGGAACCGTCAATTAAAAGCACTTTAAAACTGACCGAGGGCGTGGTCAAAACCACTTCCAAATTATATTCGCGGCTCAACCGCTCTTTAACGATTTCCAAATGAAGCATTCCCAAGAAACCCAGAGAAAATCCCCGTCCCAAAGCCTGAAAAAATTCCGGCTGATAAAACAAAGCTGCATCATTAAGCTTTAGTTTTTGAATTGATTTTTTCAACAACTCAAAATCATCGGCTGAATGCGGATAAATACTGGCAAAAACCATTGGCTTGGGTTCACGATAACCCGGCAACGACTCCACTCCATTGTTTAAAAAATCGGAAGTTTTAAGTTTTGAGCTTTGAGTTTTGAGTTTAATAATCGTATCTCCGACTCTTAATTTTTCCGGCTCCTTGATTCCAGTGGCCACATAACCGATGTCGCCGCTTTGCAATTTTTCGGACTTAACGAAATTGGGCTTAAAAATGCCCACCTCACCCACTTCAAAAGAATTATGCGCAGCCATTAAATAAGCGAAATCGCCGGCTCTCATTTCTCCATCGACAATACGAACGCAGGCGATAATGCCCTTGTGATTGTCGTAAATTGAATCAAAAATCAAAGCGCGCAAAGGCTTTTCTAAGCGCGCCTGAGGCGCCGGCACCTTCTTCACTATTTCTTCCAAAACCCTATCCACGTTTTCTCCGGTTTTAGCGGAAATACCGATAATTTCCTCTTTGGCGGCGCCGCATAAAGCAATGATTTGCTCTTCGGTTTCCGCCACTCGGGCATTATCCAAATCAATTTTATTAATCACCGGAATAATCGCCAGATTTTGCGCTTTAGCTAATTTATAATTAGCTAAAGTTTGAGCCTGAACTCCTTGCGTAGCATCCACCAGCAAAACGGCGCCTTCCACAGCTGCCAGGCTCCGAGAAACTTCATAAGTAAAATCAACGTGGCCGGGAGTATCAATTAAATTCAAAACATATTCTGAATTGAAAATTGGCGAATGATACATCATCTGAACCGGCTGCATTTTAATAGTAATGCCCTTTTCCCGTTCCAAATCCATCCGATCAAGGTATTGCTCACGCATTTTTCGTTTTTCAACGGTTTTCGTCAATTCCAAAAAACGGTCAGCCAAAGTTGACTTACCGTGATCAATATGAGCAATGATGACGAAATTACGCACGTTCTCCATAAATTCCTAATCTATGACCTCCTCGGTCTTTAGTTCTCCCCTTTTTGACCGGAAAAACTTTTTCAGATAATTTAATTCCGGCGCTCGCATCAAAGACAACGTAAAAAGATAAACTATCAAACCCACGGCCAAAGATAGAAAAGATTGAGCCAGCAAACCGAAAACCGTATGGGTATCCAAAAACATGTCAGCCAGTCGTAAAACGCCGACAATGGCCAAAGCCGCTATGAGCGCGGCTGCGATGATTCTCATCAACGACGGCCAAATTTTATTTTCCCCCAAAGAAATAAAGCGCTTTTTCAGGAATCGCCAAAGAAGATAAAAGTTGAAATATCCGGCTATCATAAAAGCGAGGGCTAAACCGCGCACACCCAGCCGCGGCGCCAAAAGCAAGCTCAAAATAATATTCAAGCCATTGCCCAATAAACCGGCTAAAAATGGCCGGATTGAATCTTTCATGGCAAAGAAAGCTCGCACCATCAAAGGCAGAAGGCTTTGCGCTACCATACCCAAAGCAAAAATTCCTAAAGCATCAATAACCAATATCGTGTCGGTCCAACCGAAATGGCCGTAGCCTAAAGTCAGCCGGACAATCTGCGCCCTTAGCACCAAATAAAAAACGGCAATCGGCACCATAAAGAAAAGAATGTTTTTGATAGTTTCTTTTAGAGTGCCCAAAAATTCCTCTCTTTTCCCGATCAGTTGCGAGAGCACCGGAAAAACAGAGATGGCGAAAGAGATGGCAAAAATATTCTGAGGCAAACTTTGTAAATCATTGGCAAAATTAAAGACCGCCAAAGATCCGGCTGCTAACGTTGAAGCAACAATGGTAATGATGAAAAAATTAATTTGAGTGGAAATAAGCCCGAAGGTTCTGGGCACCATCAAAGAAAATATTTTTTTAAAATTATCGGAGCGAAAATCGGGCAAAAAACTGAAAGAAAATCCCAAATTTTTCAAACTGGGCAATTGCACCAACAGGTGCAGGACCGCGCCCAAAACAACGCCCCAGGCCAATCCCTTCAATCCCACGAGCGGCACGAAAAACAAAATCCCGATAATAATGCCGACATTATAAAAAATCGGGGCCAAAGAAGTGATGAAAAACCTTTTAAAATTTTGCAAAATTCCGACAATAATATTGGAAACGCCCAAAAGAATCGGCTGAAGCATCATAATCCGAACCAGACTTACTACTGATTGCCGGGCGGCCGCATCAAACCCCGGCACAATCAGCGGAACGATTAGAGGCGCAAAAATCGCCACAATCGCCGCACCAATCGCCAAGATAAAGGCCAGGGTAGTCAGAATATTGCTGCTGAATTTCCAAGCTTCTTCCTTGGATTTTAAAAGCTTTTCCGCAAACAAAGGAATGAACCCGGCGGACAAAGCGCCGCTGATTAGTATCACATAAATAAAATCGGGAATGCGAAAAGCCGCATAGTAAATATCCAGCTGCCGGCTGACGCCGAAATGACCGGCCAGCAAAGCATTACGCGCCAAGGCCAAAATTCCGTTTAACAAATAAAAAATGGCGATAATAAAAGCACCGCCGGATACGGTCTTGGATTCATGATTTAACAATTTCTGAATCATCTTAATTCCATTCTACTTTAATTTGGACCTTTGGGCAAGAAAGGAATATTTGACTATTTTCCCGTTTTGGTCTATGATCAATTCAGCATTTTGGCAAGCAGGCAATCGCTCCGACGCAAAAGTCGGAGAGGAAAGTCCGGACACCAGCCGTTATTTCGTAACGGTTAGCGATAGTTGCTAACGACAACCCTCAATTTGTTTTGCTAAAGTCAGAATAAATTGAGAGGGAAAGTGCCACAGAAACTATACCGCCCCGACGTTTTCGTCGGAGTAAGGGTGAAAAGAGCGGAGGTAAAAGCTCCCAACTTTAATTGGCGACAATTAAGGGCGGAAAACTCCTATCCGGTGCAAGGCCAAACCATCCGCCTCGGGCGGGTGACGAAAAGTAGGCCGCTTGAATTCGTTGGCAACAACGAATCTAGATAGATGATTGCCCCAGACAGAATCCGGCTTATACTTGTTGGAATGCCAATCATATGAGGAATCCCGCCTTAAAGGCGGGATTTTTCATTTTTATTATAGTGCTTGAAAAAACCGAAAATTATTTCTTTTTGGAAACTTGAACTATCGCTTCGCCGAATTCTTTAGCAACCTGCGGACCGGTTGCGGTAATCAATTTACCGTCGACAACCACCGGCTTATTTTCAAAAATCGCTCCTTCTTCCTGAAGCAATTGGACTGGACGGCGATCCAGGGCGCTGGACCAGACAGTGGCCTTTTTCCCGTCAAGAACTCCAGCTTTAGCTAAAATAGTCGGCGCAATGCAAATGGCAGCAATAACCTTGCCCTGCCCCATCGCCTCCTGGGCCAAACGATGAAAGCTCTTGTTATCCTGATATTTAACGGCGCCAGGGCCGCCGACAAAAATAAAAGCGTCAAAGTCAGCGACTTTAACGCCATCTACGGTAGAATCCACTTTTACTTCGCCTCCCTCAATTCCGTGGGCAATTCCTTTCTCGTTACTAACCACGGTAATTTGAAAGCCGGATTTTTCTAAAACTTCCCTAGGCCGAAAATATTCCTCATCGCGGAAGTTTTGAAAAGCGATAATAAAAATAGCACTTTTCTTTCCCGGCATACCTAAATAAAAAATTTTAAACCGGCTTAGGCCGCGGGGATTTCGGGCGCGGCTTCTGATTTCGGCTGAGCAACTGCTTCCGCTTTTTCTTCAGTTTTTGATTTTTTGATTTTAACCGGCCGTTTCGCGCCTTCCAGAATTCCAGCCGTCACCAATAAATTATAAACGGTGTCGGATAATTGAGCGCCTTCTTTAATCCTTTCTTTTACCCTTTCAGCTTTAAAATTAAACTGATCGGTCTTGGGATTGTAAAAGCCGAGGTCTTCAATAAAACGGCCGTCTAATTTGGACCGTTTTTCCGCCACCACTAAACGAAAACTGATTTGTTTTTTCTTGCCAATTGGCTTCAATCTTAGAACTAACATATGTTTTGATTATAGACAGATTCTGAAAAAAAGCAATATTGACGCCGGCTACTCCGCTTCTTCCAGTTTCAGCGAAATTGCCTTGGAAATTCCCTCTTCGGCCATGCTGATACCGTAAAGAATCTGCGAAACTTCCATTGTGGAACGATTATGCGTAATAATGACGAATTGGGTTTGGGATTTCAACTCGCTTAAAATTTTAGCGAACTTACGGGCATTGGACTCATCCAAGGCGGCGTCCACTTCGTCTAAAACGATAAATGGCGGCTGCATCACGCCGACAATGGCGAATAAAGCGCTGATGGAAACTAAGGAGCGTTCTCCGCCAGACAACAAGTCCAAGCTTTTTATTTTCTTTTTTGGCAAATCGATGGAAAAATCAATGCCTGGTTCAACTTCTTTTTTAACCTCGGGATTATCAACCTTTACTTCACTAGTAGCCGCAACCTCTCCTTCCACTCCGGCTGGAACCAAAGCTTTATCCTCTCCCTCAGCTTCCTCTTTGGTTTTACGAATCGGTTGAACCAGAAGTAATTTCGCTTTTCCGCCGCCAAACATTAAACGAAAATATTTATTAAACTCTTCATTGATGATTTTTAGGCGAGAAACGAATTCTGTGTCAATTTTTTCCGTCAGCTCCTCAATGATATTGGTTAAATTGACTTCGGCTTTTTCCAAATCTTCCAATTCCCGAGACAGAAAATCATAACGCTCCTCTGTTTCTCTGGCTTCTTTTACAAGAATTTCATCAACCTCTCCGATGGCCGCCAAGTCATGACGCAATCTCAACGTTTTCATTTCCAAATCATCCAAACTGCCGTCAAAATCCGCCTTGGATAATTCTTCGGCCACCTCAAAGTTTTTGATCTTTTCCCAAATAAATTCATCGGCCGCCAAATTGGATTCTTTTAACTTCATCAGTAAATCTGACTCGCGCAGCTTGGCCCGTTCACTGGATAAAAGCAGATCATTCATTTCCTGATTCAAAGAACTGACGCTCATTCTCTGTTTTTGAATTTTAATAAGAATATCGTGGGTATCCGCACCCATTTGCTCGTCTTTTTGGCGCAATTCGTCCAATTTTTGGTTGAAACTTTTAATTCGCTCATCCAGCAGCTTTGTTTTCTGAAAGAATGAGTCCCTTTGCGCTTCCAATTGATTTTGCTCGCTGCCCAAATCGTCATTTTTTCGCTCAATTTTGAAAACGAGATTTATTTTTTCTATTAATTCCCGGATTTCCCGACGAATTTCCTCCAAATCATCCAAGACAATAACTTTCTCTAAGAGTTCCCGGGCAGTCTGCAAAGTTTTTTCCAATTCTTGAAAATTAGGCTGAGAAACGGCCTTGGGAACTGACAATCTTTTCATTCCCTCAATTTTTCCCTCAATCTGACCCAATTCTCTGGAGATCCCGTTTCGCTCCTGCTCTAATTTTTCGATCTGGAACCGCAAATTTTTAAACTCCTGGGAAAAATCAGGCCGCTGTTTTTCCAAACGCTCGAATTCTTTTTCCAGTTCAGTCAGTATTTTTTCTTCTTGACCCGCTGATTCGCGGAATTTATGCAATTTTTCATCCGCCTCATTCTTAATTCGATAAACTTCTTGGAATTTAGCGCTGAAGAACAAACGTTCCAGGAGCTGTAAATTATTTACCATTTCTTCGCGCCTTTCCCAGCGGCCGACTTGCCGCCTCAAAGAACGCAAATGCGGCCGTAATTCTTCAAGCAGCGCCCGCGTTTTCTCCAAATTCTCTTCGGTGGAAATCAAACGCCGTTTTGCCTCTTCTTTTTTAAGCTGGAATTCCCGAAGCCCCAGGCTCTCTTCAATCATTGACCGCCTCTCCCGAGGCGAAGCCTTTAAAATGGCATCAGCCGAACCTTGATTCATTATAGTCAAGCCTTGACTGCCTACTTTGGCTTTGGCCAATAGTTCCACCACGTCTTTCAATCGGACATTGCTTTGATTGATCAAATATTCCGCTTCGCTGTCACGATTTATTTTTCTCGTCACCACTATTTCCTTGAAATCAACTGGCAGTTCGCCTTCGGCATTATCCAAAGTAATGGAGACTTGAGCCAAAGACATCCGGCTACGATTGGGCGTACCGCCGAAAATGATTTCATCGGAACGTCCCACCCGCAAGCTTTTCAAATCCCGTTCGCCCAAAACCCAACGAATGGCATCCACCACGTTGGATTTACCACTGCCGTTAGGACCGACAATAGCTGTCACATTGGCGGGAAAAGAAAAAATCGTTTTATTGGCAAACGATTTAAATCCTAAAATTTCCAAGCTTTTTAAACGCATATTACCACCCTTTTGTCTCTAAACCGTTTTTAGCGGCGTTAATTTCCGCCGCCTGTTTAGACGGACCCTCCCCCTCAGCGACTAGTTCGTCGGCCAAATAAACCGCCATCTTAAAATGTTTATCATGATCCGGACCCCATTCTTCTACCACCTTATAAACCGGTGTCAAACCAACGGCTGCCTGAGCCCTTTCCTGAAACAAACTTTTCGGATCTTTGAATCTCTTTTCCTCAATGATAGCGGTTAATTTAGTTTTTATCAGATGTTTATCAATGAATTTCTTGGCTTTTTTATAATCCTGATCCAGATAAAGCGCGCCGATAAAAGCTTCAAAAGTATTGGCTAAGATATAATTCCGTCCCCGACCCGTATCTTTGGCTTCACCCTTGGAAAGCAAAATAAAATCATTGAAACCCAGTTCCGTGGACGTTTTCGCCAAAGTGTCGGCATTAACCAAAGAAGCGCGCAAACTGGTTAGGTATCCTTCCGGTTCGTTGGGAAATTCCTCAAATAAATATTCACTGACTACCAATTCCAAAACCGCGTCTCCCAAAAATTCCAGACGCTCGTTATGACCCAACCGCCAATGAGAATTCTCATTAAGATAGGAACGGTGGGTAAAAGCCTGTTTCAATAAATCAAGGTTATGAAACTTTATCTCCAATTGTTCTTCAAGCTGCGAAAAATCCGTCATAAACTTAATTGGTCTCTTTTGGAGTTTCGGATTTCTTGTCGCCAGTTTGCTTTTCCGCGATTTGGCGATAGATCGTTCCCAAAACGCCATTGATGAATTTTCCGGAAGAATCTCCGCCAAAAGTTTTGGCCAACTCAATGGCCTCGTTAATCGCCACCTTTGGTGGAACCTCTTCGGGATTACCGAAAACCAATTCCGAAAGTCCGATCCTTAAAATATTGCGATCAATAATGTTGATTTGATCAATTGGCCAAGCCGGCGCCGCCTGCCGAATAATATTATTTATCTCATCCAAATGGTCAATTAGATTCTTAGCGATACGATAAACAAAATCCGGCTCGTCAATCCCCTCGGCCAAAGACTGCATATTGCGATCAATGATCGCTAACAGATCCGCATCCTTGCCCTCTTTAAGCTTATAAAAATCCCACTCATAAAGGGATTGCAATAAAACCGAACGACAAAGATGACGCGTAGCCATAATTATTTTTTAAGCTCTTTTTGGCGAGTTCTTTTTTCCTTTTTAGAAAGCCTCGCCAAAACATCAATTACTTCTTTACCCTTGTAAAAACCGCAGTTAGCGCAATATTGATGCGGCCTAATGGCCGCGTTGCATTTGGGACAAGCAATCAAATTGCCTTTTTTCAAAGCCAAATGCGACCGCCGTCTCGCAGTTTTTCCATGAGTATGATGCTTAGTTGGTACTCCTCCCATAGTGAATAGTGATGGATAAATTAGATGATAAACGACTTGAATAAGGCTATCTTAAACGATTTGCGGCTTTTTGACAAGCTTTTTAGATTAAGCCGACTTTTTTCTTTACTTCTTTTAAAGTTTTCTGAGCGGTTATCCTGGCCTTCTTGGCGCCAGCCTGATAAATCTTCAGCGCTTTTTTCTTTTGCCTCATTAAATCCGCTCTTTTTTGGCGGAACGGAGCAAAATGCGCAACCATCGCTTTGGCCAAATCGTTTTTCAATTCGCTGTAGCGCAGACGATCCAAATCAATTCCGTTATTGGAGAACAAACTTTTGAATTTGT
>ENA-UOWG01001990-UOWG01001990.1-activated-sludge-metagenome-genome-assembly--contig:-NODE-1990-length-18780-cov-6.237276_pt1 | contig 18780 bp, 18 predicted proteins | sample MGYA00238147_ERZ761563 | MGnify/ENA primary metagenome ERZ761563 (study PRJEB28884, sample SAMN05720216) | anaerobic digester metagenome | isolation source: active sludge of municipal... | reverse complement strand
GGCGAGAGGGGGAGGCTACATCCGGCTATGCCGGTGGAGGGGGCGACGTGAGCCCATGACAGAACAAGCGTGAGCCCCTAAGGGGATATAAATAGCACGCACGGCGGGCGAGAGGGGGAGGCTACATCCGGCTATGCCGGTGGAGGGGGCGACGTGAGCCCCTTAAATTGAATAGACTTCCTTACCCAATGTCTTTACCCAATTCTGCGCCAGCACCTTCTGGGCGTCTTCGGTCCGGTCAACACCGAGGATCACAATGGCATTGCCCGATACCCTGCCCAGGTGAGGATAGAGGTAGTGGACATTGATACCGGCCGCACGCAGCGGCTTTAGAACAGCGTTCAGCCCGCCTGGATGGTCAGGGGTTTCCACGGCAAGGACGCCTGTCTCGCGAGGGTTGAACCCGTTGCCCTTAAGGATGTTCTTGGCTTTTTCGGGGTCATCAACGACAAAACGAACGGTGCTGATGTCCGAGGTGTCGGCAACTGAAATGGCACGGATGTTGACCCCTTCGCGGCCGAGTATCTCGCTCACATGGGAGAGCGCGCCAGGTACATTCTCGAGACTGATCGATATCTGTGTGATGACCATTATTTTTTTACTCCTTGACGTAATTGAAACCTGTTTCAAGTGCTTCCCGGTTCAGCTTGATGAGTTTCGATCTTCCCTCTCCGAGAAGCTCGGCCAGGTTCTTTATCATGGCATCGAAAGATATGATGCTGCTCGCCTTGATGAGCGCACCAAGCATGATCATATTGGCGACCTTTATGGTTCCCAGTTTTTCCGCAAGCTCGCTTGTGGGAATCGCCAGAACCTCTATATCGCTTCTGGCGGAAGCGGTGTTGACGAGCGATGCGTTCACGCAGAGCAATCCGCCAGATTGGAGAATACTCTGGAACCGCGCAAATGAAGGCTGGTTCATGGCAACGACAAACTCGGGCTCCGAGGCCACCGGTGATGCTATCTCTTCGTCTGAAACAACGACGGTGCAATTCGCCGTACCACCGCGAACTTCCACTCCGTAGGACGGAAGATAGGTGACGTACTTGCCTTCGAGCATCGCCGCGTTCGCGAGGGTAAATCCCATGGAGAGAACACCCTGTCCGCCGAAACCTGAAAATATCGTCTTTGTCGTCATGAGATCTCTTTTACCACTCCAATGGGAAATTGCTTCGCCATAACCTCGTCGATCCACCGGCAGGCCTCTATTGTCCCCATCTTCCAGTTCGTGGGACAGGGCGACAGGATCTCAACCAGTGAAAATCCTTTTCCGTCGAGCTGGCACTGGAAGGCCTTTTTAATGGCCTTCTTTGTCTTTATTACAGCAGCCGGCTTGTTGACCGCCACCCGTTCAAGGTACGATGTCCCGTCGAGCATGGAAAATACCTCGCATATCCGCACCGGATGGCCGGCCAGAATTGGATTCCTTCCCAGGGGCGTCGTTGTCGTAACCTGCTGCTTCAGGGTCGTTGGCGCCATTTGCCCGCCCGTCATTCCATAAACACCATTGTTGACAAAAATGATCGAGATCGGCTCGCCGCGGTTAGCCGCGTGGAAACCTTCCGCCGTGCCGATGGCGGCGAGATCGCCGTCCCCCTGGTAGGAGAAGACAAGATTATCTGGCCTCACCCTTTTTATACCGGTGGCTACCGCCGCTCCGCGGCCGTGCGCGGATTCCAGCGTGTCAATGTCGAAATAGTTGTACAGGAGCATGCCGCAACCCGCCGGCGCTACGCAGATGGCCTTTTCCCGCAATCCCATCTCATCGATGACTTCCATCAGGAGACGGTTGATGATTCCGTGGCCGCAACCCGGGCAATAGTGGAAATGGGCCTCTTTTAAGGTCTTAGGTTTTACATATGCCTTTTTCATTACTTCTTCCTTCTGGCGGCCGTATAGTAATGACGGGCGATTATCCGATAGAGTTCTATGGGTGTAGGGATAATTCCTCCAGGCCTTCCGTAGAAGTGGATGTGTCCCTTCCCCGCCAATGCAAGTCTCACGTCTTCGATCATCTGGCCGGCACACATCTCAAAGACGAAGAAATCATGGACGGTTTTTGCCATTTCCTGGATCGCGGCTGCCGGGAAAGGCCAGACCGTGATGGGACGTATCATACCGACCTTCAGGTTTTCCTGCCGAAGCCTCTTGATGGCCCCCCTGACGATCCGTGCGCCGATGCCGTATGCAACCACTATCATTTCGGCGTCGTCGGTGAGGTATGTTTCATAGCGGACCTCACTGCTCTCCATCCGCTGGTATTTTCTAACAAGCTTCCAGTTGTGCTCCTCTTCTTCCTTGGTATCGAAAAGAAGCGACCTGACCATCCTTGCAGGCCTTCCCTTTGCACCGGTCAGGATATAGTCTTTCGGATATTCTTTCGGCGGCTTGATATCATCGAAGCTGACGGGCTCCATCATCTGACCGAGCATGCCGTCTCCCAATATGACAACCGGGTTGCGGTATTTGTCGGCAAGGTCGAAGGCAAGGGGCACCACATCGGTCAGTTCCTGCACGGAACCCGGGGCAAGAACGATTGTCTTGTAATCGCCGTGGCCGCCGCCCCGCGTTGCCTGAAGATAGTCCGACTGGGCCGGGGATATGTTTCCCATGCCGGGTCCGCCGCGCACCATGTCGACAATAACGGCGGGCAGTTCGTCAGCGGCAAGGTATGATATGCCCTCCTGCTTGAGGCTCATACCGGGGCTGCTCGATGACGTCATGGCACGAGCACCTGCCACGGACGCACCAAGCACCATGTTGATCGCCGCGATCTCGCTCTCGGACTGGATGAACACCCTGCCCAGTTCACCCATTCTCTTAGCCATGTATTCCGTCAACTCGTTCTGCGGAGTGATGGGATACCCGAAGTAACAGGTGCAGCCGGAAAGGACCGCCGCCTCTCCAAGCGCGGCATTTCCGCTCATGAGCTTTTTCAACTTTTCATCACCTCTATGGCAACATCTGGACAAATGACGGCGCAGGTTGCGCACCCGGTGCACTCCTTTCCGTCATCAAAGGCAGCAACAAAATATCCCTTAGCGTTTAACTTATCGGAGAGATAAATGACCTTATTGGGACAAAATTCTATGCACAGCTCGCATCCCTTGCAGCGTTCCTGATCGATACTGATCGTGCCTTTCATGTAAGACCAAACCGCCTTTCCGAATTCAAAACCATTAAGATTAGCCCACGAGAGCGCACCTTGTCAACTTTTTTGTATGCCCACCGGGCAGCGGCACGCGCAGAAATCATAAAAAGAGTTGCAAACTTACCGCTTCCTTTATATATTAAAAGCATACAGGCCATTGCGATCGTCTCCTTATCACGGCATTCAAGGGAACTTTATGATGCCGGGGGAACACAAAACTTGAAGGGAACATTTTTATTGCATTTACAAGGACATATATCTTAATGTTTTACACATGGAATTAAGGCATATCGAAACATTTTTGAAGATCGCCGAGCTCAGGAGCTTTACAAAAGCCGCTGATGAACTTTGCATCACGCAACCCACGGCAAGCAAACAGATCGTCGACCTGGAGCGTTTCTTTGACGTCAGGCTCATAGACCGGACCAAGCGCACCGTAACGTTGACAAAGGCCGGCGAGATCTTCATTAAATACGCGCGCGACATAATGAGCCTGAAAAGGGACACCATTGAGGCCATAGATTCTTTCAAAGGCCTCAAAAAAGGGAAAATGACCATAGGCGCGAGCACTATCCCCGGCATTTACATCCTCCCTGGCGTGCTTTCCGACTTTAAGGACCGCTACAGCGGTATTCGCTTCGAACTCACCATCTCCGACACAAAAAATATCGTTGACTTGATGGAGGCCGGCGCTCTCGATATCGGCATCGTCGGCAGCAAGAATGAAACAGGCAAGCTGGAATATAAAAAGTTCATCGACGATACCATCATCGTCATCGCTCCGCCAGACTACCCCGGCACCATAACTTTTTCGCAATTGAAGGACCATCTCCTCATCTCCAGAGAACGCGGCTCTGCAACACGCAATACCTTTGAACTTGCCGTCGGGAAGTTGAAGAACTTCCGTAAGAACGAACTCAATATCATTGCCGAACTATCCGATAATGAAGCCATCAAGGAGGCCGTCAAAAGCGGGATGGGAATGGCATACATCTCAAAAATGGCCGTTAAGGCCGAACTTGCTTCAGGCACATTGAGAGAGGTCACGATACAGGGACTTCCTGATATAAAAAGGTCCTTTTATATCATTACAAGAAAAGGCAAGACAATTCTTCCCCAGGTGAAAGCCCTTGTGGAAATAATCGACAAATGGAGAAAACATGAAAAAGCATAGTTTTTTTACCGCATTGGTCATCATCGCGGTATTGCTGTCCGCCGCGCCTGCGTCCCATGCAAAGGTCTATCTCGATGTATACGGGACGACATTCAAGAAGATCACTATAGGGGTGCCCAATTTCAAGGGGACCGACCGGTCCGCAACGGACATGAGCGACCTGCTCAACAAGGATCTCGACCTGTCAGGTTTTTTCATCACAGCACCCGCCTCGCTCATTGACAAGGAGCTCCTCAATGAAGGTGTAGAGAAACAGGAGGTCAAGTTCGCCAACTGGCGCTCCATCGGCATCGATGTCGTCTGCAAGGGGCGCGTCCAGACAACAGGCAACGAAGTGACCCTCGAAGCATTTGTCTACGACACCCTCGACGGGTCGATGATGCTGGCCAAGCGTTACCGGGCAAAGCAGAGCGAATGGCGCCGCATGACCCACAGGCTCGCTGACGATATCATCTTCGCCGTCACCGGCGAGAAAGGAATAATGAGCTCCCGCATACTCTTCACGGCGGGAGGCAGAAACCTGAAAGAGGTCTATCTCGCAGATTTTGACGGGCAGAACATGAGCAAACTCACAAGCTACCGAAGCATAACCCTCTCGCCATCCATGTCGCCTACCGGGCAATATCTTGCCTACACCTCATACAAAGAAGGCAGGCCAAATCTGTATATCACTGATTTCGATAAAAAAAACGAGATGTTCGTAGACCGTTCTGAAGGCATGAAGATCGGTATGGCATGGCTCAACAAATCGACTCTCATCTATTCTCATACATCGGGCAGAACTTCTACAATATACGCTTACGACGTCGGAAGCCGTAGCAAGAGAGTCCTTGTCCAGCGTGAAGGCATCCTTACATCACCGACGGTCTCACCCGACGGTTCAAGGCTGGTCTTTGTGTCCGACATGTACGGTTCGCCTCAGGTCTTCTCGAAGGCCCTGCCTAACGGCGAGATAAAACGACTGACATACCACGGCAATTACAACAGCGCTCCCTCATTTTCACCAAAAGGAGATCTCATAGCTTTTATTGCCAAGATAGAGGGCGGTTTTGAAGTGTGCACTATGACCCCTGACGGAGCCAACCAGCGGGTGCTCACCAACGACCACACCGTCAACGATTCACCGCAGTTCTCGCCCTGCGGTCGTTATATCATTTACTCTTCCATGAAAGGCGGGGTCAACAAGATCAATGTCATGCTCTTTAACGGAGAAAACAAGAAAACGCTGCAATTTACCAATTCCAGCGAGGAACAGCCGAAGTTCGCACCGTGACCACGGGGGCTTTGAAGGATATGAAGGACATATACACATCATTTAACGGAAAATCGCTTATACAACATAATGGTCATATGGTTATGACCGGGGAGGAATTATGAAAAAACTTATCGCATTATTCCTGGCAGTATTTTTAATCTCCATCGTCGGATGCGCCCCCAAGGCAGTTCAGACTACCCAGAAAACGACAACGACACAGGACTCGTCCCTCTCGGACGAGGAAAAACGGCGCATCGCAGAAGAGGAGCTCGCCAGGGCGGAACGGGACAGACTGCTCCGGGAGCAGGAAAGGCTGGCCGCCATTTTAAAAGACGTTTATTTTGAATTTGACAGTTACGCGATAAACAGCAGCGAATTGTCTAAAATAGAAGGTGTGGGTTCATGGATGAAACAGGAAAGGGGGAAGAGGGTCACCATCGAAGGCCACTGCGATGAACGCGGTACCGTTGAGTACAACCTTGCCCTCGGTCAAAAACGCGCAGAGGCCGTAAAGGATTACCTGTCCAAACTGGGCATTGAAACAAGCAGGGTGCGGACGATATCCTACGGCAAAGAGGCGCCCGCTGAACCCGGCCGCACGGAAGAGGCCTGGGCAAAGAACAGGCGGGCACATTTCAAGCTTGATCGATAGAGGTGAGCGATGAACCAGAGATTTTTCTCCATTCACAACTGTCGGCAGATTCCGGCTTGCGTTAACCGGGCTTTTTTCCTGATACCGGTTCTGTGCATATTGTTGCTCGCCGGTTGCGTCACGACCGAAGAGGCCACAAAGCTCCAGGGGAGCATGAGCTCCATTCAGGGAGATTTCTATCAATTCAAACAGGATACGGAAACAAGGCTTTCCAGGATCGAAAAAGAGCAGGAGAACTTAAGCAAACAGGTTGTCAGCATGTACTCCTCTGTTGACAATCGTGATGAGAAAATACGCACCATCATGGGAAAGCTTGACGAACTGGATTATCAGATAAAGACCTACTGGGCCGAATCGAAAACAATGGCGGGGATGAAGAAGAAACCCGACGAGGTGCCTCCAGTCTCGACAAAAGGCCCCAAACAGGTCACGAAGGCCCCTATAGACGCAAAATATGAAGAAACATACAAGGAGGCATTCGCAGACTTCCAGAGGGGTCAATACAACGAAGCCGTGACAAAATTTACCACCTTTACCGAAACATACGGCGGTACGCCACTTGCGTCCAACGCTTTCTACTGGATAGGTGAGTCCTACATGAACCTCAAGAACTACGACAAGGCCATACTATACTTTCAGGAAGTCATCGACAAGTATCCCAAGAGTGAAAAGGCACCCAGGGCGCTTCTGTCACAGGCCGAAGCCTTCAGGATGACAAATGACAAAAAAAGCTCTACCACTCTATTGAAAAGAGTGATAGAGCTTTATCCTAAAAGCGAAGAGGCGATCATCGCCGAAAGAAAGCTGCGTAATCCTTAGGCTGGAAGCTGCTCCTGAACTTCCTCCTGAGGGAGCTCTTCCGGTTTATCGAGAACGTTCATATCGTAGTTGCGGTACTTGGGATAACCGGTCCCTGCGGGGATGATCCTTCCCATGATAACGTTCTCTTTCAGACCGCGCAGGTAATCAACCCTGCCTTCTATTGACGCCTGGGTCAGGACCTTTGTGGTGTCCTGAAAACTCGCGGCAGATATGAAGCTGTCCGTTATAAGAGATGCCTTTGTGATGCCAAGGAACAGCGGTTCCGCCTGCGCAGGTTTTCCACCCTCAGAGAGGACGCGCTTGTTCTCCTCTTCAAAGACCCACCATTCAACGTAATCGTCGATAATAAAATTAGTATCGCCGATGTCCCTGATCTTTACCCTCTTTAACATCTGGCGCACGATAGTTTCGATATGTTTATCATTTATCTTGACGCCCTGGAGCTGGTAGACTTCCTGGATCTCGTCCACAAGGTAACGGGCAAGGTCTTTAATGCCGAGGATGCGCAGTACATCATGAGGATTGACAGGGCCGTCCATAAGAGGTTCGCCCGCCCTGACGTAATCACCTTCATGGACGATGATGTGTTTACCGCGGGGTATGGTATACTTGCGTGCCTCGCCATGGACGGTTTCGGGGGTAACGACAATCTCTCTTTTACCTTTCGACATCTTTCCAAAACTGACGACCCCGTTTATCTCGCTGACGATGGCGTTTTCTTTGGGTTTACGCGCTTCAAAAAGCTCGGCAACCCTTGGGAGACCGCCTGTGATGTCTTTTGTCTTCGTAGTTTCACGCGGCATCTTCGATATAACGTCTCCGGCGTATATAATATCACCTTCGTTAACGACGATGTGCGCGCCGATTGGCAGTATGTAGCGGGCTGGGCTCGTTGATCCCGGGATCATCTTGGTCCTGCTCTTCTCGTCCTTGATGGAGATCCTGGGACGCAGCTCGGGGTTCTTGGGTTCGATGATGACCTTATAAGAGAGCCCTGTCACTTCATCCTTGCTCTCCTGCATGGTTTCTCCCTCGAAGATGTCGCCGTATTTGATCTTGCCCGACTCTTCCGAAAGTATGGGAATCGTATAGGGATCCCATTCGGCCAGAGTTTCTCCTTCCTCAACGGTCTGACCGTCGCTTATCCTGAGTTTCGCACCGTAAATAATTGAGTAGCGCTCCCTTTCCCTGCCCGCATCGTCGAGTATGGCTATCTCGCCATTGCGGTTCATAACAACAGGAACGCCTTCTCTGTTCAGGATTGCCCTCACATTGATGAACTTGACGACACCATCGTTGCGTGTTTCCAGGGTCGATTGTTCGACCCTTCTGGATGCGGCGCCACCGATGTGGAAGGTCCGCATGGTAAGCTGGGTACCCGGTTCACCGATCGACTGGGCCGCTATGATGCCTACAGCCTCACCAATGCTGACCAGACGCCCTCTTGCCAGATCGCGGCCGTAGCAGAGCACGCACACACCCCGTTTTGCCCGGCATGTGAGAACGGAACGTATTTTAACCTTCTCAAATCCGGCTTCCTCGATAAGCTTAAGGTGGCTTTCGGTGATCTCTTCATTCTTTTTAACTATTATGGCACCGTCGGGGTCTTTCATGTCCTCGAAGGAAACCCTGCCGAGAATACGTGCGTCAAGACGTTCAATGACCTCGCCGCCTTCGATAAGGGACCCGATCTCGATATAATCGAATGTCCCACAGTCTTGCTCGGCCACCACCACATCCTGGGCAACGTCAACAAGCCTCCTGGTAAGATAACCTGAGTTCGCCGTTTTCAGGGCGGTATCGGCAAGGCCTTTGCGGGCGCCATGTGTGGATATGAAGTACTGGAGCACGTCGAGACCTTCCCGAAAATTGCTGGTAATGGGTGTTTCCATGATCTCTCCGGAAGGCTTGGCCATAAGGCCCCTCATACCGGCGAGCTGCCTGATCTGCTGAGCGTTTCCTCTTGCGCCCGAATGGGCCATCATGAAAATCGGGTTCAGGCTGTTCTGATGTTCGGGCTTGCCATTTGCCCCGATGACGGGTTTTCCGTCCTCGCCGAGGACCACGTCGGAGCCAAGTTCGTCCATCAGCGCCTTTGCGATCTCCTCAGTCACGTTCGCCCAGATGTCAATGACCTGGTTGTATCTTTCGCCGTCTGTTATCAGACCTTCCTGGTACTGGTTTTGAACTGCCTTGGCCGCTTCTTCGGCCTTTTCAATGAGTATCTTCTTCTTGACAGGAATCTTCATATCGTCGATGGAGATCGATATTCCACCAAGTGTGGCATAAAAATACCCGAGGTCTTTAAGCCTGTCAGAGAGAATGACGGTGCATTTCTCGCCTGCATCGCGGTAACACTTGTCGACGAGCGAGGCTATGGTCTTCTTGTCCATGATTGTATTGATGCTGGCAAACATGTCTTTCAGGACCTTCTCTCTTTTCGGTCCCTCAAGTTCCATAAGGGCATCCTTTACAACATCCCTGAGTATGATCCTTCCAGGTGTGGTATTTACCATTTCACCGTCCAGGCGGACCTTGACCCGGGCATGCAGGTCTATCTCGCCCGCATCATAGGCAACGCGGACCTCTTCGGAATCAGCAAAGATCTTGTTCTCTCCTTTGCGGTACTTGCGGTCTATGGTCAGATAATAGAGACCGAGGACTATGTCCTGTGTCGGCACGATTATGGGTTTTCCGTTGGCCGGCGAGAGGATATTGTTTGTGGACATCATGAGTACCCTGGCTTCGGTCTGCGCCTCGGTGGACAGCGGCACATGCACTGCCATCTGGTCCCCGTCAAAGTCCGCATTATATGCCGGACAGACAAGCGGGTGAAGCTGGATGGCCTTGCCATCGATAAGCTGCGGCTCGAAGGCCTGTATGCCAAGGCGGTGGAGTGTCGGCGCCCTGTTGAGCAGAACGGGGTGTTCCTTGATCACCTCTTCGAGGACATCCCATACCTCGGGCCTTTCCTTCTCGACTATCTTTTTTGCGTTCTTTATGGTGGTCGCGTATCCTTTCCTTATAAGCCGGTTGTAGACGAAGGGCTTGAACAGCTCGAGGGCCATGTATTTGGGGAGTCCGCACTGGTGGAGCCTCAACTCGGGACCAACCACAATGACGGAGCGGCCCGAATAGTCAACCCTCTTGCCGAGGAGGTTCTGGCGGAACCTGCCCTGCTTGCCACGAAGCATGTCACTCAGGGATTTAAGAGGGCGCTTGCTCGCGCCGGTGACTACCCTGCCGCGTTTTGAATTGTCAAAAAGGGCGTCCACTGCCTCCTGGAGCATTCTTTTTTCGTTCCTTATGATGATCTCGGGGGCGTTGAGCTCCATGAGCCTCTTTAAACGGTTGTTCCTGTTAATGACCCGGCGGTACAGATCGTTCAGGTCGCTCGTCGCGAAACGTCCGCCGTCGAGCGGCACAAGCGGTCTCAGTTCGGGCGGCAGGACGGGGACGATATCCAGTATCATCCATTCAGGCTTTACACCTGAAACCCTGAATGCATCAACAACCTTCAGGCGTCTGGCGATCTTTTTCTTTTTCGCATCGCTCGAAGTGTCGCGCATGTCGATCCTGAGGGTTTTTCCCAGTTCATCGATGTTGATCTTCTTCAAACATTCACGAATGGCTTCTGCGCCGATTCCGGCGGAAAAGTTTTCCCCGTATTTTTCTCTGGCCTCTATATATTTCTCTTCACTGATGATCTCGCAGAATTCATACGGGGAATCACCCTTTTCGATGACGATGTACATCTCGAAATAGAGGACCCTCTCCACTTCCTTTATGGTCAGTTCCAGCAGCGTCCCGATCTTGCTGGGCATGCTCTTCAAAAACCATATGTGGGCGACGGGGCAGGCAAGCTTTATGTGTCCCATGCGCTCGCGGCGCACCTTGGACTGGATAACCTCAACGCCGCATTTCTCGCAAATGATGCCGCGGTGTTTCATCCTTTTATACTTGCCGCAGATGCATTCGTAGTCCTTTACGGGACCGAATATCTTGGCGCAGAAAAGGCCGTCTCTTTCCGGCTTGAATGTACGGTAATTGATCGTTTCCGGTTTCTTCACTTCCCCGTATGACCACTTCTCGATGAGTTCCGGGGAAGCAAGGGAGATCTTTATCGCCATATAGCTTAAAGGATCTCTCTGCTTATCTGACTTAAAATATTCTTCCAAGGTCTCTCCTCCTTGTTATTCTTCCTTGAGCAGCTCTACGTCTATGCAAAGTCCCTGAAGCTCTTTCACAAGGACGTTGAAGGATTCCGGCAGGTTGGGCTCCAGCACATCTTCGCCCTTGACGATTGCCTCGTAGGCCCTGATCCTTCCGTTGACGTCGTCGGACTTGATGGTAAGGAACTCCTGCAGCGAATAGGCCGCGCCGTACCCTTCAAGAGCCCATACCTCCATTTCCCCGAGCCTCTGGCCGCCGAACTGCGCCTTACCGCCGAGCGGCTGCTGGGTCACAAGCGAATAGGGACCAATCGAGCGGGCATGTATCTTGTCATCAACGAGATGATGGAGCTTCAGAAAGTACATGTTGCCCACAGTGATGTTATGATGGAAGATCTCGCCGGTCCTTCCGTCGTGAAGCGTCGTCTGTCTTGAGTCCGCCATACCGGCCATCTTGAAGAGGTCCTTGATCTCTTCCTCTTTCGCGCCGTCGAAGACCGGCACCGCGATGTTCACCCCGTCCCCGAAGGTCCGGGCGAGACGGATAACGTCCTCATCGTCGAGCCGTTCGATAACGCCCTTCAGTTCATTATTGGAAAATGCCTTTTTCAATTGCTTCTTTATGAGCTGGGCGTCGCAACTGTTTCGATAATAGTTGTCAACCATCTCACCTATGCGTTTGCCCAGTTCCTTTGCCGCCCAGCCGAGATGTGTTTCCAGAATCTGTCCGGCGTTCATACGGGAGGGCACGCCGAGGGGGTTTAGCACGATGTCCATGGGCATCCCGTCATCGGTAAAAGGCATGTCCTCTTCCGGAAGGATGACCGACACGATACCTTTGTTTCCATGGCGGCCGGAGATCTTATCACCGACAGCAACTTTCCTCTTCATCGCAACATAGACCTTGATGGTCCTTATAACGCCCGGAGGAAGTTCGTCGCCCTTTTTGATCTTGTTGATCTTGTCTTCGTAAATAAGACGGATTAATTCGACCTGATTTTCCTTGCTTTCAACAATCTTTTTTATTTTCAGTTCCAGTTCCTCATTGTTGAAATTCAGATCCTGGAGCTTGTCGAAGCTCATCGCTGTGATCTTCTCCTGCGACAGGGCTTCACCCTTCTTGACGGATATTTTTCCCTTGCCGTCCTTGATATCGGCGGGTGCGGCCTTGCCTGCCAGCAGTTCGACAATTTTCGCTTTCTTACTATCGAGAATGATCTTTACCTGGTCTTCCTGATCTTTCAGGATATTCGATATCTCTCTATCCTCGATATCCCGGCTGCGGTCGTCCTTGTCAACACCTCTTCTTGAAAGCACTTTGACATCGATGATGATGCCCTCGATGCCATGAGGGACCCGAAGACTTGTGTCTTTCACGTCGCCCGCCTTCTCGCCGAAGATCGCGCGAAGCAACTTCTCTTCCGGCGTGAGCTGGGTTTCGCCCTTTGGCGTCACCTTTCCGACAAGGATATCGCTGGGCTTGACCGTTGCCCCGATCCTGATGATACCGCTCTCGTCGAGGTCTTTCAGGGCATCGTCACCAACGTTGGGAATGTCCCTTGTCACCTCTTCCTTGCCAAGCTTGGTATCACGCACCACGCATTCAAGCTCCTCTATGTGGATGGACGTAAAGACGTCCTCTTTCACGAGCCTCTCGTTGATGAGGACAGAGTCCTCGTAGTTGTAGCCCCTCCAGGGCATGAAGGCAACCATGACGTTTTTGCCAAGCGCAAGCTCGCCCCTGTCTGTCGAAGGCCCATCGGCGAGAACGTCGCCTTTTTTGACAAAATCGCCTTCATTCACAATGACGCGCTGGTTTATGCATGTGTCCTGATTGGACCGTCTGAATTTGAGGAGCTTGTGGACATCGATCTTCGTCACCATCTCGTCGTGGCCTTTTTTCTCCTCGTACTTGAGGATGATGCGGCTCGCATCGACGCTCTCGATGACGCCGTCGTGTTTTGCCATGATCGTCACGCGTGAATCCTTGCCCACAACCCGTTCCATACCGGTACCGATTATAGGCGCCTCGGTGATCACAAGCGGCACGGCCTGGCGCTGCATGTTCGAGCCCATGAGGGCGCGGTTGGCATCGTCATGTTCCAAAAAAGGGATAAGGGCCGCCGAGGCGCTGACCAGCTGCTTCGGGGAAACATCCATGTACTCCACCTGTTCGGGGCTTACAAGAAAAACGCTTCCGCCCTTCTGGGCGGGGATAAATTCCCCGAGCAGGGTGCCGTCCTTGTCCACGGGTGCATTGGCCTGTGCTATATAGTATTGTTCTTCTTCCAGGGCGCTCAGGTACTTTACATTGTCAGTGACCTTATTGTTCACAACCTGCCGGTACGGGGCTTCAATAAACCCGAACTCATTCACCTTGGCAAAAGTGGAAAGTGAAGCGATAAGGCCGATGTTGGGACCTTCAGGCGTTTCAATGGGACATATCCTTCCATAGTGGGTCGGGTGAACGTCCCGCACCTCGAAACCTGCTCTCTCCCGTGTCAGACCGCCCGGCCCCAGGGCTGAGAGTCTTCTCTTGTGAGTGATTTCGCTCAAGGGATTCGTCTGGTCCATGAACTGTGAAAGCTGGCTGCTGGCAAAAAAATCTTTCACCGCAGTAGCCACAGGTTTGGGGTTCACAAGATCATGGGGCATGAGTGTTTCCATCTCGGGAAAGGTCAGTCTTTCCTTGATGGCCCGCTCCATCCTCACAAGACCCATCCTGAACTGATTCTCGAGGAGCTCGCCCACGGTGCGGACCCTTCTGTTTCCAAGGTGGTCGATATCATCCCCCGGTCCGCGTGCATCTTTCAACTTCAGAAGCTGCCTCACCACCTCAATGATGTCCTCCCTCCTCAGGATGGTCACATCGAGGGCAACGTCTATGTTAAGGCGGTGGTTGATCTTCAGCCTGCCCACTCTTGACAGATCATAGCGTTCAGGGCTGAAGAACATGTTCTGGATAAGGGTCTCCGCGAACTCGATAGTCGGCGGGTCGCCGGGCCTCAGCTTGCGGTATATCTCGATAAGCGCCTCTTCCTTGGTATTGACCTTGTCGATGAGAAGCGTGCTGCGCAGGGAAGGGCTCACATTGAGGTTGTCGATGAAGAGGATCTCGAACTGCTTCACCTTCTTCTGGATGAGCTTTTCAAGATCGTCGGCGGTTATCTCCTTGTTGATGGGTATCAGGACTTCCTTCGTCTTCGGGTCAATGATATCACCCGAGGTCGCTTTTCCGATGATATCCTCATCGGTAACGGGTATCTCATGGATGTTGGCCTGCTCCATCTTTTTTATCACGGCCTTGGTGATCTTCTTGTGCTTCTTGACGAGCACCTCGTCAGTCTTCTCGTTTATGATGTCTGAAGGGGCCTTCTGACCCACAAGCAAGGCAAGGGGTGTCGCCTTGAAAAGCTTTTTCTCTTTTATGATGATCGTTTCTTTCTCATAAAAATAATCGAGGATCTCCTTTTCGGAATATCCAAGCGCCTTGAGAAAGAGGGTAACGGGTATCTTCTTCTTTTTATCGATCCTTACGTACACAAGTTCCTTATGATCGAATTCGAAATCAAGCCATGAACCCCGGTATGGTATCACACGGGCGGTATAGGAAAGGTTCCCGCCTATGGTGGTTTTTGTCCTATCTGTATCGAAATAGACACCCGGCGAGCGATGGAGTTGGCTGACAATCACCCGCTCCGTGCCGTTTACAATAAATGTCCCCCGCTCCGTCATGAGCGGTATCTCTCCGAAATAAACATCCTGTTCCTTGACTGCGCGGATGTCCCGCACTTTTGTATCGGCATCGACGTTCCATACGACGAGCCTGATGGTCACCTTCATTGGTGCGGCAAAGGTAAGACCCCTGAAAATGCACTCTTCCTCAGAATTCTTTGGATCTCCCACTTCATACTTCACGAACTCCAGAGTCGTTGTCTCGTGGGAGTCCCGAATAGGAAAAACGCTGTTGAATACGGCCTGAAGGCCTATGCCATCGCGTTTTTCCGGTGCAATGTCCTGCTGCAGAAACTTTTCGTAGGAATCAAGCTGGATCTCGATAAGATTGGGGATATCGAGGACCTCTTTGATCTTTCCGTAATTCTTCCGGAATATCTTGTTATGGAAGGTTTCTTTCATAAAGTATTTCACCTCATTTGGGTGTTGTTAAAGTAAAGACAGGGATCCGGCGTAAGATTATCGCTTCGTTGCCGGACCCCCGTTTCCTGCATAATTGTTTTTTAATCAACCTTGACCTGTCCGCTGACTTCTTCAAGCTGTTTTTTGATGTTGGCAGCTTCGTCTTTGGAAACGGCTTCTTTTACCGGTTTCGGTACGCCCTCAACGAGGTCCTTGGCTTCCTTGAGACCCAACCCGGTGATGGCACGTACAACCTTGATCACCTGGATCTTCTTGTCAGCTTCATATCCTGTCAGGATAACGTTGAACTCCGTTTTCTCTTCCACGGCTTCTGCGGCAGGTCCCGCTGCGGCCGCACCCGGGGCTGCTGCCATCATCGGCATTGCGGCCTGCACACCGAATTTGTCTTCCAGGGCCTTGACCAGCTCGGAGAGTTCAAGCACGGTCATGTTCTCAATATACTGAATAACGTCTTCACGGGTAATACTCATTTTATCTATTCCTCCTTCAGGCTTGTTCTTTCTGCATCTTGATCGAGTTAAGCAAGAGCACAAGTTTGTTCAGATTCCCCGACAACGCGTAAACGAGTCTCGACGGCTGTCCCTTGAGAAGGCCTATGAACTTACCGATCAGGGCCTCTCGTGACGGCAGCGTGGCGAGCTTCAGGATATCGTCCGCGGTTATCGCGCGGTTGCCTATATATCCCGCTTTCATTTTCAGGTTGGGAATCTCTTTGGCCATGCCGGCTATGACACGTGCCGCATTGATAGGGTCTGCGTTGGTGCAGATGATGGCATTGGGGCCATCGAACTTGTCCTGTAGTACCTCTGCCTTTGTTCCTTTCGATGCTATCCTGAGAAGAGTGTTCTTGACGACGGTGAAATCCGTGCCGACATTGCGCAGCTCTCTCCTCAGTTTGGTCACCTGGGCTACATTCATACCGCTGTAGTCCGCAAGGAAAAGACAATCCAGCTCTTTTAACCTTGACCCTAATTCCTCAACAACCTTTTCTTTTTTTTGCCGTTCCAATGGTTTCCATCCCTCCTTTCTCGAGAATATGTATGGAAAGTCAGGGAGACCATGCTGCGAAAAGTCTCGGCAGGCCGTTATCGCTTACTGGCGTATTCAATCGCCACACCTGCTTTCTCTGACCCTTTCCCTATTTCGTCAGGCTTCGTGCATACGCAGGGTCGATCTTTATACCCGGGCTCATCGTGGTACTGATCGCCATGCCTTTAATGTAAGTTCCTTTGCTTGTGGGCGGTTTGAGCCTGATAATCGCATCGAGGAGTGAATTGACATTTTCCATGAGCTTCTCTTTACCGAAGCTTATCTTTCCGACGGGGACATGGAGATTACCGGCCTTGTCGACCCTGAATTCCACCCGTCCTGCCTTCATTTCATTGACTGTTTTGGCGATATCGAACGTTACGGTACCCACCTTGGGGTTCGGCATAAGTCCTCTTGGTCCCAGTATCTTTCCAAGCTTACTGACCATACCCATCACATCGGGGGTCGCGATGGCCTTGTCGAAGTCCATCCATCCCTTCTGGATCTTTTCAATAAGCTCCTCGGCGCCGACCACGTCAGCGCCTGCTTCCTGGGCCTCTTTCTCCTTTTCGCCCTTCGCGAACACCAGGACCCGGACGGTCTTGCCAAGGCCGTTGGGAAGGGCAACGCTGCCGCGCACCATCTGGTCTGCGTGGCGTGGATCGACGCCGAGCCTCAGCGCAAGTTCAACGGTTTCGTCGAACTTGGCAAAGGTGATCTGCGGCAACAGTTCAAGGGCTTCGTCCATTTCGTAGCGTTTTTCGCGATCAATCTTCTTTCTCGCTTCGACATATTTTTTTCCTAAAAGTGCCATTGTGTATCACCTCTTTATTAGTTGGCCGCCAGCACGCTGTCGTGAACGTACCGGGCGCCCTTTTACTTCAACCCTCAACAACCTCAAGGCCCATGCTTCTGACGGACCCTTCTATGATCTTGATGGCCCCCTCAAGGTCTTTCGCGTTGAGATCGACCATCTTGAGCTGTGCTATTTCCTGAACAGAAGACCTCGTTATCGACCCCGCCACTTCCTTCTTGGGGGCGTGGGCGCCTTTGGCCAGTTTTGCCGCCTTCTTGATGAGAAACGACGCAGGCGGCGTCTTTGTAACAAAGGTAAAGGTCCTGTCGGAAAATATCGTGATCAGGGCTGGTATAATAGTGCCTTCCTGACTCTTTGTCTTTTCGTTGAAGGCCTTGCAGAACTCCATGATATTAACGCCATGCTGACCGAGAGCGGGGCCGACAGGAGGCGACGGCGTGGCTTGACCGGCCTGCAGCTGGAGTTTTACCAATGCGATAACTTTCTTTGCCATTTCTCATGCTCCTTCAAATTTTCTCTATCTGGATAAAATCAAGCTCCACCGGCGTCGTTCTGCCGAATATGTTCAAAAGGACTTTTACTTTGCCTTTCTCAGGTTTTATCTCTTCGACGTTGCCGGTAAAATTGGTGAACGGCCCCTCGGTAACCTTGATGCCATCACCTTTTTCGAAACGGATCTTAGGTTTGATCTTTCCCTTGCCTTCCTGTATCGCGTTGATGATATCATTCACTTCTTTTTCGGGAAGCGCAGGAGGGTTCATCTTGTCATAACCGACAAAGCCTGTTACTTTCGGCGTGTTGCGCACAAAATGCCAGGTAGTGTCGTTCATTGCCATGTTTACGATTATATAACCCGGGAAAACGGTCCTCTGGGATTTTTTTACCTGTCCCTTGACCTTTTCCATGATAATTTCAGAAGGAACGATGATATCGCCGAAATACTCCTCCATCCTGGCGATCTTAATGTTTTCTTCGAGCATTTCTTTCACTTTTTGCTCATATCCCGAATATGTGTGAACCACATACCATTTCTTTTCGTTGTCCATTATTTTTCCACCGGTCCTTACTTTAAGAGAGCCTGGATGATCTTCGCAAGGCCGATGTCGACCACACCAAGGAAGAGTGCCGCGACCACCACTGTTATAAGCACTATATAGGTACCTTTCATTGCATCTTTTTTTGAGGGCCAGGTAACACGCTTTCCTTCATGATATACTTCCCTGAAGTAATCCTTGATAGTCTCTACCGCATTCTTAAAATTCATCGGGTCACCATAAATTATCAGGCCAGGAGGGATTCGAACCCCCAACACCCGGATTTGGAGTCCGGTGCTCTATCCGTTAGAGCTACTGGCCTTTAATTATTATTTCGTCTCCTTATGGCTCGTGTGCTTCCTGCAGTGTTTGCAATATTTTTTTATCTCCAGCCTGTCCGGAGTCTTCTGTTTGTTCTTTGTCGTTGTGTAATTCCTGTTCTTGCATTCACCGCAAGCCAGTATAACTAGTTGCCGCATTGTAATTCCCCTTTATTCAATTATCTCGGTGACGACG
>ENA-UOWG01001987-UOWG01001987.1-activated-sludge-metagenome-genome-assembly--contig:-NODE-1987-length-18796-cov-5.731978_pt1 | contig 18796 bp, 20 predicted proteins | sample MGYA00238147_ERZ761563 | MGnify/ENA primary metagenome ERZ761563 (study PRJEB28884, sample SAMN05720216) | anaerobic digester metagenome | isolation source: active sludge of municipal... | reverse complement strand
GACTGCCTTTGGGATGTCAGATGGCTTTGCCACGATGTTATATGGGCGCTGACGTATAGCTGGCCATAATCCTGAATCAAGCAATTTCTTCCTGATATCATCCCTGCTGATATCTGTCGGATCAGCTTTTCCCAAATCGATAAATTCATCACCAGCCCGCTCAATTACAACTTCAATTATTTTTCGCCTGTCTCCGCGGCTGATCTCAGTAATTTTTCCGCTTACAGGTGAAGTAAACAGGATTTCAGGCCTGAGCTTGTCATGAAACAAAGGTGTACCCGCCTTTACCACATCACCTTCCTTAACATTCAACTTTGGCGTAAGACCGGGAAAATCGACAGGTTTAACTGCATAAAAATGAGAAATCCTTTCAGGACTTATTATCTTCTCCGCCTGACCGCTGAGCCTGATGTCAAGCCCCTTTTTCAATTTGAAAGATAAAGACATCTTCTTTATTTTTGATTATTTCCTGCTACTGTTAATTAATTAACAATTAAGGTGCAAAATTAAAGTTATATCATCAAAAATTGTAAAATATGATGAATATTATTTATCATTGGCAGGATAATTGTTTAGTTATTATAGTTAAAAATATTTAAAAGAGATCAGCAGGTGATCAGGTTATAAAATGAAGTTTTCCGGATTACATATCAGCATCCTGTTTGCAGCAATAACATTATCAGCATTTTCCCAGACTGATCAGCAAAGTGTTTACTTCGACAGGACCTCTGACAAGCATGTAAAAACGGTTCAGCTGACAAGGGAAGGATGGAATCTGTCTTATCCAGTAATGAACCTTAACAGTGGCGATAAGCTCATCCTCAATTTTGATGTGCTGGGCAGCAGTTCTGAGAACCTTTATTATAAATTCATCCATTGCGACAAGGACTGGGGGAAGAGCGATATTTTTGAAAGTGACTATGCAGAAGGCTATCCTGAGAATCCTGTTGAAGATTACAAGCCTTCCTTCAATACAACAGTCGATTACTACAATTACAGGATCATTTTTCCAAACGACAGAGTAAATCTGACATTATCAGGTAATTATGTCATTGTTGTATATCCTGAAAATAAACCTGATGAGCCGCTTCTGATAAAAAGATTCCTTATAACAGAAAACAGTGTCAGGATTAATGCGGCCACACACAGGCCAATGATGACTGATAACAATAACAGCGGCCAGCAGGTTGATTTCACTGTCAGCCAGTTCGGCAGAAACATTATTGATCCCTACAGGCATATCTACGCTTTCATCCTGCAGAATGGAAGATGGGATAATGCCAAAAAGAACCTGAAACCTGAATTTTACAGCAATAATGAATTGAAATACAACTCATTATCAGATAAAAATATTTTTCAAGGCGGAAATGAATTCAGGTTCTTTGATATTAAAAGCCTCCGCTACCAGTCGGAATATGTGAAGAGCATTGACTATGTTTCTCCCGGTTACAATGTATTTCTGTTTCCCTCGGAAAGCAGGGAGTTTAAGCAGTATTTCTATAATCCCGACTTCAACGGCAAATACTATGTGGCAATTCAGGAAGGAAGGAATTTCGACACTGATGCTGACTATGTAAATGTATTCTTCACTCTTCCCGCAAAGCAGAAAATTGCCGGAGGCAATGTATTAGTTTCAGGGGCCTTCAATAACTGGGCCTACAATGAAAACAACCTGATGGAATATAATCCACAGACTGAACAATATGAATGCTCAATACTGCTGAAGCAGGGCTACTACAATTATGAATACGCTTTCATTAAAGACGGAAGCGCTGACGGTACTGCAACATATTTCGAGGGGAGCCACTATGAAACCGAAAACGATTATCTCATCCTCATTTATTACAGAAATCCACAGGAGAGATATGACCGGCTCCTTGGCATGACAATGACAAACACTGTGAACAAGCCCGCCAGTTAGTGTTTTGAATGCGTGTCGATCCCATACTGCATCTGAAGTACATGCATAAGGGTTTTCAGTATTTCATGCATATATTCCTCAACAGCTTTTACAGAACCCGGAAGTGTGTAAATCACTGATTTACCTGCTATTCCTGCCACCCCCCTGCTTAAAAGGGCATTTGGCTTTTCAGCGCCGTACTTAACACGTATATATTCCATAATACCAGGCAGTTCCTTCTCAAGCATGGGTTTTACAGTCTCAACCGTAATATCCCTCGGACCAATACCTGTACCCCCGGAAGTGACAATAATATTGTACCGCGTGATGGCTTTGAGCAATTCATTCCTGAGAAGCTCTGAGTCATCGGGAAGAAGCCTTGTGTCAACAGATACTTCCAATTCCTTAACTGCGAAGAAACCTGAGAGCATCTCCTTTATCCCTGGTCCGCTAAGATCCTTATATTCACCCCTGTAAGCCCTGTCACTCAGTGTTATTACAAGTATTTCAAGTTTTTCAGGAAAGTTCATAGCTTAAGTTTTTCAGTAAGGCGAATTTCACTTATCACCATTTGCTTATCAACCGCCTTGCACATATCATAAACAGTAAGAAGTGCAAGGGAAACTGCAGTCAGAGCCTCCATCTCAACGCCTGTTTTTCCTGTTGTCCTAACTTCGCTTTCCGCGCTTACACCGGAATCAGTTACTTTAAGTTCAACCTTTATATTCTCAAGCAGAATATTATGACAGAGAGGTATCAGCTCAGATGTTTTTTTTGCAGAAGCAATGCCTGCAAGTTGTGCAACAGTCAGAGCATCACCCTTTTTGATGCTGTTTTCCTTCAGCAGCTTTATCGTCTCAGGCGCAAGCATTATACTTCCTGCCGCACGTGCAACACGTTGCTGGATAATCTTTGTACCGATATCAACCATTACAGCTTTTCCTTCAGTATCAGTGTGTGTCAGTTTATTCATAATTCAGCCTCCTATATTATAAAATGCACTTTTGCTGTTTACACTTCCGCAATCCGGTTTCAGCTCAATTGCTTTCATGAAAGCCTGCTCTGCTCCCAGCTTTCTTATATCAAATTCAAGATCACTGAAGAGGCAGGGTTTCAGAATACCGTTAGCGGTGATCCTGAGACGGTTGCAATGAGCACAGTCTCCTCCTGTGCCTCCGATTACAGTTGAAAAATGGCCACGCACAAGATCCATCTGCCTTATATATCTTATTTCCAGCCCCTTTTTGCTGCAGAATTCTGCTACCTCCCTTGCGTCCGGTTCGTCATCCGATTTCCTGACAACGCAATTAATCTTGACAGGTGTAAGCCCGGCATCGATAGCGGCATTGATCCCCTCAAATACCATTTTTATGTCACCTCCTCTGCATATTTCCCTGAATTTATAAGGATTAACCGTATCCAGACTGATATTAACCCGGTGGAGTCCGGCTGATTTAAGTTCATCCGCATGATCCCTGAGCAATATCCCGTTTGTTGTCATCGAGAGGTCTGATATCCCGTTAAGGTCCGCCAGCATTCTTACAAGAGCGCTGATACCCTTTCTCACAAGAGGCTCGCCTCCTGTAAGTCTGACTTTCGTAATTCCATGACTGACAGCGACTCTGCAGAAAGAAGTTATCTCATCAAAAGTAAGAATTTCAGTATGTTTCAGCAGCTGAATACCCTCCGATGGCATACAGTAAACGCACCGGAGATTACAACGGTCGGTAACTGAGATCCTCAGATAATTTATTTGCCTGTCAAATCTGTCTAACATGAACAATCTCCCCCTTTCGTATTTCACTCCTGCCTTCAGGAACCGACATGACTGCATCAGCCATCGACATTGAATTTATGTGTGCAGATCCGTGATAATCAATGATTTTCACTGTACCTTCTGGGCTTATTCTGACTGGGACGAAGCCAAGGCGGTCAGATGAACGTCTCCTGTAATTATCATCAATCACAAGGTCAAGTGACATGGGTTTCCATTCGTGTCCCATCATCCTGTAAACCAGGGGGCGGACCAGCAGCTCAAACTGAATAAAAGATGAGACCGGATTCCCCGGTAATCCGAATACAAGGCACTTCTCATGTATTCCGAATGTGGTTGGTTTTCCTGGCTGAACCCTGACTCGCGAGAAAAGTATTTTAACTCCTGCCCTTTCAAGAACTGAAGGAACAAAATCAAAATCCCCCATTGAAACACCGCCTGTAAGAAGAAGTATATCGCACTCTGAAACTGCCTTATTCACAATATTGAAAGTTTCAGCCTCATCATCCCTTGCAATCCCGTAATATCTTGATTCACAACCTGTTTTCTCAGAATGCGCTATCAGTTGCCATGCATTTGAGTTCCTTATCTGCGACATGGCAGGTACATATTGTGGTTCAACAAGCTCGTCACCTGTGCTGATAATGCCGATAAGAGGCTTAATGCTTACTGTTGCGGAAACTGCGCCAACGGAAGCAAGTACAGCAATATCCTGAGGACTTAATAATTTCCCCGGATGAAGGACGGCTTCTCCTTTTTTGATATCCTCGCCCCTGAATGAAATGTTTGCCTTGGTATTTACTCCTGTGAATTTCACAAAACCTGAAGGCAGTAGAACTGTATCTTCTACCATAATAATACAATCTGCTCCATCCGGAACCGGAGCCCCGGTCATGATCCTTGAACATTCTCCCTTCCGGATAGCCTTTTCCGGCAAGCGCCCTGCAGGAATTGTCTCAATAACAGCCAGTTCCATTTCGATATCTTCCAACCGGCATGCAAAACCGTCAACTGTTGCCTTGTTGAAAGGAGGCATATCAATATCACTGAGAATTTCAGTTGCAAGCACCCTCCCTGCAGCAGCAGTGAAAGGAACCTCCTCTGTCCCCATCCTGAATGATGAGGCCATTACTGTTTCATAAGCCTTATCGAAAGAAATCATTTTATATAATATTGTAAATGCTCAAAGCTACCCTGTACCCTGTAAGACAACAAGCGCTTCCGCTGCAAAATTAAGCCAAACTTCCGACTGCTCTGTTACAGGATGATTTTTATACATGTCGGCGGAGATATCCACATAAAAGACCTCGCCTGCATCAACTGTAAGTTCGTAACCCGATTCAGTTGGTAATATTTCAGTTACAATACCTCTGAAAGCATTTTTCTTAACTGCCGGAGGAGAAACAGTGGATATTTCAATATCGTCACTTCTCAGAATGATCATTCCTTCATCAGGGAAGGAATCTTCTGATAAACTGAAAGTTATGTTCTTACTGCTTACTGCCAGGTATTCTCCGTTATTTTCCGTGAACCTGACCCTGAAGAAATTTCGTATACCGGCGTAACGGGCAACGAACCTGTTGACAGGCTTGCGGAAAACCTTATCGGGAGTACCTTCCTGTATTATCTTTCCATTGTGCATAACTCCCACTCTTGAGGCCAGGCTGACAGCCTCACGGTAGTCATGAGTCACGTGTATTATTGTAAGTCCCTGCCTGTTCAGTCTCCGTAATAAACGCCTGATATCATCCTTCAGGCTTGCATCAACAGAGGACATTGGTTCGTCAAGCAGAAGCAGCTTTGGTGAAGTTATGAGTGTACGGGCAAGTGCAACCCGTTGTTTTTCACCACCTGACAGGTGCCTTGTATCTCTGTCGAGAAGATGCATTATGTTCAGTTCCCGGGCAACAGAAATAACACGCTCCTTTACTGCAGTCCTGTCATACCTTCCGGAAGTCAGTGAATAAGCTATATTGGCAAACACTGACATGTTGGGGAAAATTGCATAATCCTGGAAAACAAGTCCGATTCTTCTTTTCTGAATACTTTCCTGAGTGATATTAACACCATCAAGCCATATTGCACCGCTGTCAGTCCGGGTAAGTCCTGCAATAAGCTCAAGAAGCTGTGTCTTCCCTGCTCCTGAACGACCCAGCAGCACATAATAGGTCCCTGCAGGGATATCAAGTGTAATATCCGCCAGCCGGAATGATCCCAGCTTTCTGCATACTTTATCAAGCTTCAGCATCCTCTTCCGTTTTAATTCCTGTGGGTTTCCGGTCGGATATCAGCCTGAGGACTGTAAATACTGCCAGTGCAACTATTATGAACAATACTGCAGTCGGCCGGGCATGTTTAAGACCGAAGGAGCTGAACCGGTCATAGATCAGCACCGGTGCAATCATGGGGTGATAGGCGATAATTACAACTGCTCCGAACTCACTCATCCCCCTTGCAAACATCATCACAAAGCCTGTTATAATGCTCCGCCAGGCAAGAGGTAGTGAAATAGTAAAAAAGACACGTCCCCTTCCAGCGCCCAGGTTTAATGCGGCTTTCTCAAGGCGTTCGGGCACAGCAGCAAAACCGTCGCGGGCAGAGTTAATGAGAAAAGGCAGACTGACGAAGGCCATTGCAAGGGCAATTCCTGCCGGATTATTCACAAGGTTCAGGCCTGCAAATGAAGCAATTTTCCCAAGAAATCCGTCCCTCGATATGAAACCAAGCAGAGCAATCCCCGCTGCTGTATGTGGCAGAACTACAGGCAGATCTATGATTCCCTGAACTACACTTTTCATTGGGAATTCCTTCCTGGCCAGAATCCAGGCAAAGGGTACTGCAGCCAGTGCGAACAAAAGCGTTGACACAAAGGCAACCCATACCGTGAGCCAGATGCTCTGCCTGACTTCTTCTTCAGCTGCAGTGGCAAAAAAATCGCCCGCATTTGTTGAAATGAACATTCCCAGCAGAGGAGCTACCAGGAATAGGAGCACCAGTGATGACAGAAGAAGCAGCAAGAGATTGAAGGTTCCTGTTCTTTTCATTTTTATTTTCTGATATCAGGCAGAAAGATCTTAAGTTCTTCAGGTATTTTACCCGGCTGCTCAGTGCTGAGCGGAATCAGTGGTTTCTGCCCGTTCTTCCTGAATATCTCCATACCCTCATTTCCCAGAACGAAAGAAAGGAATTTGATTGCAGCCTCCCTGTCTGGCGCATTTAAAGGCACTGTCAGACTGTAATTAATAAACTCACCCCTGACTGTTATCTTGTCATCGGGTTTATTGCCACGTATGCTTAAAACAGCTGTATTATAGAACTCTTCCATTGAAGGATCCGAAAGATTTATTTCTGCCGGGAGCTCTACATACCGCAGGTTATGCTGGATTGCAACGGATTTGTACTGAAACATGTAATCAATAGAGTTGGATTCGATAAGCGCTACGAGGTCAACTTCTTTCGGACGAATGTAATCACGGTTTTTTGATGTAAGCCTGTCAGCAAGTCCGGGTTTCTTGTAATACTTTTCAGCCAGCTTCATTACAAGCACGCTCCTGTATCCGCATGGATCTGCATCAGGATCGGAACGGCCATAAAGGACATCATCCCTTAGCAGAATATCAAAGCAATTTGCTGAATCAATTTCATCTGAATATCTTGCCTTGTCACTGAATGCAATTACAATTTCATTAGTCGCAAATCTTATGCTCCAGTCAGCGTATTCAGGAATAAGAAGCTGATTTATAACATAATAGTCAGCAGAGGCTATAATGTCGCAGGGCTTTTTAAGCTCAGTTATCTTGCGTGCACAGACAAGGCTGCCAGCCGGTTCAAGAAGTATTTTTATCCCCGGATTTCTTTTTGAGTACACTTCCTTAAGTTCATGAAATGGCACAGACAGGCTTCCTGCATGAAAAATAATAATGTCACTCTTCTCCTGGCTGCTTTTGGTTCTGCAAGCTGAAATAAAAAATAAGGCAACAATTGAAAACAGGAGCAGCTTTCTCATATTCAGAATTCTTCAGCTATAGTTAATAGTGACATAACAGTTTTCCAGTTCCGGGCTGTACCGGTTACGCCCATTTTGCTTTCGAAAAAATTAGTATACAGCCTGGTCTTGCCAAATCCATTCGGACAGAAAGTCAATATTTCCTTTTCTGATAATTGATATTTATCCGGTGGATAATTGATATTTATCATTTTTTCGGATTGAGTTTCTGTGATACTCTCCTTAAGAAAGATAACTGCCATTTTTGCGGGATCAAAATCCGGTTCCACGAGGTATGGATTTTTCTCTGAAATCAATCGCAAATCAGCAACAGATCTGATCATGACCGGAACCGTATGGCCAAATCTTCTTTTGATTTCAGTTTCTATTTGTCTTTCTGTCTCTTGCTGAGATGTCTTCCCTGCAGCTTTGAAAATTACATTTCCGCTTTGTATATAGGTTTTATTGTTTTTAAACCCCAGATTGCTGAACATATCTGACAACTCAGTCATTTTTATTGTATTATGACCGGTCATATTCACGCCGCGAAGAAAGGATACAAGGGTTTGCATGTGAGGAGAAGCTATATCGTAAAATGCAAATATGACTGCAAATTACTGGAAATCCTTTACAACCTCTATCAGCTCAGGAAAATCCATACCTATTTTCTGAAGGAATTCAATTTTTGGTACGCCGTTTCTGTTCCAGCCTCTGCGCTTATAGACGGCATCGAGAAGCGATTCATACTGATCCTCGCGGTATTTCCTCAGGGCAGCCATTTTTTCCTGGGTTGACCGACCTTCAGTATTGAAGCCGACAAGTTCTTTCAGTTGCCTGTCATATCTTTCTGCTCTCGATTCGTATTCCTCACTTGTAACCGGGCCTGCAGCCCTGTATGGCTGCCTGTCGTGTACCCGGGTGCCAAATCCCCTCCGCAGGTTGAATATTCGCTGGAAATTATAAACTCTCTCTGAATCCTGAACAAGTCTGTTCTTATCAAACTCCCTTCCGGTAACAGCCTTATATATAGTCACATAATTATCAACATGCTCAGGCACTTTTGCAGGTTCATCTGTCTGGGCGTTAGTTTCAGGTTCCACATCGTTCCATGGGAGCTTACACAGGCCAACAAGTCCGAACCAGGTCCTGAACATAGGGAAATAATGCAGAGCCTCAGCCTTGTTCTCAAATGTAGGGATCTGGTTATTAACCATATCCATGAAGATGAGCCAGGCTTCATCGTGCTGGGGTCCTTTGTTTGTCATGGCATAACCGCCCTGCTGTGCAAGAGATTCCTTCGACATGTACTGCGAGTACTCCAGCCCCTTATTTTCCATGGCAATATCAAATATCAGCCCCGGATCACCCCATTTGTTTGCAATGAATAATTCCTTCATTTTCCTTACACCCCTTCCGGCAATGCGTCCGAATCCCTCTCCCCTGGCTGTTAAATGAAGCAATTCAAGTGCCTTGTCTGATTCACCGAAATGCATTTCAAAGCCTTGTGCCCGGTCTGCATTCAGGATACCACGCTGGAAGCACTCCATTATAAAAGCAGTAAGTGTTCCCCATGTTATTGTACATATCCCGTAAGTATCACAATAAAAGTTCGCTTCAATTATGTAAGCCGGATCAAATATGCCGCAGTTTGATCCCAGACCCGCTGCATTTTCATACTCAGGTCCGTCGACTGTTACGACCTGGCCCTTATAAGGACCAGTTGTAAGCGTAACATTATCAGCCCCTTTACTACAGGACATTGTGCAGCCTATCCAGCATCCGTCGGGGATGTTCTGTGTGAATTTGCTTTTCCATACCGAGGAATCAATTTTCCAGGCATCCTCATGACTGCCATACTGGTAATTCATTGTCGGAAGGAGATCATGGTCATTCATTATCTCCATCAGGTGGGCTGTTCCGACCTGTCTCATCTGGCATTGTTTGTCGTCAAGTTCCCTTATCTCCCTGTTAAAGCGACGACCACGCTCCATAATCGCCTCAATATCAACAACATTATTCAGATTACCCTTTACACCGGGGATTTTACATACAAGAGCTTTTATTTTTTTATTTCGAAAGACAGTCCCGATTCCACCTCTGCCGGCCTGTTTCAGCCTTACTTTTTTTCTTTTGGGATCCCAGAAAGTGAAATTAAGCATCCCTATCAGTGAATTCTCTGCTGCGATACCGGAAGATACAATCCCGATATTCTTCTTATCATTCTCATTTTCAGCAAACAAGTCTGTCAGCTGTTCTGTCAGAATGTGACTGTCGACAGCTTCTTCAGGAGCATCGAATATCTCAATATGATGATTTATCCCGTCGATATAGATTATAATATCATTTTCTGCTTTTCCCTGGATCTCAAGAGCATCAAAACCTGCGAATTTCAGAAAGGATCCGAAATAACCTCCCACATTACTGTCCATCACCGAGTTTGTCTGTGGTGAAATACTAACTACCAGCGATTTGCCGGTACCTGAGTACTGTGTTATTCCACCTATTGGTCCGGAGGAAATAATGATCTCATTTTCAGGATCATCCCATTGTGTATCAGGCTTTGTCGCATCCCAAAGGAGTCTCAGTCCGTAACCCTTGCCTCCAATGAACTTCTCCTTCATAACAGGAGGAACATCCTTGATCCTTACTTCAGGGCTACCGACATTTATATACAATATTTTATCAGTATAGCCCTGCTGAAGTGCAGTCCATGTATAATCCCGGCTGATGCCTGTCTTAAGCTGATTTCTGATCTCAGTTATTCCCATAACACTAAATAATGCTTATTCCTGTAAATACATGTGATTCAAATTTAAGAGTTTATGCCGAGACAGAATATGATATAAATCAATTTGTAACTATCTTTACTTCAGTAATTATGAGTTATGAAATACTCCGATATCAAAGAACACCTTGGTAAATTCAAAGTTGGCATTGCCGGGGCAGGAGGCCTTGGTTCCAACTGTGCAATGGCCCTTGCAAGATGCGGTGTCGGCAAGCTCATAATTTGTGATAATGATGTTGTTGAAAGGACAAATCTCAACAGGCAGTATTATTTTGAGAAACAGGCCGGAAAACTGAAATGTGAGGCTCTTAAGGAGAATATTGAACTGGCTTGCAGTGACGTAATTGTTGAGATCCATAATATTCTGCTTGATCCTGAAAATATACCCTCAGTGTTCAGTGACTGTGACATAATTGTTGAGGCTGTAGACAACAGTGAAACAAAGGAAATGATAATTAAGGCTGTACAGGCAACAATGCCAGCCACTCCTCTGATAATAGGATCAGGTGTTGCCGGCTGGGACAATACAGGTAATCTTAGAAGCAGAAAAATTGACGATACCCTGTATGTATGCGGCGATGAAGAATCAGAAGTTTCTGACGATCTGCCGGCGCTTGCCCCGGGAGTATCAATTGTTGCAAATATGCAGGCTGATCTTGTAATCAGCCTTCTGCTTAACATTAAACGCTGAATCAGGTTTCCGTATGAAGATTACTATAAATAACAGGGAGGAAGAATTTGACAGAGATAAGCTTACAGTAAATGAAATGCTTGAACTTAAGCGTTTTACATATAAACTCAGAATAGTCAAGGTAAACGGCAAGCTCATCCCCAGGGAGGAATACGACAGCACATATATATATAATAAGGATGATGTTCAGATGTTGTACCTGATGAGCGGAGGTTGATAAAAATTATGTAGGTTTGCTCCGGAATGATAAAACTGAAGTTACTAGATAAAATCCCCCCCGCATTCAGGAATAAATATTTCCTGACTGTTGTAATTTTCATCATCTGGATCACTCTTTTTGACTCAAACAATCTGGTATCCAGATATAAATCATTAAGAGAACTTCACAAGCTGAAAAGGGACAAGGAGTATTTTACAAACAGGATTGAAACAGACAGGAAGAAACTTCATGAACTGAAGACTGACAATAAGAACCTCGAGAAATTTGCCCGGGAACAATACCGTATGAAGAAGCCTGATGAAGACCTTTACATAATAATGTCACCGTCAGAAGACAGGAAAAATAACAGGAGAAACCGTTAACTCTTTCTTTCCAACGCTCTGTATATCTCAAGCAGATCTGAAGCAGAATCTGAATCTGAATCCACTCCAAGTCTTTTAAACAGGGAAACGGCAGCCTTGTTAACAGGAATTTTCGGATATAGACCAGGATGAACAGAATTCAGGTAGCGGACAATTCTGAACATATTAAACCATACAAAAAATCTTTTCCTGAAAGAAAGCAGACCTGAAGTATTTTGTTGAATTTCAGTCAGCTTATCAAGCCATTCTGACTCTGAAACAAAGGTACGGATGCTTTCAGGCAAGGAATTATAAAACTCTGCTGCCCCTGTTTGTGAGCTGAATGTTTTATCAAGACCTGAAAAGAGAATCCTGAGGTCATCAAAAGCCTGAATATTATATGTAAAATACTCTGTATCTGAATCTTCCTGCATTTTACCCATGGCAGCACCGGTACCAAAAGGTACTCTGAAGGATGTCCTTGGTGAAGGATACACTGCAGTGGAATTCAGGCTGAAATAGTTGCCCGAATCGACAAGCTTCTGGATAAAATAGAAATCCTCTCCGGCCTGTTTCCTGTTCATCCCTCCGGCAGCGACGTATTCTGATGCCCTTACTGCCATTGAGGAGCCAACAGTATGAAATGCCCATGGAAATCCTGCATAATTCTGAGCCTGAAGCAGGTATCTCAGGTGCAATTCATATAAGGCTATATTCCGGTAAACCCTCTTATCATATTCCCTTCCTTCCAGCTCATGTTCAAAATATATTGAGCAGGCCTTTTTCCTGTTATCACGGTAAAACTCATTAAAAAGTGCCGTGAAATAGTTCTCTCTGACAGTGCAATCAGCATCAAGGTTAACTATCAATCCCTCAGGCTTTTCAATTGAATTAAATCTCCTTGCTGCTTCGTCCATTCCGGTCTTTCGTGCCAACCCGACGCCCCAGCCCGGAACTGCACCCTGCTGTACATAAAAAGAAAAAAGCCGGAACCAGCAACTTCTGTTTTCTGATTTCCAGCTTTCTATTTCTGTAAGTGTTCTACTGTTCTGCAGTATGTTTTCTTCCGCAGCATTTTCAGGTGCATTCACAATTACAAGCACCTCAACATTGCAATCAGGCTTATGTGCAGCCTGCAGTGAATTGAACATTCTTGTTATCTGAGTCTCGGCGTAAGACGGGACAACAACAATTATCCTGGTATTTTGATCAGGTGCCTCATCTATCAGCTGCGGGAAAAGGGCCCGTTTTTCAATATAGGCTGAGGCGAAGCTCATGCCCTATTTCTTCTCGGTCTGATATTTTTTGTTCAGAGCCTCAAGCACTTTCTGTGTTATGTCGAGTGTTGAATCGCTGTAGAGCACTACGCTGCCGAAACTTTTTCCAAAGATATACTGATAGTTATACTCAGACTTGTTCTCTTCAAGGAAAGTTGTTATGTAGTCTATTACCTGGCGGTTCATTACCTGTTCTTCCTCAATAAGGCTGCCCTGAAGCTGATCCCTGAGGGTTACAAGTTCCTGCTGTTGCTGAACAAGAGCCTGCTCCATTTCTGCAGCTGTTGCACGTGTAACAAGTCCTTTCTGAACCTTTTCCTGATAATCTCTTGCACCTCTTTCATACTGACTTCCCTTTGAAGTAAGTTCAGCTTCAGCTTTTTTCTGCTTATCCATAAGCTCATTCCTGCGATCTGTGAACATATCGAACTTGTAAATTATTGAGTCAATATTCACATAGGCTATGCCTCCTGCAGGTACTGATGAGCCTGTTTCAGACTGGCTGCATTTCTTATTTCCGGTAAAGTGTAAAAGATAAAGGCCGGCAATGGCCAGAAAAATTACAACATACAGAATTACAGATAATTTCTTCATCACGGATTTTAATTTTAATATACTAGTAAGGCGCAAATATAAACAAATAAATAAATGGGGCCACTTGGGAAATGTTATTTTCAGGCTGAAAGGCAGAAGGGAGGAAGGGTTGATAAAACCAGATATCAGAACTCAGGACATGGAATGGCTCTTATCCTTTTACGCTGCTGCCCTAGAGAGAGATTATTGAATTCATATATAATAGCTAGCTCATGGGCGCCGCCTGTGGAGCTGATAAGATTAGATATTGTAAAGTCGTAGCTGTAACCAATGTGAATATTGCTTGTTTTTATTCCCACAAGACCTATAATTGCATCACCAGCCTGGGATGTCACAAGAGGAATACCACGGTACCACAGACCGAAGATGAGTGGATCCTTATAATAGTACAATCCTACATCAGTCTGGTAATACTTGTCCTGCTTCTGGAAATTCATTGCAACTGACATTACTTCCTGCAACTTTTGCCTGAGGCGTGTATGCTTAATAATCTGCATGCCGCCGAAAATGTTCATCTTTATTGGTACAGAGGCATCATCTCCGTAAAATGAGGTCTTTGGAACCAGAAGATGATCAAGTGTAATGCCGCCCCATATTCTGTCGTTATATGCCATAACAGATGAAGCAAAGTCGACATCAGCAACATTATCAAAGGGAGGAGGTGTAATAGAAGGAGTTGTACCTGTACCTGAAATCATACTGGCCCATATAAGTCTACCAATATCTAGTCCCAGATAATAGAACTTAAAATTAACTCCCGGCCGGATATGCCATTCCTTGTTTATATTGAAATCATAAGAATAGAGAAGGCCTATATTTGTTGTACTCAGGTTTCCCGATCCTGCCACATCATAAGTTGCCAGTACTCCGATGCCGGAGTTGAATGCCGGCATTGCCTTGTCAAATGAAATGCTGTATGTATGAAATACCCCGGGAATTGACGGCCACTGATTTCTGTAGTTCACGGAGAAACGGTATTCCTCTGTTGCACCTGTAAATGATGGAGCCAGATAAAGAGAGTTTGCATAGAACTGGGAGAAAGTCGGATCCTGGCCTGAACATTCTAAATAGAAAGTACCCAATAATATCAGATATATTATCCTCCTGCCCAACACAACACTCTTCTGGTAAGTATATACGAAAATAGCTATTTGAAATTTAAAACTGTTACAATTTACCAAAAATAATTGCTACTCCCGTTTCAGATGGGCGATAATTCAACAAATGATGAATATTTATGGATGAATGGCCTGTTTTTTTTGATTAACGCCTGATTAAATATTTTTCTGCCTGTAACAGTATTTTCAGTATTTCAGAAGGGTCACATCACCCATCATTGTGAAAGGCTGACCATTGCGGTATTTACCCCTGACTTTCCAGATATAAACGCCTGAATTGCTCAGCTGGCCGTTAAAATATCCATCCCACCCAATGTTTACATCATTGCTCTCAAATATAAGAATGCCCATTTTACTGAATATCTTAAGCTGATATTCCATGACTCCCATAAATATTGGATGGAATACCTGAGCCGACTCATCACTTTTCTGTGTATAGTAACCTCCTGAAGGCCCGTCAGGGTTAGGGATGAAAGCATTCGGGAAATCAATGAAATATTTTGAACCTGCAAAGGCGTTCATAACAATAATCGAATCAGTGCAGCCGTATTCATTTATTGCAACAAGACTGACATTATATGAGTTGTATTTATCATATCTGTGAAGGGGTTCAAATACTTCAGAACCCTCACCGTCGCCAAAATTCCAGAGATATCTTACTGCATCAGCCGAATAATTGATAAATCTGATTTCATCATCAGGTATTGCAGGCTTTTCCGGATGTATCTCAAACCTTGCTGAAGGTACAGGATAAACTTTAATTGTTGTCGTTGATGTTCCAACAAGTCTTCCGTTTGAAAATGCCTCCATTATAACCTTGTACTCTCCGTCAACATCATAAATCCATTCAACCTTATTGCCTGTTGCCGTTCCTCCGTCTCCAAAACTCCACTTGCATGAATCAGCTGAATTTGAAGCATTTATGAATCCAACTTTCAATGGGACGCAACCATCACTCACAGAGCTTACAATCCTGCTCATGCCATTTATATCAGCAGCAAGCTTACCTGAAGGCACTGACTCTGCCTTTATAAACTCATTTGCAGAAATCCTTGCTTTAACTGTTGTTTTATCTGGCTGAGACTTGTCGCTAATCCTGCTGCCAACAGTTTTTGATCGGGTTGGGGTATCGCTGCCCTTTCTCAAATTACTTCTTTCCGGCTGAACTGAGAGAACTGAGGGCTTCTGTTCAGTGATTTCAGGGGCTGCAGCTTTTTCAGTTACAGGTGATGATGCCTGTATCCGGATATTATTCTCATTCTGCACAGTGACCGGTTCTTTATCAGATAACAGCAAAACAGCAGCCGTAAGCCCTGCTGCAACCAAACCACCAAGATAATATATATTGAAGCTGCCGGGATTAAAAGACAGGAATTCCCTGCGTGCGAGCTTTCCCATCAGCTTCACATTTACTGAAGGATCAGGAAGCACTTCAGCGTTTTCAAACGTCTTCCTGAACAACTCACTTAATTCCATATCGTCCTTTTCGAAATCCACCTTTTAATAATTATCTGATGTTATCTCCTTCGCCATAACTTCTTTTAATCCTGCGGAGTTTTTCAAGCTTATCGCGGATCACCGCTTTTGCCCTGCTGTACTGGGACTTTGATGTATTTGTGTCAATATCAAGCATATCTGCAATTTCCTTATGCTTGTAACCCTCAACAGCATACAGGTTAAAAACCATTCTGTAACCCGGAGGCAGCTCATTAAGCACCCTGTAAAGCTCATCGGAGGTAAAATAATCCTCCTCAAAGCTGACTGTTCCTGTTTCAACTGTTACATAATCATCAATATCGATATGATACCTGTGTTTCAGGTTTTTATGATAATGAGTTATTGCCGTGTTGACAGCCACCCTCCTGAGCCAGCCTGTAAAAGAACCTGTTCCGCAATACTCCTTAATATTAAAGAATATCTTCAAAAAACTCTCCTGCAAAATATCTTCCGCCTCAGCCTTGTCAATTGAGTATCTCAGGCAAACACCAAGCAGATAACGCGAGTACTTCTCATAAAGCAGCTGCTGTGATCTCCTGTCATGCCTGACACATCCTTCAATTATTTGCTGCTCGCTCATCATATACTGAGGACACTTTTATGACTTTCAGGCAAAAAAAATGGTTGCATTGGCTGAAAAATTTCTTTAAAATAAAATATAAAAATGCTCTTTTTTATTGTCATTCACTGACAAAGGTCATTAAAAAATGAAGCATGAAAGTCTTATTTAGCACTGTAATTTTTAATATAACCACAATCTCATTAAATATGTTCAACAAATTTATCGCTTCAATATTGCCGTATTTCCCGAAAAAATTCGTCTGGATTTTCTCAAAGTCGTATGTTTCGGGTGAAACAATTGAAGATGCAATGCGCGTCTCCAGGGATCTTAACAGCAGGAACATAATGGTAACCCTTGATGTTCTTGGTGAATTTATAAGCAGCCTTGATGAGGCAGAGAAAAACAAAAAAGAATATCTTGAACTTATTGATATTACAGATAAAAGCAATATCAAGGGTAATTTTTCCCTTAAACCAACAAGTTTTGGCCTTCTGATTGACAGGGAAACATGCTACAGGCACATCCGTGAGATTGTTCTTAAAGCTGCATCGCACAATAGCTTTATACGTATTGATATGGAAGATTCGCCATGCACCGACATGGAGATTGAACTGTACAGGCGACTAAAGGCTGAATTTCCGGCTAACGTGGGTCTTGTCATTCAGGCTTATCTTAAAAGAACTTTAAAAGATATAGAAGGCCTGCTTGATATTCATTCAGCTGAACATCCTCTTAATTTCAGGCTGTGCAAAGGCATCTATGTTGAACCTGAAGCAATCTCATACAAACAGCATGATGAGATAAACACCCATTATCTTGAGGATCTTGAGTTTATGCTTAAAAATAAAATCTATGTAGGCATTGCAACACACGATAAGTATCTTATTGACAAGGCTTACGGTCTTATTGAAAAATATAAGGTCCCGGATAATTTGTACGAGTTCCAGATGCTTTACGGAGTAACACCAAAGCTCCGGGACAAGGTTGTTTCTGACGGCCACAGGATGAGAATTTATGTTCCTTTCGGACAACAGTGGTTCGGATATTGTACAAGAAGGCTTAAGGAAAATCCCAAGGTGGCAAGCGATATAATGAAGGCTATCTTTTACAAGGGATAGGAAAGTTACTGAATACTGAATACTGATTACTGGTTCCAACACACCTCATTCCTTCTTACGGTTTCTCTCAAGGTAGATCCTGTGAATTTCATCCACCTCCGATGAAGTGAGCTGAGACTTCAGGGGAGATTGTTTTTCAGGGAAACCCTTGATAAGCAGCCATGCAGCCGGCACAACCAGTAAAGGATTAAGCCCTGCTATCTGATCAGAAGGAATCCCTCCCCTTTCAAATGCCATTACTTTCTGCTTCTCTCTTAAAGCCGCGTAGTTATCTACAGGATTACCAAGCTGTGCCTGTGAAGTCCTACCCTGGTAAGCTGATATTGCAACATTACTCCTTGCATTATCAATTATCCCTGATTCACGCGGGGGTGCATTCATAATCTCCGATCTAAGGTCAGGTCTCCTTGGCAATATAATGACTTCACCTATCTCCACGGTATCTGTATGAAGAAAGATCCCGGCATTGAACTCAGAGCCCATAAGGGTATCACTTACAATGTAGATAAATGATTTGTAACCAAGACTGTTGAATACAATAGTATCTTGCCTGTTTACATAAAAAACAAATGATCCCTCTTCATTGCTGACTGAAGCAAGGTCATTGTTTATGAAAATCTGCGAATTGGGCACAGGTGAAAGACTTGATGCATCCTGTACAAGTCCTCGGAAAAGTATCCCCTGTGATTTGTTAATATTCACCTGGGCAGATAAAATTCCGCCGGAAACAAGAAGTGAGAAAAACAACAACAAGAAACGCCACACCCCGCAGGATTTTAAAATTATAACTTCAATATCAGCTCATTAATTCCCCTTTTGGGCACATGATGTGTCCCGGAGGAATCTCTCCAGTATTTAATGTCTCCGTTCTTTACGTCCTCAACAATAACCTTCTCAACCGGTTTTCCAAGAGCCAGAACTATAAGTATCTCAT
>ENA-UOWG01001984-UOWG01001984.1-activated-sludge-metagenome-genome-assembly--contig:-NODE-1984-length-18809-cov-11.617255_pt1 | contig 18809 bp, 9 predicted proteins | sample MGYA00238147_ERZ761563 | MGnify/ENA primary metagenome ERZ761563 (study PRJEB28884, sample SAMN05720216) | anaerobic digester metagenome | isolation source: active sludge of municipal... | reverse complement strand
GGAGGTCACGTCATGTCTCACCCGTCCGCTACGATTCCGTCGACAACCATCGATGTTCTTGTACCCGTTCGGGTTGGTGCGACACGATCGGCTTGCTCTGGCGCGCCGATGAGAATCGTCTTCGCCGCCGGCTGCGTGCTGATGCTGGCCGGCACGGCCGGGGCGGTGACGTTCACGACCGACACGCTGATCGCGGCCAACGACGCGACCTACGACGACCAAGACATCATCGTTGAGGGCTGCGCGCTGACCATCAACGGGGCTCACGTCTTCAACTCGTTGATCGTCCAGCGGAACGCTGCCAACCAGCCCGGCGTGGTCACACATTCGCCGGCGTTCAGCGACGCCGGCGTGAACGGCCTCGCGTTGACCATCGCGGGCGATGTGCTCGTTCAGGGTGCCGAGGGCGACCTTGTGGCCAGCCGGATCGATGTGGACGGTAAGGGGTATGGTCCGTCATCGGGGCCTGGGAAAGGTGGGGACGGTACCACTTATCCTGTTCTGTGGACGGGTGGTGGAGGGCATGGCGGAATGGGAAGCGGCTCGATTTCTGTTTCTGGTGGTCTGGCGTACGACTCGGTACTAGCACCGGTGGAGTTTGGCAGCGGTGGTGGCTCCAGCGCCTACTGCCAGAATGGTTGTTCGGGTGGCGGGGCAATTCGACTAACGGTAGCAGGGACTTTCACGTTGGACGGGAGTCTGACTGCCCGGGGGATGTCGGCATTAGTGACCTCCACATACTGCGGTGGTGGAGCGGGTGGGAGCATTTATCTGACGGCGGGCGTATTGTCGGGTACGGGAGTGATCGCGGTAGACGGGGGAAACGCGGGGAGCGCTGCCGGTGGCGGTGGCGGCGGCGGGCGGATCGCGATCTATTGTGACAGCGAGACGTTCTCGGGGGTGAAGTCGGCGGCCGGGGGAAGCAGTCCCGGCGGGTACAACCTGCCCGGATCGGGTGGAGCGGGCACGGTTTACGTGAAGCTGACCAGTGAAGCCGCGGGGGACCTGTTCGTTGACAATGGTGGCAAGGCAGGAGCGGTGACGCCGCTGAACGAGGAGGGTCCGTACAACCGCGTGGTAATAATCGGGCAGGGGAACCTGGATCCTCAGGTCCTTTTGGACACGGTGGAACTACATGTTGGTTCGGAAGCCCAGTTGTCGCACGCGGCGGAGCAGACCATTCAAGCGGTCATTCGAGGGAATGCCGTTCTGGAGGGGGGCGGGTCGATTCAAGCCAACCTCACCATGGATGTGACTGGTGATATGACGGTGGGCAATGGCTGCGTAATCACGGTGGAAGGAAAGGGCTATGGTCCGTCATCGGGGCCTGGAAGAGGCGGGAACACTTCCAACACCTGCACGGGCGGTGGTGGACACGGTGGTGTCGGCGGTGGGAGTGGAGGTGTCACTGGGGGTCTGGCCCATGATTCGGTAACGGTGCCCATCGAGTTCGGCAGCGGGGGTGGGACTGGTGGTTACTGCCAAAGCGGTTGCTGGGGAGGCGGGGCTATTCGGTTGACAGTGGCGGGCGTGCTTACCGTAGATGGAAGTCTGAGTGCGCAAGGGACGTCGGCATCGAGCACCTCCACATACTGCGGTGGTGGAGCGGGTGGGAGCATTTATCTGACGGCGGGCGTATTGTCGGGTACGGGAGTGATCGCGGTAGACGGGGGAAACGCGGGGAGCGCTGCCGGTGGCGGTGGCGGCGGCGGGCGGATCGCGATTTACTGCGATAGCGACACGTTCTCGGGAATAAAGTCGGCAGTAGGTGGCAATGCTACCGCAGGAACCGGCATCCCAGGTGGCGCGGGGACGATTTACGTCAAGCTAGGCAGTGAAGCTACTGGAGATCTGCTGATCGATAATGCTGGCAAAGCCGGCGCTCTCACACCACTGACAGAGGCAGGCATCTATAGGCAACTGCTGCTGACAGGCAAGGGGGTTTTGAGTCCGCAGGTTCCTCTAAACACGATGGAGTTAAGCGTTCAAGAAGGCGCGTCGATTCAAGGCAACGTGAGCCTCACTGCGCAGGGCGATGTAATCATCGGCAGTGGCACTTTGGTTTCTGCAAACGAGATGGGCTGGGGCCCAGCTAGTGGTCCGGGTGCTGGGTCGGACGGGACAGCGGCTGGAGGTGGTGGCGGTTATGGAGGAAGAGGAGGACACTTCTTCGATGATCTTGGCGGCCTAGCCTACGGTTCGATTACGGAACCCGTGGACTACGGCAGCGGCGGCGGGAGCAGCAACGCGTTTGGCAGCGGTGGTGCGGGCGGTGGATTGGTCCGGATGATCGTAGGAGGGACCCTGACGCTAGACGGCACGATCACGGCCAATGGGGGCGAAGGGGGGTATTACGGCGCTGGTGGGGGTGGATCCGGCGGGAGCATCTACCTGACGGTGGGTACTTTGGCCGGTGCTGGCTCGCTCTCCGCGAGTGGTGGTAGTTCGCAATATCGCGGTGGTGGTGGCGGCGGTGGGAGGATCACGATCTATTGCGACAGCGACAGTTTTTCCGGTTCAAAGTTGGCAGCAGGCGGGAGTGCTCCCGCTCTCAACCCGGGTGGCGCAGGGACGATCTACGTAAAGTTGGCGGGTGAAGCGGCGGGGGATCTGCTGATTGACAACGATGGGAAGGCCGGAGAAGTCACACCGTTGACGGCGGATGGAGCTTACAGGCAAGTGGTGATAAGAGGTAAGGCGGACCTCGATCCGCATGTTCTTCTGGATGCGATGGAATTGCACATTGCTTCAGAAGGTCAGTTGTCGCACGCGGCAGATCAGACCATCCAAGCCGTCATTCGCGGGAATGCTGTTTTAGAGGGCGGCGGGTCGATTCGGGCGAACCTGAGCCTTACTGCTGGCGGCGATGTTACCATCACCAACGGTGCTTCGGTATCTGCGAACCAGATGGGCGGAGGTGCGGCCCGGGGTCCTGGTGCCGGGGGAGACGGGTCGGGACGCGGCGCCGGTGGTGGCTACGGAGGGAAAGGGGGAGAGTACATGGAAGCGCTCGGCGGCGCGGCCTACGGTTCGATTACGGAACCCGTGGACTACGGGAGTGGCGGCGGAAGCAGCAACGCGTTTGGCAGCGGTGGCGCTGGTGGTGGGTTGGTAAGAATGGCCGTCAGTGGCACCTTAACGGTGGACGGTGTGATCACGGTCAATGGGGGAGACGGAGGGTATTACGGCTCTGGCGGGGGTGGCTCAGGTGGGAGTATCTGCCTGGTGGTGGGCACGCTGAACGGTGCTGGCTTGCTCTCTGCGAACGGCGGCAACGCAGACAAGTACAGCCCGAGCGGCGGTGGTGGCGGCGGGCGGGTCGCAGTGTACTGTGACACCAGCACGTTCTCGGGGACCAAGTCGGCAGCAGGTGGTTCGGGACACAAGGCGGGTGGGGCAGGGACGATCTACGTGAAGTTGGCGGGTCAGACCACCGGGGACCTGTTGATTGACAACGCCGGCACAGCGGGAGCAGTCACGCCGCTGACAGCAGACGGTGTGTACGGGCAGGTGCTGGTGATGGGCAAGGGGATTCTGGATCCGCAGGTCACTCTGGATGCCGCAGAGCTGCACATTAGCTCAGGAGGTCAATTGTCCCACGCGGTGGAGCAGACCATCCAAGCCGTCATTCGGGGGAATGCTGTTTTAGAGAGCGGCGGGTCGATTCAGGCGAACCTGAGCCTTGTTGCTGACGGTGATGTCACGGTTGCCAGCGATGCTCTGGTTTCCGCCAATCAGATGGGTTGGCGGCCCGCGCGTGGGCTTGGCGCTGGGGCTGATGGGGGAGGGGGTGGGGGGGGCGGTGGCTATGGTGGAAAAGGAGGGGATTGCCTCGGCGCCTACGGCGCCCCCGGTGGCCCGGCCTACGGTTCGATTACGGAACCCGTGGACTACGGCAGCGGCGGCGGGAGCAGCAACGCGTTTGGCAGCGGTGGTGCGGGCGGTGGATTGGTCCGGATGATCGTAGGAGGGACCCTGACGCTAGACGGCACGATCACGGCCAATGGGGGCGAAGGGGGGTATTACGGCGCTGGTGGGGGTGGATCCGGCGGGAGCATCTACCTGACGGTGGGTACTTTGGCTGGGGGTGGCTTACTCTCCGCGAACGGCGGTAACCCAAGCGAATACAGCGTTAGCGGTGGTGGCGGGGGTGGACGGATCGCCATCTACTTCGGCAGCAAATCTGCTTTTTCGGGCAAGCTCCATGTGGATGCCGGAGGCTCTGGTGCTCAGATCGGGCAGGTTGGCACGATCTGGTTTCACCACAATCCACCCCATGTTTTGTCACATCGCCCAAGTGGGGTGCTGGCCCATGGGACCGAGTACGTCGATGTATCGTTTGACCAGCCGATTGATGAGAGTACGTTCTCACCGGACGACGCCTTGCTGATTGATCCAGATGGTGCGCGCATGCCTGCAGCATCTACCCGACATATTGGCGGCAATGTCTGGCGTGTTAGCATTCCCGTTCAGTCCATCCCTGGCGACTACGACGAGCAGATCGGACCCCACATCGCGGACCTGTTTGGGGAGGAGCTCGATCAGAACGGCAACAGGGTCTCCGGGGAAGATCCTGCGGATGCCTACCATGCCGGGTTTACATTGATGGAGGTCTGGGACCTACCCCTGGAGAGTCCCGTTCAGGGTAGCTTCACCGCGTCTGGTCAGGCCCGCTGCTACCGTGCAACCGTGTCGGCGGGCAAAGATCTCGAAATTACATTGAATAGCGCAGATGATGCTGGCGCGAACGAGCTGTATGCCAGTTTCAACACTGTCCCAACTAGAAGCCAATTCGAGTATTATGCCGCCGCCCAAGCTCAGTCAAATCAGGTATTGCGCGTCCGTGGAACACGGTCGGGGACGTACTACGTTCTCGTTTACGGGACCACGGTATCGGATCCAACATTCTCTGGCTTCACGATCACGGCGAGTTACTTGCCTGTGTCCGTCACGAGCGTGACGCCTGACAACGCAAATCGGGGCCATAATGGTTCGGCAGTACACACTATCCACGGGTCTTCGTTCGACCCGTTGGCAGCGGTCGTGCTTCACCGGGACGGCAGACCGGACGTTCCGGCGGTACACGCGACCTGGATCGATGCCGGTACCCTGATGGCCCAACTAAATGTCTACCTGCAAGAGGCTGGCGAATGGACCATGCGGGTCACGAATCCGGACGGTCAGGTCGCTGAGGTCCCCTTCACGGTTTTGGCCGGTGGGCCACTAGACATCACGGCGGCACTAATCCTGCCCTCTGTGCTTACCGCGAGGGGCGGGTTCTCAACACTGTACGTTGAGTACCGATACACAGGCACAATGCCAATGCCGGTACCGCTTTTGAAAGTCCACGGAGCCCATAACGCTCTGCTGACCGCGGACAGAACGTTAGCTGTCGAATCGCTCCAGACGTGGCATGCGTCCCCTTTTATGGGCGACACGGTGCAGGTCCTGGCGCTAGGATCTGACCCAGATCCCGCCGTGTTGAAGCCCGGGGATACCGGCCGCATTTCGATCTACTATCGAGGCGTGAAGCCACCCTGGGACTGGTCACCGACGATGGAGTTTTCTCTCGGCATTCTGACGGCCGATGACGAGACGCCGATTGACTGGGCCACGATGAAGGACGGCATGCGGCCGGAGTCGATGGCCGCTGATGCGTGGGAGGCGGTGTTCACGAATCTCACGGCTCAGCTTGGGGGCACCTGGGGCCAGTACGTTGCGCGGCTGGGCGCTGATGCCGGCTACCTTTATGGCTTGGGCGAGGAAGTCAGAGATGTGCCCTCGCTGCTGGCGTTTGAGGTGCTTCAGGCGGCCGGGTTGAGCCCCCACCGGACGCTGGCCGGCGCGGTGGACGCGTATTCGCCCGCGCCGGGGATGCCGCTGGTGTTCACACGTGTTTACGGCCAGACCATCGACTCGCGGTACAAGCTGGGGCCGCTGGGGCGGGGGTGGAGCCACAACTGGGACGTGTGGGCGCAGACCCTCGCGAATCAGACGGTCCTGATCCACGGCCCCAACGGCCTGGATCGGACGTTCATCGACAACGGCAACGGCACGTACAGCGCCCCGCCGGGCGAGTACGGCACGTTGACCCGAACGGGCAGCTTCCGGCTGACGGAGAAGGACGGGACGGTCTGGCAGTTCCGGCCGGACGACCGATTGGATTACGTCGAGGACACGAATAGCAACAGAGTCACGTGCATCTACACGGGGACGCTGCTCACCGGCCTCACCCATTCCTGCGGCAAGAGTCTTACGCTGACGCATAACGGCGATGGCCGGATCGTCCAGCTCACCGACCCGGCTGGGCGAAGCACCACGTACGCCTACGACGGCGAGCACCTTGTTTCCGTGACTGCGCCGGGTAACCGCGTCACCGGCTACACGTATGAAACGGGGGGCACACTGCCGCAGCTCCACGCCCTCCTATCCACCGCATATCCCGGCGGCACGCATGACTACTTCACGTATGACGCCGCCGGCCGGCTGACTGGCACGCACCGGGACAACGACGCCGAACCCGTCACGTATTCATACAACGTGGGCACGGTGACGGTCACGGATGCCGCCGCGCGGCAGAGCACGCTGTACTTCGGAGGCAAGGGCCAGCTTGTCAAGGCTCAGGACGCCCAAGGCCACGCCATCGCCCTGAGATACGACCAAAACGGGAACTTGATCGGTCTGCTGGGCCCGCAGGCCCAGCAGTACGACCAGCGCCGCAATCCGCGGCGTCTGCTCGGGCAGCAAGTCCAGCAGTACAACTACAGCTATGACCAGCGCGGCAACGTGCTAGGTGTTCAGGATCCGCTCGACAACGTGACAGCCTTCGCCTACACACCGGGCCTGAATCGCCTTGCCTCGTTCACCGATGCCCGTGGCAACGGCGTTCGATACGCCTACGACACCAGCGGAAACGTGATGTCCATCACCTACCAGGACAACAGCATCGAGCGCTTCACATACGACGCCCAAGGCAACGTGCTAACCTGGACCAACCGGCGCGGCCAGACGGTGACCTGCACGTACAACGCCGCCGGCCAGGTGACCAGTAAGGATTACTCCACGACACCGGGCGTGATGGACTACACGTTCGCCTACGACAGCGCTAGCCGCTTGATCACGGTCACCGGCCCCGAGGGTACTACGACACTGACCTACACGCCAGGAGCCAACTCGCTCATGCGAATCGAGTACCCGGGCGACCGGTTCTTTGCCTTGGACTATGACACCGCCGGCCGCCGCGCGAAGCGTACGGATCAGGACGGCAGTGAGCTGAGGTACGCCTATGACGGTCTCGGCCGGCTGGCTCGGCTGAGCGATGAGAATGACGCTCTCATTGTCGAGTATGGGTATGATGCCGCGGGGCGGCTGAGTCTCAAGACCCTTGGCAACGGCGTCTATACGACTTATGCCTACGACACCATGGGTCACCTGGTGACTGTAGTCAACCATACGCCGGACGGAGGCGTTCTTTCTCGGTTTGACTATACGTACGACGAGAACGGTCGTGTTGCTTCCACGACCACGTCAGGCGGTACGTTCTCGTATTCGTATGACTTGTTGGGGCAGCTCACACGTGTGGTCGATCCCGATGAATGCGAGGTAACCTACGAGTACGATGCGGTTGGCAATCGGACTTCCGTCGACAATTGCGGTTCTTCTGCAGCTTATGCCACCAACCCGATGAATCAGTACACCGCGGTTGGCGACGGCGGCTACCAGTACGATGCCGACGGCAACATGATCTCCCGCACTTCAAACGGGCAAACGGCTGCATACGTGTTTGACATCGAGAATCGGCTTGTCGGCATCATCACCCCGACGGACGTATGGAGCTTCATCTATGACGCCTTCGGAAACCTCATTGGGATCATCCACAATGGTGTCAAGACTGAGCTAGTGGTCGATCCTCTCACGGGACAGGTGGCAGCAGAGTATCAGGAGGGGGCACTGGCCGCGTCCTATTACCAGGGTCATGGCCTGGTGGGTCGTCGGGGGACCACGAACATCAAGCAGTACTACACGTTCGATGGCACGTGGAACACAACTGAAGTCACAAATGCGGCAGGTGTGGTAATTAATTACTATGATCACGATCCCTTCGGTTTGAAGAAGCTAGTGACGGAAACCGTCCCGAACATGTTTCAGTATCTTGGCGAGAAGGGCTCGATTGCCGTTGGCCAGGGGCTTCACTTCGTCAAGACGCAAGCTGCCCCGGTTGGGGGCATCGATGTCCTCATATGGGGTCCGGTGGGCTTAGGCACTTCGCTGTCGCGGACGTACTCGCCGGATATCGGGCGGTTTGTGTCCGCAGGTCCAGTTGGGCTGGGCGCAAACCTGTACGAGTTTTGGCGCAATAATCCGCTGGCGGCTGAAGGCATTATGCCGTTCGTGGAAGGTGCAGCTGAGCTGGCAAAAGAGACCATCACCCACCTGCGGAATGGCAAGGTGAGTCCGTTTGGGACTCTAGTTACGGGTGCATTAGGCGCTCTCGGGTTTCTTGAACACTATCAAGAGATGTTAAAGTCCCTCGAGCACGGTGATTCAATACAAGGATGGCGGCATGGCGGCCATGCAGGCTTGGGTGGGATAGCTGTAATAACTAGCGTTTTTGGCGTCACTGGCCCGGTAGGGTGGGTCTTAGGCGGAGCGTTCATATTGGCTGGCGTTAGTGACTACTGCGGGGACCACCCCGACGTCTGTGGAAACGTCGGCAAATGGGCATGGTCGCAAATCCTGGACAATTGGACACCAATGCACTTCTTTGCCAAGCTGGCTACGCGCTTGGTTGCCGCCTTTGACCCCAACGAGAAGCTCGGCCCCGGCGGTTTTGGAGACCAAGGCTTTGTCACGCCTGACAAGCCGTTGCCGTACACCGTGTACTTCGAGAACGACAAGAGCGCCACGGCGGCGGCGCGGCGGGTGGACATAGCTGATCCACTGAACGCAAATCTCGACGCGAACACGTTCGAGCTGGGCGAGATCCTCTTCGGCTCGCGCTCGGTGGCCGTGCCTTCGGGGCTGAAGCACTACGAAACCACCGTTCCCATCGACGGCTGGACGTGGAACGAGACGCAGGGCTGGCACACGGGCGAGACACCGCTGATGGTAAAAATCGTGGCCGACATAGACGCCGGCACCGGCTTGGCCACCTGGACCATCGGGTGCTACGACCCGAACACCGGTCTGCCGCCAGAGGACGCCTACGCGGGGTTCCTGCCGCCGAATGACCCGCCGGGGGAGGGCCATACCGGCCGGGGCGAAGGGCACGTCGGTTACGTGATCCGGGCCAAGGCTGGCCTGCCCAGCGGTACCGAGATCCGCAACGTCGCCCAGATCCAGTTCGACGGCGGAGAGATCATCGCCACGAACCAGATCGATCCGCACGATCCGTCCAAGGGGACCGACCCGGCCAAGGAGGCCTTGATCACGATCGATGCGGGCACGCCCGCCAGCTGGGTCAAGCCGTTACCGCAGGCCACGGCCGCGTACCCGTTGCGCGTGGAATGGGAAGGTCAGGACGAGGCCGGCGGCTCGGGGATCGCAAGCTACGACGTCTACCTGTCGGTGGACGGCGGACCGTGGGCACTGTGGCAAACGACGGCCGAGACTTCGGCGCCGCTCAACGGCCAGCCGGGTCACGCTTACGCGTTCTACACCGTGGCAACGGACAACGTGGGCCATCGGGAGGAGCCGCCGGCCAACGCGGATGCTGCGACCGGCACGCCCATCCAAGCGCCGGGTGCTCCGAGCCTCGGTGAGATCACCGCCACGACGATTGTCCTCGCCGACCTGGGCACCGCCAACATGGGTAGCGTCGAGCACGTCCTCTTCGAGCAGGTGACAGGCAAGTTCGTCGACGCTGACGGGCGGCTGTCGGCAGAACCCGTATGGCGATCGCTGGATGCCTGGGCGGGAACACGTGTCTGGGGCGGCCTCACCCCGGCCACCGAGTATCGCTTCCAGACCAAAGCCCGAGCAGCCGACACGGAAACGGAGTTCGGCCCGGCCGTCACGGTCATCACCAGCCGCCGGGGCGACGCCAGTGGCGACGGGATAGCCAGCGGCACGGACATCGCCATCGTGGCCGCCGCGCTCGGCTCGACGCCGGGACAGCTGACCTGGGATCCGCGGGCGGATCTGAACGGCGATGGCCGGGTGGATGCCCAGGACCGCAAGCTGATCCAACTCGCCAGAGTCGATCCCGACGGCGACAACGATGTGGACCAGGTGGACTTCGGTCACTTCCAGGCGTGCTACACCGGCCCGGCTGCCGAGGCGATACAAGGCGGCTGTGCCGACACGGATTTCGATGGCGATGAAGACGTGGATAAGGATGATCTTGTTGCCTTCAAGAGCTGTTTCAGCGGCCCGGCGATACCGGTGAATCAGGGCTGCGTCGATTGAGCGGTGGCGGCTGCATACGTGGTGCGCGGAACAGAGCTCTCGCTACCCCGAGGAGAGAAGCGCCCCGTAGGGCGCAAAGAAAGAGAGAGGCAGGCATTCACGCCTTCGGCGACCAGAACTCCCAACCATTCGTGATTCCACCTCCTCGTCCGAGGTTGTGGGTCTGACGATAGGATTCAGTGGCCTCGATGGCCGCCCGCGTCGGGGTCATGAAGACCTTGCCCGAGGCCGGCCCCGAGGTGATCAGCAGGCTCCGATTACTCTTCACAGCGGCGTTTTCGACCACCGTCGCGGTGAACGCCTCCGAACCAATCCGACCGACCAGTTCCGTCCTCACCGGCCACCAGTCGTGTTTCTCGCGTTCGCGTCCAACACAGGCGGTCGAGATCTTCGATTCCCGGGTCCGCTGACGTTCGTACTCACCAGCAGCTACCCGGGGTGACGAGGCGGCCGCACGCCCACGGTGTGCATTCTGCGGCGATTGGGGCATCGGAGTCGCCGACGGCGCAATGGCCGAGGGCTGTACCTTGACTTCGGCGGCTGGCTCAACACCCTCGTCGACCGACGCTCGAATCTCGCCGGCCTCGTCTGTCGCATCGATTGTCGCCGCCGAAGCGGCACCCCGAAGGTAATCGAGATCGTCCGCGGTCAACGTGGCCGCGGTCTCCAGCATCAACTTGAACTGCCTATCCAACATGGCGTAGTCCTTTCTGTAATGTCCGGCCCAGGAGCTTGCAGAGCTGAGCCGGCAAGTCCTGTAGCTCATGGATCACGATCGTATCCGCAACGATCGCGCACAAGCTGTCATCCTGAATACCCACCCCGATCAACTCGATACCGGCCTTCCGGCACCGATCGGCCACATGCTTGGCGTGCTCAATGGCCGCACCGTCGCCGCACTCACACCCGGCCTTGCCATCGGTAAGGACCAGCATGATCCGTCGGGATTCCGTCCTGATGCTCAGCCGGGAGGCCCCGATCTGCATGGCCTCGCCCAGAGGCGTAAGCCCCGAGCCGCGAATGGTTGGCAATCGGCGGAGGGCTGACTTGACCAGTTCGTCAAACCGCTTGACCAGGCCGATCTCCAGGTTGCCGAAGCGGCTGAATCGGGTTTGAAGTTGGGTGTGTAGTTGACCGCTGTGCTTCGCGGCCTCCATCAGGTTGAATTTGTCGCCGGTAGTGAACGTGAAGGCCTCGGTGGCGATCTTCAGATCACCGAGTGATTCGAGCAATACCCGCATCGCTTGGCGAGCCACGTCCATCTTGCGAGTGGTCATGCTGCCCGAAGCGTCCAACACGACGCAGACGGCGGTTGATCGCCCTTGAACAGTCGATCGAACCCGGAACACATCCAACAACCGCCGGTCGGTACACAGGCGGTACAGCGTACGAGGTGAGAGCGATCCCCGGACCTGGTCATCTCGCCACCAGCGTTTTTCGGCCGACCGCAACGCATCGGCCAAACCTCGACGCAGCCGGCGCACCACATCCGTGCCCGTAGCCAGCAGCAACTGAACATCGGATTCCTTGGCTACGGCCACCTCCTCGATCCGATCGTACTGCTTGGTGAACACCCGGTACTCGGACGAGTTGTTGAGCTCCGCGACCGCCTCGGCAAGCGCATCGGCCACAGCCTGGCCGATCACCGTCCCGCCGCTTCGGCCAACAACCTGCCCACCGGGGACGCGCTGGCCGTCGACTTCGGCGGGCGTGGCTTCCTTCGGTCGCTTTCGTCGGCCTTTGGGCATGTCCTGCGATGAGTCGGCCCCTTGAGCTCCGGGTGGCGTCTCAGCCTGACCAGGATCGGAATCAGCCTCGATACTCGATGTACCTGACATGAGCGGAGATTCGCCGTCCCCCTGTGCTGGCGAGTCGCCTTGGGGGCCGCTCGGCGCCGAATTAGCGTCGCCGGCTTTCTGCCCGGAACCGGCACCATCCTGGCGGTCTTCGGAGCGAAGATCACCGCTCGGGCCGTGGCCTCGGCCTGATGGCTGTGATGGGTGTCGGCTCAGCCACCGATCCAACAACTGCTCCGCCAAGCTGCCGGCGTCATGAGTCGTTTGGACCGCAGTGAAGCGATCCAGAAGATCCTCATAGCCCGCGACTTCGCGATCCAGCCCGAGCATGTCGCCGTGATGGGCGAGCTTGAGATAGACCGCGGTGGCGAACCGATCGAAGGGTTCACGTTGGGCAATCAGCTGAACGACCCGGTCGCGAACCTGGCCGAACATGGCGTCCAGATTGGCTCGCACTCCCGGCCAGCGTTCCATCGCCCGTCGCTCGATCAGCGCATCCTCCACGACGTTGAGCATGCCCACATATCCCGAGTGCTTCTTCATGAATTGCTCGGCCACGCCGAAATCAGAGAAGGCCACGTGGGCCATCTCGTGATCCAAGTAGCCAAGCATCATCCTCTCCAGATCCTCGTTGAGTGGATCCGGCAATGACGGCAGTACGATCTGCCGGCCGTCGGTCCAGGCGTTGTCGCCCTGACAGATGACCTGCACGCCGAACTGCTCAGTCAGTGTTCTGGCCAGCCGTTCAAGCTGGCTCTCAAATAGGTTTGCACGCATAGACGTGCTCCTTTCTGCGATGCGCATGAACAAGGTCACGCCCGCCGCATCGCGGTGACGAGCGTGATCCTCACCATATGGTGTTGTGCCGTTCTTACCTGGCTAGATTTGGAGCAACTGGAGAGGACTGTCCAGTTTGGCTGCATGCCGCGATCGGGTACTCTTGTCTTGTGGCAAGAGGCGGACGCCAATGTGGGCGACAACCGTTCGACTCACGATCGGCTCGCCGGGCGAGCGGCTGCCCACGTCCGAACCCATGAGTAGGAGACATTGGTACGACCTTCACCTGCCTGGTGCGGTGTCTGGTTCCTTGTGTACGCAGATTTGCCTTAGCTCCTCTAGTCTCTTGTGGATTTCGTTGGGATCAGCAACCGGATTCAGCCACAGTGTGCCGAACTCCCTGGCTTTCTCGGCCTCCTTTGAGTGCGGATCGATTCCGGTCCTTGCAAGGCAGGTGTCGAGCAATGTACTCAAAGCCCGGTACTTCCTGGGGCTCTCTGTGGGAGAGACGAGCAGTGTCGATTCCTTCGTCTTCTCTCCGTCGTATGGACAGAAGGCGAAAGTGATTGGCCACGTTGTCTCGCACTTAGGACATCGGGCAAGAAAGCCATCGGCGACAGGAACAGCTTGGTCTTGTGGGAGGAACTGTACCTTTGCGGTCATCCACAACTCGCATGCAAAGCTGCCGATGTCCGTTTCGCCAATGAACGAGCAGTAAGGGTTGTTCATGCCGTTCTCCAGCACCTCCTTAATGAACACTCGATGAGTGGAGCCAGTCCAGAGTGTGACTTCGGCCCACACATCAGTTCTGTAGTTACCATTCTTATCCTTTTCCTTTTTCTCTTTTTCGATCACGAGATTCTTGATTAGGGTAATGGGAATCCTGACTTCGCTGTTTCCGTGACGGCCGGCTAACTCGGACAGGGGTTGGTAGGATTTCACTTTGCCGTTGTCCCAAACCCATCCCGCGTAAGTGAGGTGGCGGACATCATGCGCCACTCCAGCACCGTCGATAACTACGCCGGCGAGATTGAGATCGCGGTAATACTGGTGCTTTGTTTCGCTGGAGGGACCCGAATACGCCAGCCCGGCGCATAGGAGGAGTACGGAGGCTGCCAAAGCGATCCAAAGCCGATGAGACCTGTTGTTTTTCATGACTGGCCTCCTTGTGTTGAGGATTCCAATTAGCTGAAATTGAACACAATGGTGGCCACTGTAATAGGGGCAACTTCGTCGTGTCAAGGTTTGCAACTGGCATTCGGAAGATGCTAAGCTCATCGCGCGAGTACATAGGGAGCGTCGGGGGGAGCTTGGGGCGCAACTTCCTCCGGCGATCAAACAGGCTTACGCGTTGAACATCGGCCCCACATGATGGTCAAACGTTTCGCCGATGACTTTGCGGTCCTCGGGCGGCACCTTGTTGAGCACGCACACGGCCAGGGCACGCCGGAAATCACTCCCGCGTTCCAGTCGAGCGCACATCGCCAACAGCCGCCGAGTTGTAAGCACGGTCGTCAACTCCTCGTTGGCATGGGCTTTGCGCAGGTCGCTGGCGGCCTTGACCATAGCCTTGAGCAGGTCCTTCTTGAGCGAAGGATGCCGGGCGAGAAGCAACTGCGCTTCATCATCGATCGGCAGGTAATCAATGTGGACGACCACGTCCCAGCGGTCCAGCCATGAAAAGTTCAGGACGTGTGTGCCGCTGGCATACAGGCCGGAATCCGAGCCGAAGCCCAGGGTGTTGGCCGTAGCCACCAGGCGGAAATCAGCGTGCGGCGAAATGTCCTCGCCGGTGTCAGTCAGGAGCAGGTGGCCGTGGGGTTCGAGGATCTGCTGCAGGATGAAACCGACCTCGGGCTGCATGGCGTCGACTTCGTCCATCTGGAGAATGAATCCCTCCTGCATGGCCTGGGGCAGGATGCCCTTGACGAAAACCGTTTCCTTGTTGCCGTTGACCGTCCAGTGGCCGATGAAGTCGGCTACGGAGGTTTCGCCGTTGAGCGAGACTCGGCGGACCGGCCGCTTTACCATGGCGGCGATCTGGCGAACCAGGGAGCTTTTTCCGGTGCCGCTGGGGCCGTAGAGGAAGACCCGCTCGTTATGCTCGATGGCCTCAGCCACGTCCCGACACCGGTCGGTCCAGACGAAGGTCGGGTCGGGCTCGGGGATCAGGGGATGATCGACACCGTACCGGGCGGTCATCGGGCAGCCGGCCACGTCCAGCCGGTGGTGGAGGATCCCGTTGTGCCGCCGAACCTGGTGGTCGCGGAGGAACTCGGAGAAGCCGGCCGTGCACATCGGCTGCTCCGGAAAACGTACCCGAAACACCTTGGGCTCGATCCTGTGTTCGGTCCGCAGGTGCGGAATGAGGGTGAAGGCCACGTTCTGCGCGCAGAGCGGGCAGGCGATCTGGTCTGACATTGTGCTCTCCTTCTGGTAATGCTGAGGATTGTTGAAGTGAGACAGGGCAGCTATTGGCCGCCCTTCGCGTTCTTGAACAACTCAGGGGCAATCTCGTTCAGCGGGGTCGGACGCCAGTGCAGGTCGCGCTCAATGGGCAGGCCCATCGGACCTTTGACCTTCTGGAGTTCGGACAGGCTGAAGTAGCCGAGCTCCTTCTCGTGGCCGTCGACCAGGCCGAAGCACAGGTCCTGGCCATCGTACTCGGTCACGTAGAAGCTAAAGGAGCTATCCGGCGTGAACCATTTCAAATAGGCGATGGCTTTGCCGCCAAGGCCTTCCTGGCCGTAGAGCGGCGGCAACAGCTTGCGGATTTCCTGGGTGATCAGTTTCATATGTGTACCTCCTGGGCGAGTGCTGATGACACGCCTCAACACTGGGCGTGTCATCGAACGAATTCCTGACGGCATCCGGGCACGCGCGCGGAATCTCCGTTGCCTGGAAATCAATGCTTGTTCAGTTGTCCGGGAAGAGGGTGCTCAGGTGGGATCAGTGGGTGGAAGCGGGAGCGGGGATCGACTTCGGGGAGGGTTTGTACCAATCGGCCAGAGCCGCGGCCAGGTGGGGAAGACGCTGTTCGATCAGCTCGATGAGTCTCGACAGGAAGCCGTGGTAGTTCACGTCCTCCAGGTCCTCGAAGAGCTTGCGGATGTGCGTGGCCGCCCAACGCTTGGGCAGCACGGTGTGCCTGGCCCACATGCCTCGCAGGCAGTCGGTGTCCAGCCACTCGTCGTCGAACTCCTGGTCGTCGGCGGCCTGGTAGGCCAGCCGGTACAGCTCACGGGCGGTGGTCCCGAGGTGCTCCCGGGCCAGACAGTCCGCCAGCCACATGATGGAACCCTCGGAGGTCTCGCCGCACTCGCGCCAATAGTAGGGTGTGCCATCCTCGCCGCGAACATGGTGCTCGATCGGCGGGTCGTACTCCCAGAGGTAGTGCCAGCCCATGCCGAGGCGATGGCGTTGGATGTTGATGCGTTTCGGTTGTGTTGTGGTGATCTGTTCAGCGGTCATGTCGTTCTCCTTGCTGACCGTGTCATGTTGAATCCCGGCACGCACCCGACACGGTCGGAGAGGTGCGCATCGGTGTAGCGGTAAACGTGCCGCTTGGCTCGTTCGGCTTGTCAGAAATCGTTGCCGGCGGGCCTCGGGGCTCGCGGATCATTGTGGAACGCCGCTCTTTCGGCGGATAGAGAATCATCTACTTCAGACTCGGGCTGGCAGATCGCCAATCCCGTCTTCTCGTCGAGGAATCGCGTGATGACCGCGCCTTGCGGCCGGTGCTGTCACGAGAGAATCCTCGGGCGAGCATGATGGTCTCGAAAGACCGCTCGCCGGTTGCACATGAAGTGCGTTGTATTGAGGATTGGAGAGTGGTGAATGCGCTGGGGTTTATAAGGTTAGCGGTTGACCTACCGCTCGATGTATGACTCTTCGCAACTGACGATCTCACTCGAGGGTGCCGGCATCCGCGGCCTGCACCACCCGCATCAGGTCTCGCAGCTTGCCTGCGTCCAGCGAGGAGAAGTCCAGGCTGATGCCAGTAACGACCAGGAAACAACCGGCGATCCCAAGGTAGTGCCGCACATTCTGCGGAGTGATGCCGCTGGCGATGGCCAGTAGGTGATCTCCGAGCACCGTTTTCATCGCGGTGATCTTCTCGATTTGGGCCGCTTAGCCGGTTCCTGGCCCGCTGGTCGTCACCACGTCCATGAACCGCTTCACGATCGTGACGGAGCAGGCCAGGTCCTTCACCGGGAGCTGGTACTTGAAGGCCACACCTCCAATACCGGAGGTGTGGTTCAGCAACTGCCTGACCGTGATCTGCGCCTTGCGCGGATCGCTGAGCGGCTGCATCCACGGAATGAACTGGAAGGCCGGGTCGTCAAACCTCATCTGCTTCGGGGTGCGTCCTTGCTGGCTTTGTTCGGATGCAATGGCCAGGACGGTCGCGCAGATCGCCTTGGAGACGGAAGCGGCCCGTCGCGTATCGGTCTTGGCGCCGTTGCCCCGCTCGACCTCGAGCACGATGTAGCCGCGGCGAACCACGACCGCTGCGAAACCACGATCGTCGCGGTGCAGCAACCACTTCCTGAGCATATCCAGCTTCGGTCCATGTCGGCCAGCCGCCGGATGTCATCCGGGTTGTCGAGCTTGCGCCAAGCGGATTCATCCACTCGCCTTTCAACCGATCCGTAACGGCGGCTAAGTTCACCTTGACTTCCCCGCCCGATGGGATGTACACCAGGTATTCCTTTCCCGGATTGGCCAGACAATACCCGGTCGACGCGAGTTCGGGACACGGCTTCATCTCGGTGAGGTTCATGCGGTCGGCCATGCGGCGGGTGTGCCCCATGGCCCTGCGAATGGCATCCGCATGTAGCAAATCGCTGGCCGAAAGCCGGACCCGTTCCATCAAGACAGGCTGAAACCCGCGAGTGAAACTCTTCCAGATCTATCCCGGAGCGCCCCCTTCGCCCCAGAGATGATCGCTGTCGATGAGGATCACCTTCTTGCCGTCCGTGACGAGACTTCCACAGAGCGATCTTCGGCGCCTCACTCAGGGGCCATAATCCACCCAGATCTCCCAATCATCTATCGTGCCGACATCGACGTTCATGCAGTCCTCTACCCACAAATACCATGTTTGATTTGGATTCCACCCGTCAAATGTATGTATGTCGTCAACGGTCAGGTCGATGTTCGCGGGGGCGTCTACGTACTCCCACAAGGTGTGAGTGTGCTTGCTGCCACTCGGGCGCCTCGTCCACACCTGCACCCGCAGGTCGCTGGGACACGGATGAGTAATCCGGAAATGGACTTTGACCTTCTTGATTGTCATGCCTTCGGGTGCACCGGACAGGGTAACCGAACACTCTGCCGGCATGCCACACCCACTCACGGACGGATCCATATCGGGGATGGGAAGATCGCAGGTGCGATTCTGGTAAAGCTGCCCACCAGACGCACTTGCGTAACCGCTGTCCGGAACACTGAACTCGCTCGTCACCACCGGGTCGTACGTCACTGCCTTGACCCAGTACCAATAGGTCGTCCCCGTGGTGACCGCCTTGTCATCGCCGTAGTTTCGGCTCGCTGACGTGGAGAAGATCTTTACCGCTCCCGCCGAATTGTCGCTTGCGTTTCGCCACACGTCGTACCCTTCGGCCCCGGAAACAAGATTCCACGTCACAACAACCTTGTCTGAGCACGTCCCGTCTGTCGCCAAGACGCCGGTCGGAGGTTCCAGCGAAGCACTTGTGTAACCGCTGTCTGGAACACTGAACTCGCTCGTCACCACCGGGTCGTACGTCACCGCCTTGACCCAGTACCAATAGGTCGTCCCCGTGGTGACCGCCTTGTCATCGCCGT
>ENA-UOWG01001976-UOWG01001976.1-activated-sludge-metagenome-genome-assembly--contig:-NODE-1976-length-18838-cov-7.858702_pt1 | contig 18838 bp, 23 predicted proteins | sample MGYA00238147_ERZ761563 | MGnify/ENA primary metagenome ERZ761563 (study PRJEB28884, sample SAMN05720216) | anaerobic digester metagenome | isolation source: active sludge of municipal... | reverse complement strand
ATAGCTCATAGAATCATGAAACCCACATGTAATACATACACAACCGGGCTTGCGAGCTCAGCGAAGCTAAACACGTATAAATATAATCTGTGGATTCCATCATTCAATTAAAATCAAAATCATATTATGATGAAAAACAATAAGATACTTAAAATATTACTGCCGGCTGTCCTGGTGCTTATAATATTTGCCATTATCGGAAAGAAGCAGGGCTGGTTCGGAAAAGCTGTAATGGTGAAGGTTGCCGTTGAAAAAGCTGAAAGACGGACAATAATAGAGACTATTACGGCAAACGGTAAAATACAGCCTGAGAAGGAGGTAAAGCTTACACCTGATGTGTCGGGTGAGATTGTTGAACTGACAGTGAAAGAGGGCGACCAGGTTCAGAAAGGTCAGCTTCTGCTCAGGATAAAGCCTGACACATATATTTCGCAGAGGGACAGATCGACTGCTGCAATAAGTTCGGCAAGGGCAAGATTAGCACAGGCTGAAGCCCAGTTCATCCAGGCAGAACTTTCGTACAAGAGAAACAAACAGCTTTTTTCGGAACAGACAATTTCAAAGTCGGATTATGAACAGGCTGAAGCTTCATATTCAGTGGCAAAAGCTGAGGTTGATGCTGCTAAATTCTCAGTTACAAGCGCTGAAGCTTCTCTGAAGGAAGCAAATGAAAACCTTACAAAAACATCAATTTATGCACCCATGACAGGTACCGTCTCAATGCTTCTTGTTGAGCTTGGCGAAAGGGTTGCAGGAACAAACCTTATGGCCGGAACAGAAATGCTTAGAGTGGCCGACCTTTCAAGGATGGAAGCCCAGGTTGAGGTCAATGAGAATGATATTGTCAGGGTGGAACTTGGCGATACTGCTTCAATTGAGGTCGATGCCTACCTTGATAAAAAATTCAAGGGCATAGTCACCGAAATAGCAAACTCTGCAAAAACAACAGGTGTCTCAGCCGACCAGGTCACAAACTTTGATGTCAAGATACTCGTGCTGCCAGAGTCGTATGCCAGCCTCACTGACGGCGGTAAAATAAATCCCTTCAGACCGGGAATGTCGGCAACAGTCGAGATCCAGACTGAGATCAGGGATAAGGTATTAACAGTGCCCATACAGTCTGTGACAACACGCACCGACACTACAAATGTCTCCACGGGTAAAACAAAACAGGATGACGAGATCCGCACTCTTGTTTTCATAACAGATGGCGCACGTGCTCTAGCAAAGGATGTAAAAACAGGTATCCAGGATAATAATTACATAGAGATCACTTCAGGAATTGAGGACAGTGTAAGGGTTATCTCGGCGCCGTTCAGCGCGATAAGCAAAAAGCTTTCTGACAGTACTCTTGTTGAGATTCTTAAGAAAGAGGAACTCTTCAAGGTAAAATAAGGACCATTATTCTCAGATGATCATTTGCATTGAAACGGCGACCAATTTATGTTCAGTTGCCCTGTGCTCTGATAAGGAGGTAATCTCATTGCGCGAAAGCAATGATCAGCGCACACATGCCTCCATGCTCACAGTTTTTATTGACGAGATGCTGAAGGAAAGCGGCATAAGACCAGGAGATCTGGGCGCGGTGGCTGTCAGCAAGGGACCTGGATCCTATACAGGTCTGAGAATTGGAGTTTCAGTTGCAAAGGGAATAGCCTTTGCCGCTTCAATCCCTCTCATCGGAATAGAAACGACACTCTCGATGTTCCATGGCATGAAGAGCAGGCTCGAAGGGGAAAAAGACATGGATGACAATACCCTTCTATGCCCCATGCTCGACGCAAGGAGGATGGAGGTTTATACAGCCCTGTACTCATCATCACCTGAAAAAATAAGGGATATATCTGCCGAAATAATAACTGAAGTTTCATTCAGTGACATTGATATTGCCAGGCGGATCGTCTTTTTCGGCGACGGAGCGGAAAAATGCAGTAAGGTTATTGGCAGAAAAAACTCAGTCTTCATAAAGGATTTCAGCATGTCAGCCTCTTACATGAGAATACCTGTCTTTGAAGCTTTTTCAAAAGGTCAATTCGAGGATCTTGCTTATTTTGAGCCTTTCTACCTTAAAGATTTTATTACAACGACTCAACGGAAAAACATACTTTGAAAAACGGCACAAAAGATGCTGTATATCTGAAAAATGAGAAAGCTTGCCTACATATTGCTGACCGGCTTATTTGCATACCAGGCAGGATTCAGTCAGCCCACAACATACAAGCCGGGCGAAGCTGTCTATTACACAATACATTACGGCCCCATAAGTGCGGGAGAGGCATCCCTTGTGCTTAAGGAATCAAAATACAAAGGGGCAACAGTATGGCATTCAAAGCTTATTGGAAAGACAACCGGGATGGCCGATGCTCTCTTCAAGGTGCTCGACAGCTATGAAAGTTATATTGATCCTGCTACGGAACTGCCTGTTTTTACAATCAGGAACATCCGCGAGGGAAGATACAGGAAATACAATGAAGTGGCCTTTGATCATGTCACAAGGAAAGACTCGGCTATCCTGATGAGCGACCTAACAGGAAAACATATTGCCCAGAAAGGCATACTCGACATTATTTCCTGCTTCTACTATTTCAGGGACAACATTCTTACTGTCAGAAAGGACCTTAAGGAAGGGGATATGATAACCCTCGTGACCTGGTTCACTGACGAACTTTATCCGGTGAGGCTGAAATATGTGAAAACAGAAGAGGTTAAAACGAAGCTGGGGAAGATAAAATGCCATAAGTTCAACCCTGTCACTGAAAAGGGAAGGCTGTTCAAAACAGAGGAAGATGTATCATTCTGGTTTACTGCTGATAAAAATTATTTACCAATTAAAATCCGTTTTGATATCTTTGTCGGGGCTTTTACGGTTGAAATTACAAACTATGAGGGGCTTGCATACCCTCTTGATATAAAAAATTAGATAACTTAAATAAATACTGAGAAGATAAGATTTTATGGCAACGACTGCAGATTTCAGGAACGGACTGGTCATTGAGTACAACAATGACCTCTATACAATTGTACAATTCCAGCATGTTAAACCGGGCAAAGGTCCTGCTTTTGTAAGGACAAAGCTTAAAAACCTCAAAACAGGAAGAGTAATAGACAATACCTTCTCATCGGGAGTTAAAATCAATGTTGCGCGTGTTGAAAGACGCCCGTACCAGTATCTCTATAAAGACGATGTGGGCTATTACTTCATGCACATGGAAACTTATGAGCAGATACATGTCGACAGCGTCCTTATCGACAATCCCGAATTCCTCCTTGAAGGTGCAAACGTTGAAGTCGTTGTTCATGCCGAGACAGAAACAGTGCTTACAGTCGATCTGCCGCAGTTTGTTGTTATGGAAGTTACCTATTCAGAACCGGGCTTAAGGGGCGATACTGCCACAAACACCCTCAAACAGGCTACTGTTGAGAACGGATCGGTTATAATGGTTCCCCTCTTTGTTAATGTCGGGGATAAAATTAAAATCGACACCCACGATAAAACTTATGTTGAAAGGGTAAAGGCATAGCTCTTCAACATAGCTCAAAATGCAATGATGGACAGGCTTAAAATCAACAAATTCAAACTGGATGCATTGCTCGACATCACCTTGTCAATCAATGCAAATCTGCCTGTCGATGAGCTTCTTGCAAAATATGAAAGCATTCTCAGGGACAATCTGAGTATTGGTAAAATCCTTATTTACAAACGCTCCAATACCTGGGAATGCATCCTCAACGGAGGCTTTTCAAAAAAGCTTGAATCAGTGGACGTTGAGAAGAATCTCCTCAAAATTACAGAGATCTCCTTTGATGCCGATAAAATGGGCTTTGAAGGCGTTGATATAATAGTTCCTGTTTTCAATAACAATGTCCCGATTGCCTACGTATTTATCGGGGATATTGAAGAAGAGGGAGAAGGAATGAGCCCTGTGCTCAAGCACCTTAACTTCATCCAGACCTTTTCAAGCATTATTATAGTTGCAATTGAAAACATGAGGCTTTTCAAAGAGAGCCTGCGGCAGGAAGCTCTGAAAAAAGAGCTTGAGCTTGCTGCAAGGATGCAGAAGATGCTTATTCCCGATAACAACTCGATGCCCAAAAATCCACTGTTAATTGTCCATGGTTTCTATTTTCCGCATTATGAAGTAGGAGGTGATTATTACGACTGCCTCAGACTGTCGGACACTAAAACAGGCTTCTGCATTGCCGATGTATCGGGAAAAGGTATTTCCGCGGCAATCCTGATGTCGAATTTCCAGGCCAGCTTCAGAGCTCTCTTCACACACGACATCGCGCTTGAAACGCTTATAAACAAGCTCAATTCGATAGTTGTCACTAATGCTGCAGGCGAAAAATTCATTACATTTTTCGTTGCCAGATACGACACAGCCACAGGTATTCTTGAATACGTCAATGCCGCACACAATCCGCCGGTGGTTTACAATACAGTTACCGGCGAAGTGCTGCACCTTCACGCCTCATGCGTGGGAATAGGAATGCTTGATGAGATCCCGAACATAAAGAAATCGGAACTTAATATAAGCAACACTTCAAAAATTGTGTGCTATACCGACGGGCTTTCAGAGCTTAAGGGAGATGACGGCAAGGACATCGGGACCAAAGTAATAATCAGACATATATCAAATACCAGCCCCGTTGAAGGTAACATAAGGGAGATGATTAAGGAGCTGGGACTGCCTGACAATAATCCCTATACCTTTGACGATGTGTCAATAATTGTGGCTGACCTTCCAAGGCAGCTCACACAATCTTAATAAGGAAGTAATTCTTTTTCCCCTTCTGAACAAGAAGGTATTTGTCATTGAGAAGTGACTCACTGCCAATCTTTTCGTCGGGATTCTCAACCTTCGCCTTATTGATGCTCAGTCCGCCGCCCTGTACAAGCCTGCGAAGCTCTCCCTTCGACGGGAAAACCTGGGTATGTCCGGCACAGAGATCAGCTATTGTAACACCGCTTTCGATTATATTTCTGGCCACATCAAAAACCGGAACTCCTTCAAAAACTGACAGGAAGGTGCTTTCATTCATTTTCTTCAGCGACTCTGTTGTTCCCTTTCCGAAAAGGATCTGGGAAGCCTCAACAGCTCCTTCATAATCCTCCCGTGAATGCACCATCACAGTCACCTCTTCAGCCAGTCTTCTCTGAAGAAAACGCTCATGAGGAGCCTTATTATGCTCGCTTATAATATTATCAATCTCCTCTTTTCCGAGGATTGTAAAGATCTTAATATACCTGGCAGCATCCTCATCCGACACGTTAAGCCAGAACTGGTAGAACTGGTAAGGAGTTGTTTTATCCGGATCGAGCCAGACGTTTCCTGATTCTGTCTTGCCAAACTTGCTGCCGTCAGCCTTTGTAATAAGTGGACAGGTAAGCGCATAAGCTTCTCCCCCCGCCTTTCTGCGTATCAGCTCAGTTCCCGTGACTATATTTCCCCACTGGTCCGAGCCTCCCATCTGAAGCTTGCAGCCATGACTGTTAAAAAGATGCAGGAAATCAGTGCCCTGAACGAGCTGATATGAAAATTCGGTGAATGACATCCCCTCCTTTGACTCTGAACCTATCCTTTTCTTTACAGAGTCCTTCGACATCATGTAGTTGACAGTGATATGCTTGCCTATTTCCCTTATGAACTGCAGAAAGGAATATTCCTTCATCCAGTCGTAATTGTTCACCATTAAAGCCCGGTTTGACCTGTCGGACTGAAAATCAAGAAAATGCGAAAGCTGTTTCTTTATTGCATCCTGGTTTTTACGGAGAGTAACCTCATCAAGAAGGTTTCTTTCCTCCGATTTACCTGAAGGATCGCCTATCATTCCTGTAGCCCCTCCAACAAGAGCAATTGGCGTGTGGCCTGCCCTCTGGAAATGTACAAGCAGCATCACCTGCACCATGTGACCTATGTGAAGGGAGTCGGCTGTGGGATCGAAACCTATATAACCTGAAGTCTTTTCCTTACTTAGTAATTCTTCCGTTCCGGGCATGATATCGTGAATCATGCCTCGCCATTTCAGTTCATCAACAAAATTCATTCTGCAAAGTTTTGGACTGCAAATATACTAAAAGGCTTATATTGCAACCTCCTCCGACTTCTTTTTAAACCTGTCGAAGCTCTGATCGAGTCCCCCCTCGCCTATTATCGGGAATATTGCAGGTGCAATGTCCGATATGGGATTATAGAACATTGACTCTTCTATCTTGTCTTTTGGCAGGAAAGGCCTGCGGGAATCAATTGAATTGAGCACAACGAAGATCACGCTCAGTATAAGCACCGACTTGATAAGTGAAAAAAGTATCCCGAGCAGCTTATTTACAAAACTGAGGGCTGTTGCATCTATCACCTTGTCGACAATTATGCCAATAAAATGTATCAGCACAACAATAATCCCGAATGTTACAAGGAAGGCAACTATCCCTACATACTGACCTGACATGTCGAAGTAATCGTAGAGTTTTGCAGCCGTGAATGAGGAGAATTTAATTGCGCCCCAGATGCCCAGGATAAGAGCTGCAAGCGAAGCGATTTCCTTTACAAGGCCGTTTGTAAAGCCCGATATCATTGACAAGGCCAGGATTATAATGATTACCAAATCGATCCAGTTCATACATTTTTATGTTAGCAGGATCAAAGATAGTTTTTTTTCGTTTTGGAAAGAAAACGGGGAACCATTAACGACGCTGGGCGAAGGACGCTGGACGCTTGGCGATAGACACTGCGAAATAGACACTGGGCGAATCGGAATTTTAGGATAAAATATTCTGAAAAAGGTTCTGAATACCTGATTTCATGAAAGCTGTTTCATTAAGAAATAAATCCGTTAAGACTATTTATTAATCTAACCTTGATTTAATAAGATTTGTCAGCATTGCAGAAATACCTCTGCACTCATTCAGATAATATGAATTCTCATCTCCTGAAATATAACCTATCTTTTCCGAAATGATGAGTTGCGTGAACAATTCAGCAGCTGATCCTTTGGCAATATAAAATTGGCGAATTGCCTGTTTATCTGTTCCAAGCTGATCACCTTCAGAGATATTACTTGAGATGCTTACAGAACATCTTCTTATTTGATCCTTTAAGCCAAAATCTCTCTTAAAGGAAATATTAGAATCAGTCAGTTTGTAAATAGAAACAGCGAGATCTACAGCTTTTTGCCATACGTTAAGATTTTCATAATTACTCATAGCACATTGAATTTTAATTAGTAATATTTATTCCATTACCAATTTACCAATCATATTCCAGAAATCAAAAAGAACCATAAATCCTTCATATATCATCCAGAGCCCAGCGACCAGGGCCTAGCGTCCAGCGCCCAGCACCCAGGGTCCATCGCCTAGCGCCCAGCGTCCAGCGTCCAGCACCTTTCATCTAACCTGAATTTGATATGATAAAAAAATAATATATTTTTGCACCGGATTTGGTCCCATAGTTCAATGGATAGAATGGAGGTTTCCTAAACCTTAGATTCAGGTTCGATTCCTGGTGGGACTACAAAAACAGAGCGGGAGTGAGAGCGGGAGCGGGTTTGAAAACGTGACCGGGCACTCTCCTTTTTTTTACAGGCCTTCGTTTCTTATCATACTCTCAGCGATCCGCGAAATCCCCTTACTGCATAATACGATGAAGCTCCGTTATGATAGGTGAATACATGATTATACCTTCTGTCGGCAAAGATGGCGCCACCAAGTTTCCTTATTTCAGGCGGGGTCAGCAGCCAGCTTGATGTCTTTGTATCGAATATGCCCAGCTCCTGCAAAACCCTGTATTGCTCCTCTGAAAGCAGCTCAATGCCCATACCGGCAGCCATTTCAACAGCAGCGCTCTCTGGCTTGAACTCCTTCCGTGCATCAAGCGACTCCCTGTCGTAACAAAGGCTCCTGCGTCCTTTTGGACTTTCAGCAGAACAGTCACAGAAAACATACTCCCCTGTCTTTTTATCATAAGCTGTTACATCAGGCTCTCCGCCTGTTCTTTCCATCTCGTTCAGGGACCATAATTTTCCTTTTGCGGCCTTTAATTTTGCTGCCACTCCCTCCCATTCAACACCCTTATGACGATTCATATTTTTGTCAAAACGCGCTTTAAGCACTGACAGCAGTTCATTGCCCTGATCCTGTGTAAGCTCCTTTTTCATCTTATTTCTCCCTTACCACAGTAAAACAAGGAGAAAGGTTTTGTGTTCAAAGACATCTGAATGATCTCCATTAATTTACAATACTTATGAACTTCCTCTGCCCTGTTGCTTAAAACACCTCATTACCGTCAAAGACTGGAATGAGCTGAATGCTAATTAAGCAGAAATCCAAACATACTCTACAGCAGTCTGATAAGGCTGTTTAAAGCCTGCGAAATTTCCACAAGCCTGTTACAATCCACAATCGAGATATTGTCTTTGGGAGTATGAGTTATATCCTGATCGCCAATATTATCGATGAACCATTTTGATGAAACAGCAATTGCCGGCACACCAGACTGCAGAAAGATACTATGGTCACCCTGGGGCCATTGAACTCCCTCTGTTATCCCACTGTACTTAGCAATTACATTTGTTACAGACTGAAGTATTTCACCGGGCAGATTAAAAAGTGAAAATGCCGAAAGTCCTTCCTTATATCCCGCACCGTCAATGTTTATGTTCAGCAACATTCTGCCGAAGTCATTCATGTTAGCTTTTATGTATGCCATCTGGCCAGGCACTGCATAATAATCCTCGCCGTTCAGAGCAACAATTTCAATACACTTATCACCTTTATAGTCCCTGAGGAGCTCAGACAGAAGCAGCAGGACAATTACCCCTGTTGCATTGTCTATTGCACCCGGAGTGCCTTTCTTTGCGTCAATATGGGCAGTAATTACAATCTTTTGGGCCTTGCTGCTACCAATCCTGCCAATTACATTGCAGCCCCTCCCGGGTATTCTCTCTGACCGTGACTCAAGAAATACTGTCTTCCCTGTCTCAGCCAGGAGCTTCAGTCCCTCTTCCTCTGTCATATAAACAGAAGGAATATTAAAATCCCCATCCTCAATTAGTGGAAAAGGATATACACCCCCGGCCAGCGCGGCATTTCTGCCTGTTGCGCTTATAATGGCCACAGCTCCGCTGTTCTCGAGAATTGAGATAATCTTCTGATGTTCCTCCGGATTATAGAATACAAAGTTTTTAGGCATTAACTGTTCCTTCGCAAGATCACCGTGAAGCAGGATTATCTTATCCTTTGCGTCTATTTCTGATAATTCTTCAACAGTTGATGCGGCAGTCAGCTCTCCCCCGCCACAGAATCCATTTGAATAAGGACTAACAAGAACTTTAAAATTCTTATCCCCCGACCGTAGTATTGCGCCATCCTCCTTCCAGTCAATTGCATCGAATTCATGCACCAGGGTATCCCAGCCTCTTAGAGAAAGTTCCTTTTCAAAAAAGGTGGTTGCCTGTCTGTTACCCTGACTGCCAACACAGCGTTCAGAAATATCTGTACAGAGGATCTTAAGGTATTCAACGGAGTTTATAAGAAGTTGTTTATCTGTCATAATTCAGGAACTGAGTTTGGATTAAATGATTACTAATTTAAGGATTTTTGGGAAAAGAGGTAGGGTGCACGGCTCACGGCGCACGGCGCAAGGAAGAAGGCTGAAGACAGTAGACTCCGGTTTATGGAAACTGCCAGATATTGCTCATTATGAGTTCAATATAAAAGTATCAGCAGGTAAGGTTCCCCTCCCTGGAGGGGTTAGGGGTGGGTTGGAGCAGGACTAATAACGCGGGGATAATGGCTCATAGGTCTGAGAATGTATACATCCCTGATTATTCCAGAATTGAGCAGCTTCAATTGCATTATGAACGTAAAGTGTTGCACCTAAAAACATATCTTCTCCTTTCTATAATTACTTTAAATGACCTGGCGGAAGGGTTCAGTAAGCCTTACCTTACGAAGCACAGGGCAGTCCCGAAAGTTTTCAGGACCAGTTACTCTTAATTATTTACTCCTTCGCTTATTCAGAATTTTATATGGAAAATAAACTATCAGAAGTGTCAATGAAAGTACAATAACAAACAATGTATAATTCCAGAAGAATGAGGAAGCTTTTATACTCCCTCTGAATTCAGTTTGCTGGCTGAATGTGAAAGCCCAATTATTTGCAAAATAGTAGCTGACCAATCCCCAGATTAAAGCAAAGAAAACAGCCATCTTATTCGCAATGTTCAGAATCCTGAAAACAGCGTTACCGGGATGTCTTATATTTTCAATTCCGGATAGTATTGTTGAAGGTAAAGCAATTAATCCGGCCCAGGTTATAATAGTTCCCCAGGGCAAGCCTGATCCGGGAATAACAGGTTTAACTAAAATGTCTGATCCGGTCACCAGGAGGAAAGTGCATATTATTAGTACCAAAAGAGTTATGAAAAAAGTGATTCTACTATTCATAAGTTTACAACCAATTATTTGCTCTGTAAAAATTGAAAGTAGCTATTTTATTTAAAATTGGATTAGAAAGTTTTTCCTTTTTCAGTCAGCCCTGAAAACTCTGTCAGAACTTTCACCTGGCAGATATCACTGTTGGCGTTTTGCAATACGCACAAAATTTCCATATTGTAATCAGCTTGAGTTTTAGTTATTGATTTCCTATTGTTATAAAATCCTGTTCAGATGTTTGGCTTGCTTTAACATCTATCAGACCGGTATACTTATCAATACTGATTTTCATCCACCCAAGAATATCTCTATCATCAACTGATATTTTAAAAGCTATATAGTAGAAGTCTTTAATCTCAGCAGAATTTGGCACCCAGGGGTTGACATATTTATTTAAAGACGTTTTAATACTTACCAGATTAAGCTTTGTCGAATCCCATGAATATGGTTGTGACATTTGTTGCTTAATTGTGTCATTTACTCTGCTAAACAGAGATTCGCTATTCAGTTTTTTTAAGATTACGGTTTTGCTTAATGGTATAAGATAACCACCTATCCCCATCCCTGTTCCATTTGGTCCAATCCCATCCCAGGTATATCCGGAGTAACTTATTTTAAAATCATTTATCAGATCCTGATTAATGTCAATCTCCCGTGTTTCGTGTTGAACTGGTTCTATTGTTTCATATTGAATTGGTTCAATATCCTTCTTCTTTTCGCAGCTAACTAGTAAAGACACTGAAATTAAACCCAGGTAAATCAGCGAGATATATTTTTTCATCTTTTCATACTCCGTTAAACCTCTTATGCATTAAGGATGCATTTATCAACAATACGAAACCAGGAGTCGAAACGCTGCAATGATCCTTGTTTATTCATGAGGCTGATGGGATTCGTTAACAGTCACTGTTACTTTTTAATTCTGATATATACAAGTTTAATTGTTGCTTTATCAGTGGTGCGTTCATCTATTTCGAAATTGTCACTCAGGGATTTTATCAGTTTTGAGAGCTTGTCAAATCCATAATTCCTGGCGTCAAAATCGGGCCGTTTCTTAATTATCAAATTTCCTACCTCTCCCAGGAAGGCCCAACCATCTTCATCAGCAAGATCATCTACTGTTGAAGAAATCAATGAAACAATTTCCGAATCAATTTTCTCGATGGAATCTACTGCATCATTTTTTGAGGTGATCTTCGGTTCATTTTCAGCAGTTGAAATCTCATCATGATTAGTTTCAGTTGATTTAAGTATCTCTATGTAGATAAATTTATCACATGCAACAATAAATGGATTTGGGGTCTTTTTCTGTCCAAATCCAAAAACCTTCATACCCGATTCTCTTAGTCTGGTTGCAAGTTTTGTGAAATCGCTATCACTTGAGATAATACAAAATCCGTCTACTTTCCCGGTATACAGGATGTCCATGGCATCAATTATCATGGCTGAGTCTGTAGAATTTTTTCCGCTTGTATATCCGTATTGCTGAACCGGTGTAATCGCATTTTCAAGGAGAACACTTTTCCAGCCACTTAAATTTGGTTTGGTCCAGTCTCCGTAAATCCTTTTAAAAGTCGGAGTGCCGTATTTTGCAATTTCTTCCATCATCCCTTTTACATTTGACGATGGTACATTGTCTGCATCAATAATCACAGCTAATTTTAATTCCTCATTGTTTTTCATTTTGTGAAGTTATTTGCTTTGGCAGTTATTTCATTATGTTAATATGTCTGTGTAAGTTTTGTACTCAACTCTAATCCGGGTTTCAACCATTTTCAGGACGATTCATAAGGTTCATAGATGGACGATAATTTGTCAGGGTTTTAAACAGGTCAATAGTCTTATTTGATTCTTTAAAATTTAAGTAAATATTATAATTTTCAGTCCTCATCAGGATATATGGAGGCACTCTTTTGGTGATAAATAATTTTGCATTTTCCTGATTTTGCAACCTGAAGTTTCCCTTTAAAGTTCTTCCAAACGCATACCCGTTTGTTCTCATCTGAATTTTTGGCAAGGTCTGCAGTGTATCCAGTTTTTGTATGTCTGAATAATTAATTGTTAAGCCATACATTCCTTTTATTTTAATCCCAGTATCTGATATGATAATTCCCGGTTCTCTGTTGCCAATAAAAAGAAATATCAAAACAGATAGTATAATGAATGCAATTATCATTGGTTGAAGATATCCTGTCTTATCTTTATAATCTGTGCCACTCACGGAACTATCTTTCTTTATCATTTTTGAAATTACCTCAGCAATTTCATCCGGACGATTTGTTCCGATCCTGATAATTGACCTAGAGTTTTTAAATCTGATTTCAATTGCCTTTAATCCGGACACATTGTACATCCAACCCTTGCTGATTATTCTGATTCCGACTCCGGACATTGGATTATTACTTACTGATTTACAACTTTGAATATCAGAGATAAGATACTTTCTGGCAATCAGTCCTATACCAAGTGAGAATCTGATGTAAGTGTTGTCGATTGTTATTGTCAGTTTGTAAAAGGATAACAGGAAGAATACCAAAGTTAAAATGCAAACACCCATAAATCCAATTGGTGCAATTTCATTAAGTCCTGCTATTATCATTAGTACAATGCAGAGAATAATGGCGAAACCTATTACGATTATCGAGAAGGTTCCGAATTGTGTGTATTTTTTTGTTTCCATCTGGAAGTTATTAATTAGTCTGATAATTCTTTACAAATTAACACCAACAGTCCGGCGAAATAATTGCATAAGCGTTACCCTACCTGTCTTGACCGAAGCGTCAGGACGCAGCACCAGGCAGTCGCTACAGCTATCAGGACCAGGTACAGAGTTTTGTGATTTGATGTGGGTTTTCAGTACAAGTTTAATAAGTGAGTGATAATCTGTCTGGGTTTAAAGCGAAAAGACTAAAAGAAAAAGAGTGTTTGGGTTGCTATTCAACCTGCATTTTTTGTTGGAAGGCCATCAGGTACCCGGCAAAAATTGTGACGAGCTTATTAATACCTACCATGTTATAGTGCGTTTTTTTTATTAATCAAGTTGACAATTACCTTAGTCATGGTATCCTTTTCATCGGGGTTACTGACTGCAATCATCAATGTCAAGGCTACTAGTGTATTATCTGGGATCCTCTTTTCTCCAGTCCCGGTAAAGAGCAGATTGTTTTTCTCAAGAAAGAGCAAAAATAAGAATGCAGCAATACGTTTATTTCCATCGACAAAGGAATGATTTTTTGTAACCAGATAAAGTAAGTTAGCTGCTTTTTCTTCAATACTTGGATATAAATCTTTTCCGTCAAATGTTTGGTAAATTGTCGAAATTGAGCTTTTAAATGAATTATCCTTTTCCTTGCCAAAAAGAGGTCCATTACTGTATATTTCTCTAAGTCTATTGATATAATTCAAAGCTTCTTTATATGTAATTCTATAGAGCTCTTTGTCTGAGGTATCAGATATCTTAAGATTTTGATAATCATATTGATCAAGGATATCTAATGCGTAAGCATAATCCGTGATAATCTTTAATAGTCCTTCACTTTCATCTACTGTAAGCCTTTTTTGATTTATGATTTTAGTTAAGATCAGAACGGATTCTTTAAGGCTTTTAAGCTGTTCATTTTCTGAGTTTAGTCGTCTTTCATTTAGGGCAAATCCTTTAATCAAATAGTCCTTTATAACCTGATTTGCCCAAATCCGGAATTGAATACCTCTTTTTGAATTTACTCTGTATCCTGTCGAGATGACAGCATCAAGGTTATAAAGTTTTAAAGTCCTGGTTACGTTTCTCTTGCCTTCTTTTTGAACTACCGAGGATTTCTCGGTAGTTGCTTTTTCATTGAGTTCCCCTGATTTATAAATGTTTCTTAAATGAAGACCGATAGTATCAGAGTCTTTTTCAAAAAGGTCAGCCATTTGTTTTTGAGATAGCCAAACAGTTTCGGATTGGACAACGACTTGAATTTCAGTTTTCCCTCCTTCAGCTTTGAATATCTTAATGTCTGATTCGTGCATGTGTCTTTTCTTGTAAAGATAGGGAATTGTCAATTTATTAAAGTCCCCGTAAAAGAACCTGTCTCTGAGGAAATTGAACTGGCGTTATAGTGTGTTTGTTGTGGCTAATTTAAAGTATATAACAGGTTGCAAATGCATTCAAACAGTCCGACGATAAAATTGCATTAGAGTTACCCTATTTGTCCTGTCCGGTTTGAAAGTGAAAAGAATAAAAGAAAGAAGAGCGTTCGGGCACATAGTCAACATGCAGTTTTTGTCAAGACCTCACGGAGTGTCTTCTGCAAAAACTGTGACAAGTTTATTACCCCAAGCACCGGCCATGTTAGCAGCTGACTATTTTTTTATGGATTTAATGAACTCTCCAGCTGACATAATTGGAATCCTGCTTTCTTTAAAATCAGGTTGATTTCTGGTGATTATTAAGTCCTGATCGTTTTCTATGGCAGTAAAGTATTGAATCGCATCTTCAAAGTCTCTAAAATCTGAATTAAGTGCCAATTCGGATATTTTATCGTCAAGAGGTAAAACATTAACCAGCACTTTGAACTTTCTCAAAATTCTTCTTACTTCCATTTCAGGATGTTGTTTTGAAAGAATATAATTTGAGTCAGCAAGGCAAAGAGCTGAGATTGATAACTTTATTTTCTTTTTGTCAGCTAGTGAAAACAGTTTAGCTGCTTCAGTATAAAAAGGCAGCCTATGTGCCAATAGGTCAAGGACTATGTTTGTATCAAGAAAGATGTTTCTCATGAATACTTTTTAATTAAGTAATCAGTTCGATCTTTTTTGTAGTCATAATCTTCAGGCAAATTAACTACACCGCTCAGGCTTTTTACCAATGGTGTAATTTCAATATCATCTGATTCCTTTTTAGTCACCGAATCCAGATATGATTCAATTAGTCTGGAAAGACTAGTCTTCCGATGTTGAGCATATCTCTTTGCACGTGCTATTACATCACTGTCCAATTTAATTGTCAATTTTGTATCCATTTGCTTCATTTTGTCCGTACAAAGATATGCAATATGTACGTATAGATCATCCCTGGAGGCAGAAAAGTTTGCAGCTGACCGACGGTATGTTATTGTAGGCATAACCCGAAAACAGCACCGGTAATATATTTGGTTGAGTACACTGAGGTGTTCGGATCGCTTACCTGTTCAGATAAACGGAGCTGGTTATAATCAGCTTTATCAGCAAGCCGCTATGTAAGCCAATTGCTGTGTGCGGTATTGGAGTATTGTTGTTTAACCTTTTTATTTTATCATTGGCAGGTATTTTTCACGATTCTCAAAAATGACCCAGATTTCTATTGCCATCAGTACAAGTGCCATTGGAAGTCCGGATAGCGCTGTTATTATGTGAGTTAAAAGTATCCCTGTCATAACCGGAAAAATAATTATTGCACCAAGAGCTCTGTATTTGCTGGTGATAAAAAGTAATCCTCCTGCAATTTCTGCAAGCGCTATTAGTGGCATTAACCAGGTAATTTCCATATATGCTGTCATAACCTTTATCATATTTTCCGGCATATCTTTAGGCACTGGCATGTAATTGAAAAACTTATTGAGCCCTGAATTAATGAACATCAATCCAAAAAGGATACTTACTCCAAGTAGAATTTTCTTTTTCATTTCTTTTAGTTTGAAAAGTTAATTAATGGCCATTTGTTACAATAGCAGCCAACAATTGCGTAAACGCCATTATTGATTTTATTTATGACTTGCATGTTGCGGATCTAGTTGTCTTATTCATCTGGTATACATGAAACAATTAAAATTCTTAAATGTTATAGCCGCCAGTCGAATGTGCCAGGGGGACTTTTTATTTGCCGGAAACCATTGGTAGTTTCCCTGGTGCGGAAGTAAAAACAAAAACCTAGACAAGCTTATTACCCCAAGCGACCGTGTTAGCCTTAGCTTTTTATTTTTTAGTCAACGAATGTCTCTTTCAGGATTGCTTTAACCTCTTTAATCTCAGATCTGGATAGTTTTCCAAGATCTTTGAGGATGCGTTGTTTATCAATAGTCCTGATTTGATCCAGTACTATCCAACCAATTTTGTTGTCATGTTTGATCTCGACGCGTGTTGGATATTTTTTTGAACTTGTAGTCATTGGGGCAAATACAACAGTCCTTAAGTGGTTGTTCATTTCGTCAGGAGAAATAACAACACAAGGTCTTGTTTTCTTAATCTCGCTGCCAACAGTAGGATCAAGGTTTACAAGAATGATTTGATACTGTCTTATTTCCATTCCTCAAGGTTCTCTTCTTCGAAAATGTCTGGCATTATAAGCTTGTCATCCCCGTTTGTGTCCATTTCTATAAATGCTTTATCCCAACCTTTACGAGGTTTTGAAAGGGATTTTATGATGATATGTTCTTTATCCAGAATCATTTCAACAGTATCACGGATATTATATCTCTCGATAATGGTTTTGCTGAACCTTATCCCTCTCGAATTTCCAATTTTCACTACTGATACTTCCATTACTTAATCATTATGAATGTAATTACAAAGTTATTACATAATATTGAGCTATCCAAATTTAAGATTTCAGGAGTTGGTCCCGATTTTGCAAATGTCTCATTATGAGCAGAAAGCCAGGAAATCCGATTCTGGGCACAAAGCCCCGGGTTAAGGCGAACGTCCTGGCGGTTGTTGGAGTAAGCGTTACCAAACTTGTCCTTTGCGAAATGCCAGAATGCAAACACAAGATAAAGGGTTTGATGAAAATATTAGTGGGTTCGTGTTACAAGGTTGGTAAGTCGACGATAACCTGTTCGGGTTTATAGTGTAAAGAGTAAAAGAGAAAAGAGCGTTCGGGCCCAGAATCCACTTGCAGTTTTTGTCAGGACGTCATGCTGTGTCTTCGGCAGAAAGAGTGACAAGCCCATTAATTATAACGTCCGTGTCATAACCCGTTATTTTATTTTTTCTGAGTCAGGAACCAGTCATAAAGATCCTGATTTGGATAAATGGTCCAATGAATCCAATGTCCTATGGATGGCTCAGAAGTAAATTTTAGATGTTTATTTTTCTTTTGCAGCTTTTTCACTATTCTTTCTGTTTCTTCGTAAGGGACTGTATGGTCCATCTTACCATGGAATGCCCAAATAGGCATATCTTTCAACCTGCCAACATTTCTGGAAATAAATTCATTGTGGCTAGTAAATCCACTCATTGGTGCAATTGCAGCAAACAGTCTGGGATACCTGGTTGCAAGATACCATGTCCCGGAACCACCGAGACTATAACCTGTCAGATAGATTCTATTTGTATCGATTCTGTACTTTTCTGAAATTTCTTTAAACAGAGGTTCGAACCAATTTTCTGTCTCCCATCTTATGTTTAATGGGCATTGAGGGGCTATTACAATGAATGGAAAGTTGCGCCCTCTATAAATCTGATCCGGGATTCCTGAAGAATATAATTTGTTTAAATCGGTCCCACGATCCGAGCCTCCGTGAAGATAAATGATTAATGGCCATTGCTGAAGAGTGTCCAGAATATACTCATCGGGTAGATAAGTTAAATAGTTGTACCGAATTGTTTTTTGATTTTTATTTTCGCCATGAGTCAGGTTTAAATCATATTGTAACTCCCCGTTTTCTTTCCAGTATCTTGTTCTTCCATTTAGCTGTCCATTTTTCCATTGTTCTTCAGCCTGTTTTTGTCCATTTAAGTACCATTCAGAACATATACCATTTCTATAACCTTTCTTAAAATATCCATCGTACTTTATCTGCCCGTTACTATACCACTCCTGATATCGTCCTTCTTTAGTGTTTGACCTATAATTACACTGGTAATCTTCTTTGATGAATTTGTCCAGGGAGCTGTAATCAGCTTTCATTTGAATTTGTCCACTTTCATAAAAATCTCTGACAGAGTATAATTTGGAAGCACCGTTATATGAAACAATTCTTTTGTAAATTATTGTGTCACTTTTTGATAGTGCAAAACGCAAAAAAACGGTATCAGAATTCTGTGAAAAAGCAGAATCCCAAGAAATTGTCAACAGGCAGAAAATTATCCAGCGTTTCATATTAATGGGTTATAACGGCCATGTGGTATAATTTCGTAAGCGTTACCCGACGAAGCATCCGGGCACGATCCAGGTAACGCGCTCCAGCGGGGCCAGAAAGCTGTCACGGTGTGAGGAGAGTATGGCGTGGTTTTTGCCTGCCGATAGCTATCGGCACGGGTACAAGTTTTGTGAGTTATATGTGTGTTGCGGTACAAAATTGATAGAAAGCAGGTTATGAGTCATGGTACTGTTATTTTATTAACACCACCGAAGCGATCGCAGGACAAGTTATTACAAATCTATCATGGGTGCAGGAGCAAAAGCAAAAACCGTGACGAGCTTATGAATTATACCGTCCGTGT